>Ga0265593_1001700_pt1 | contig 9996 bp, 5 predicted proteins | sample saktaG_8_FD_190136 | JGI IMG/M metagenome (GOLD analysis project Ga0265593, IMG submission 190136) | Saline water microbial communities from Sakinaw Lake, British Columbia, Canada - sak_2011_5_24_36m | ecosystem: Environmental > Aquatic > Non-marine Saline and Alkaline > Saline ... | reverse complement strand
TTTGTATCCAAACTTCTTGTAATAGTTGTAGATGTAATTCACGGATAATACTCCGGGATCTTCAAAGGAAGGTATGGAATTGACTCCACGGTCTTTTTTATACCAATCGTAAATTCTTCCTACAAAGGGAGAAATAAGCTGGACCTTAGCCTCGGCACATGCAATGGCCTGGGCTTTACTGAAAAGCAATGTGAGATTGTTGTGAATTCCTTCCTTTTCAAGCTCTTCCGCTGCCTTGATACCTTCCCAGGTGCTTGCCAGCTTAATTAATATTTTTTCGCGGGTGATTCCGTTGCTCTCATAAAGTCCGATAATTTTGTGGGCTTTATCAAGACTACCCTGGATATCGAATGAAAGCCGTGCATCCACTTCGGTGGAAACCCTTCTTGGGACGATTTTTAAAATTTCCAACCCAAAATTTACGGCAAGCATATCCATGCTTTCTGAAAGTTTTGATTCGAAGGTACTGCCCTTTTTTCTACCATATTCCACGGCAGCTTCAACAAGGTGAGCATATTCCGGTTTCTGGGAGGCTGCATAGATCAATGATGGATTTGTTGTTCCATCAATGGGTTTGAATTGTACATAGCTTTCAAAATCACCGCTATCGGCAACTACCTGGGTATACTGCTTTAACTGTTCAAGAAGGTTCATTTTACTGAGATTAAATGTTTAAACTAAATTTATTTAATGAGTGTTAACGTTAATATTTGGTGGACGAAAAAAAAGAATGTAAAAGCGGGAACAAATGAATTTTTATCTATCTGGTTGTATTTAAGATCATAACAACAGAACTGGATTTTGAAAAATCCAAGATTAAACCTGCAAAAACCTGCTTTTAGAACTCGATATCGTATAATCCTTCGGCATCGATTTCAAACTGTTTCACACCAATATCGGTCATTGGATGAGTGATAAGCTGATGAAGTAATTCAGCGCTGATGGTTGCTGCATGCGAACCGGCCATGCTGACACGGTAAATCTGGTCGACTGTTTTAAAACTGGCTGCCAGAACTCTGCCTTTCAATCCATAGGTTTCAATATTCTCGACAATATCGCCCACCACTTCAATTCCGTGTGAAGATATGTTATCCAGACGGTTTACGTATGGAGCTACAAAATCAGCACCGGCCTTCATTGCTACCAAGGCTTGTTGTTGTGTGAAGATGACAGTTGCTGTAACATTGATTCCTGCATCCTTCAGGATACGCATTGCTTTATATCCATTGGCAGTTACCGGGATTTTAGCATAAAAATTATCGCCAAAATCGAAATAACTGCGGTATTTTTTAGCTTCGCGGACCATATCATCCGTTTCGACAGAAATCATTTGTACGTGCACCATTCCGGTTCCTACCAATTCCTGTATGCCCTGAATGGACTCCGAAAGTTTATGCCCGGAATGGCTAAGAATTGTAGGATTGGTGGTAACACCCTCCAGTGGGAAAAAAGAATACAGCTCCCGAAGTTCATCCAGGTTGGCTGTGTCGGCCATGTATATCATATGTTTAGCTTTTTGGTTTTTAAATAGAGTTAAGGTTGAGGTTAAGGTTGAGGTTAAGGTTGAGGTTAAGTTTAGGTGGAGGATTAGATTGATGTTGATATTAAGGTAGCATCTGCTCAACCTTAACCTCTACCTCAATCTGATTTATCTGAATGTATCTTAGTTCAGCATATTCTGCCCGCCGGTTACCGGAACTGCCTGCCCGGTTTCGTATTCCTGTTCGATGATGTAGTAAACTGCCCGCATCACATCCAGCGGTGTACAACCGCGACCTGCCGGAACCTGGGCTTCATAAAAGCGTTTAACATCATTTATTGTTTTGGCGCCGGGAACTTTGCCGGTACGCAGATACTGGACAAAAAGGCCGTTTTCAGGATCAGCCCACAGGGGTCCATCATAAAAGTTACCAGGACAAACTGAATTGACCTTAATTCCGGAAGGCATTAACTCAAGCGCAAATGATTGTGTAAGGCCTATCCCTCCAAATTTACCACCTGCATAGGCAAAATTGCGGTTGCTGCCTTTTAATCCTGATTTAGAATTGATTTGGATAATATCGGTAAAATAACCTGGTTTGTATTTATTCTGGATTTTCATTACCGCCGAAGCATATTTGGTGCAAAGGAAATATCCTGTATAGTTCACTTTGGTCATCAGTTCAAAGGTTTCAGGTGTCATCTCTTCCAACCCTCCTGCCCTTAATATTCCCGCATTGCTGATTAGTATATCCAGGCCACCGAATTCGCAAACGGTTTGAAAAACCAAATTTTCAACTGAAGAAGCATCCGATACATCTGCTTTCACAAAAAATGCTTTGTTCTTGCCTTTCCCGTCATTAAGGGATTGTACAAACTCTTTACCTTTTTCTTCATTCAGATCGGCAATTACCACGTTGGCACCGTTTTCCATCAGGTTTTCAACAATGCCTGCACCAAATCCCTGGGCGCCTCCGGTTACAATTGCGATTTTCCTATCCGCACGGCCCGCTGTAGCTCCCATCGAAAGAGCAAGACGGTATTGTTCCACTTCCCAGGTATCGATGAACTGAACCTGAACAGGAGTCATAGGACTTTGACCCCCAAATTTCTCCGTATATAAGCTAATAAGGCAAGTATCGTTCATCACATCTTCGAGGGTTGCAACGCCAAGGGCGTTGTCGCTGGCCAGAACACAGCCAATTCCTTTAATAAAAATAATCTTTGGAGTCTTAGGCTGGGTTTGGATATACGTTTCAATTTTTATTGAAAGGTCATTCAGCAAAGCATCCGTATCACCATTATACTCAGCAAAAAGGAATGATGAATTACAGTAAACAATGCCATCAGGAATAAATGGGGATGCAATTTTCTGGTATTCGGCTTCTGAGGAAAGAAATAATTCGTAATACGAATTATTTACCACTTTAAGCGTTTTCAATCCATTTTCTGACAACATCATCCGGATAGCCGGGATGACTTTTGAAGCAGCCGGATCAATGGGTAAGTTTATCAGATCAGGAATCTTGCCGATTGCTGCAGCAAGTTTATCAATTACCTTATCATATAGTTTTTGGATTTCGTCAGTACTGTCAGCAGCTACAAAGATGCCATGATTCTGTAACAGGATTACTTGTGGTTCAACGCCTATCCGTTTGCGGTAAGCATTTACACGGCTCTGAACTTCTTTAAATAATATATATCCCGGATCGACATAAGGAACAAATACCACTTCGTCGCCAAACAGGATAGATGTGCGTTTTTCAGCATCTTTCCCACACATAAGCCCGTTAACTTTGGTGCTGTGAGTGTGAACCACAAAGCGGAAGGCCATCAAATCGTGCAAGGAGGTTTCGACTGACGGACGCTGTCCTTTTTCAGGATATACTCGCGAATTCAGCAAATCTTGTTTGATTTGATTTTCGCGTTGCATAGCCTCGTCCGAATACCTTTTTTTAGAAATGGAATCAAGCATTTTTCGGTCGAGTTGTGCAAACCCTGACTCATCGATAGTGGCCAAGCTGGAACCGCTGGCTTTGATGTAGATATGGTTTTCGTCCTTAAACGAAGTGTTGCCTCCACCGGCTATAACAAAGTCTTTTTTCTGTCCGTAAAAACGTGATATTTCGATTAAGTCCTGGATTTCGGGTTTCATGATTGTTTTTTTAATGTTCAAATGTTCAAATGTTCAAGGGTTCAAAGTTGTTCAAAAGCTTCGCGTTCAAGGGTTCAAGGTTCAAATGTGTTCAAATGCTTCACGTTCATGAGGTTAAAATTCAAACTATTACTTGTCTGCGTTAAGCCCCCACGGGGTTTGGGGTAACTTGTCAACTCAATTGTTTCGCGTTCAAATGTTTAAACGGACTATTTCCTATTTCCCAATTTTCTGTTTTTCAAAATTCAAGATTCAATGACACTGACAGTAGAATTTCTTGAACCATTATTTTTGTCCTATAAAATGCGAAATCACAGCCTGGCCGAGTTGAACAAATGAATTGTATTCGGTTAGCTTTGCACATCCTGAACTATCAAGATAACCTTCATTGTCATTGGCAACCAGGTATTGATGGGCGGCCAGGATACAGGCTCCTTCGAACCCGATTTGTTCCAGGTCAGCATCCAGTTCAACTCCTCCGCTGCACGAAACCTTTACCGGATCAAGCTGTGGTGTATTATGCTCAGTTCCGAAAGTGATCAGGAAATTCTTTGCCCGGAAGTAGGTTACAAAATCTTTCAGAATGGGAAACGTATTTCGTCCGGGAATAAGTTCAACACTATAAATTCCTTTGCTAACAAGAACTTCATACAAAGATTCCTTGTTTCTTTCGTAATCAGTAAAATTACCTTTTGCATCATCGAGCAAAACCGGGTAGCAGGGAATGCCACCGGCGCTGATTATAACATCTTTTACCTGTTCGAGGCTTAAAAATGCTTTCGGGTCTTCAGGTACAAAAGCCCTTCCACCGGTTTTCAGGAGATTTCCACGAATTTCATTTTCCAGCCCGGCAATATCGTTTAATTCTGATTTCACTTCTTTCCCGGAGAAAAGCTGCTTGTAAAAAGCTTTCTTTTCTGCTGCGTTGCCGAATTTTTCATCGATAGCCACCCGCAAAGCTTTAGCAATGTGACGTTCGCGCAGCATGTTCTTTGCATACTTAGCTTTTAATTCAACAAAAGTAAAGCTGAATCCTGCGTTCAGTTCATTCAGAAAAGCATTCAGTTTTTCAAGCATTTCGGCGGTCTGTATGTTGCTTTCTGTCTGAACCTGTTCAAGTAACGCAAGAGAATTGTCGCCGATTTTCAAAGGCTGAGTCAATCCTTTTCCACTCATGTAGGTGCGACCAGGATTAGCCGGATCGTTAACACGAATTCCTTCAGCCTGCAGATCCTTTTGCAACGACATGAATTCGATATTGAACAATGGGAAAATGCGGTATTCCTGAGCCAATTTCACGAATTCAGCATAACCGTCAGTTGTATAAAAGTCGTTGATGCCGAGTACCTGAATACCTTCAGATATAGCCATCCGGAATGCCTGTTCAATTTCAGTAAAAGCGCTGAACGAAAACGGGGTATGAAAATGGCCGTTTACTAAAAGTACTTTGTTTTCACCTCTACTTTTAAAGTCTTCCAGCAAGGTCTTCTTGTCGGGAAAGCTTATAAATATGGATTGATTGTTCATTTGTTATGCTTTTTTGACTAGAGGGGTTTTAATTATTCAAAATCAATCATCGCTTTCATCACTCCATCCCGGTAATCAGCTACCAGGTCAAAGGCTTTTTGTGTATCATTAAAACTAAACCGGTGAGTAGGCATTAAACTAACGTCAACCATTCCTTCCGACATTAATTCCAAAGCAGTTTCCACACAACCGATTTGCCTTCTCACATTGATAATGGTTATTTCCTTACGCCTGAGTGCATCAACATCAAATGACCATCTGCTAAATTCAGGAATTCCAATGATCATCAGTTTCCCACCTGGTTTGAGTAGTTCAATGGCCTGATCAATTGCCTCCTGTTTTCCGCAACATTCAAAAACTGCATCCAGAAGAAGAGGCTCTTTTTCTTTGATTGAAGTTACAATATCTTCATTATCCGAATTTCCTGTCCAGTTGGCTCCGCATTTATCAGCAATTTCAAGGCGTTTATTGATTTTATCGGTCACGTAGACTTTTTCGGCACCTTGTGCCAATGCCGGCAACAAAACGCTCATGCCGATAGGCCCAAATCCCAATATTCCAATTTTTGTTCCTTTTATCGGAATGGACTGCTTTACAGCATAAACACCTATGGCCAATGGTTCTGAAATAGCTGCCTGGTTATAGCTGAGTTTATCCGATATAGGTATGCAACTTGATTCAGGCATTACAATGTATTCGCTCAGGCAACCTTCAGCCTGCCCCGGGCAACCCAGGAATTTTAATTCCCGGCAGGTATGTTCGCGTCCCACAAGGCACTGATCACATTCGCCGCATGGCATAGCAGGTTCAATTGCAATACGTTGGCCTGCTTTAATGTGCTTCACTGCTTTCCCTATAGCAACAACCTGTCCGGCACCTTCGTGTCCAAGAGTGAAAGGGAATTGTACTACCTGGTTCCCGATTTTTCCTTGTTTATAGTAATGAACATCGGAACCGCAAACGCCCACTGCTTTCATTTTTATCAGTACATCAGTAGGTTGTATAATTACCGGGTCCGGGACTTCAACCATCCTGATTTGCTGTAAACCTGTAAGCTGCATTGCTTTCATACTAGAAGCATTCTTTAAATTACTTATCGATAGCGATATTTGACTTACAGAAATTCTATTTCCTAAGGCTGATTGATGATTAAAGTATCAATCAGCCAAATAAGACTCTAAGTTTTTCCCTGTCTTTTATTGGCAAGAAAATCATTAAACTCCTTTTTTATTCCTTTGTTTGATGCTGGCATCTCCAAAGTCAGTACCCGAAATATGGCCTTTTAAAGGTACAATTTTCTGGTCAATGGCATCCAATATCCATTCAGCCTGAGGGAAAAAGTGATCTTCCAATTCATGTGCCGGTACGATCCAGTTCCGTGAGCCTACAACTACCGGTGGAGCATCCAGGTCATCGAAAGCAAGTTCGGAAATAGTATGCGCCATTTCTTTCAGGAATGATCCCCTGGAGTTGGCATCGCTGGTGAGAACGATACGGCCCGTTTTTTTAACTGATTCGATCACCAAGTCATAGTTAAAAGGAACAAGGCTACGTGCATCAATAACTTCGGCCGACATACCATATTTTTCCTTCAGGATATCAGCGGCTTCGAGTGCCCGGTAAAGGGTAGCGCCTATTGAAAGAATTGTAATATCATCTCCTTTGCGTTTGATATCAGGTTCGCCGAAAGGAATTTCGTAGTAGCCTTCTGGTACGCCGCCTTCATGGAACAATTCAGCTACATCATAAATCCGCTGGCTTTCGAAAAATATTACCGGGTCAGTTCCCTGTAATGCTGAGTTCATAAGGCCTTTGGTATCATATGGTGTTGCAGGGAATGCAACCTTTAAACCAGGAATATGAGCTACAAGAGATGTCCAGTCCTGAGAATGCTGTGCACCATATTTCGATCCTACCGAAACCCTGATTACAACAGGCATTTTAATGATATTTCCACTCATTGCCTGCCATTTTGGAAGCTGATTAAAGACTTCATCGCCGCAACGGCCCAGGAAATCGCAATACATAATTTCGGCTATAACCCTTCCTCCGGCCATTCCGTAGCCAATTGCGGTTCCAACAATAGCGCCTTCGGCGATTGGTGAATTGAACAACCTGTGGTAAGGCAGAGCCTCGGTAAGTCCGCGGTAAACGGCAAATGCTCCGCCCCAGTCTCGATTTTCCTCTCCGTAGGCAACAAGCGTAGGATCTTTGTAGAATCTGTCGATAATGGCTTCGAAAAGACCGTCTTTTAACTGGTATGTTTTTAATTTCGAATGAGGCTTCCCGTCTTTATCAAGTCCGAATCTCTCTTTTTTCTTGAGTTGCTGCACTCTTGGATTTTCTTCCATAGTCATCAGGGCGTCAGGGGTACGGTCTTCCATTTTGTCAACAGATCCATTCGAAAATATCATGTCGCCAATTGTTTCTGGGTAAGCAACAAGGTCCATCCGTGGTGAGACGCTATCGTCGATCGCTTTTTTCAAAGCTTTAACAATGCTATCAACTACAACAAGTATTATAGCGTCAATCTCTTCTTTTGAAGCAATTCCTGAACGGACCAGATCAGCCGGATAAGCAAGCAAGGAATCCTGTTTTTCCCATGCATCGATTTCTTCCCTGCTGCGGTATGATGAAGCATCGGAAGGTGAGTGACCTGTAAAACGGTAAGTTAATGTGTCGAGTAATACTGGCCCTTTTTTTTCTTCAAGAATTTTCTTTTTGCGGCGGAATGCATCAATAACAGCCAGTGGATTGTATCCATCAACCCGTTCAGCATGCATCATTTCAGGATTTACACCGGCACCAACGCGGGCAAGCATATCGTAACCCATAGTTTCACCACGGGTCTGACCTCCCATGCCATACTGGTTATTCATGAAATTGAAAATAATAGGCAATCCTCCTCTGAAAGGATCTTCCCATAAGGTCCGGAACTGATCCATAGATGCAAAACTGATACCTTCCCATACCGGGCCACAAGCCATAGAGGCATCGCCAATATTGGCAACTACAATTCCGGGTTTGGAGTTTACTTTTTTGAATAAAGCCGCACCAACCGAAATATCTCCCGATCCGCCTACAATAGCATTATTCGGATATACTCCGAAAGGTGTAAAAAATGCGTGCATTGAGCCGCCTAATCCTTTATTGAAACCGGTTTTCCTTGCAAAGATTTCAGCCAACGTACCATACAAAAGAAAATCCGTTGCCAGTTCTTTTGTGTCACCTTTAAATCCTTTTTCGACTACCTGCAAAGTTTCGCCATTGAAATGAACTTCCATAATATCCATCAATGCTTTTTCACCAAGCTGATGAATCGCGGATAAGCCTTTTGCAAGAATTTCGCCATGCGAACGGTGTGATCCGAAAATATAATCATCCACACTGAGCGTATATGCCATTCCTACCGCGGCGGCTTCCTGACCCATAGAAAGGTGGGCGGGACCCGGATGGTTATATGGAATCCCCTGGTATTCACCTGCTGTTTTAATCAGGTTCAGCATGGTTTCGAATTCCCGGATCAAAAACATATCGCGGAATATCCTCAGAAAATCTTCTTTTGAGTAAATTTTCTTTTCTTCTTTTAATGTCTTGCTGTATTGGTTTACCGGAATTGAACCAAAGTGAATTTCACCTTTTTTTCTGGCATCTGTCGGATCAATAAATTGAGATTTAGGCATGGTATGATGTTTTTAAGTAATGTTTTTAAAGGGATAGAAACGTATTCTCTGATAGCATCCATCTCCGCTTGACTTTATATTTTTCTATACTAGATCGTTGCTTAAGTTTTCAATCTGATTCCTTATTTCTTTAAGAAATGCGGAAGCCGGTGCTCCGTCGAGCGCACGGTGATCGTATGTAAGCGACAGGCCGATAACAGGTATGAATGCTATGATTCCGTTCCCTATATCAGCAGGGCGATACGTTATGGTGTTCACTCCAAGAATTCCTGACTGAGGAAGATTGATAACCGGTGTAAATAACTCTATTCCGTATGCGCCAAGGTTCGAAATTGTAAAACTGGCATTTTCACTCCGAAGAAGTTCCGGATCAACATTTCCTTTACGGCAATTTTCAGCCATAGCCTTCATTTGTGTTGCCAAGGCCTTTAATTTCAGGTCGTCGGCATTGCGGATAACAGGAACCATTAGGCCGCGATCTGTATCGACGGCAATTCCTAGGTGGACTTTCTTAAAAGTTTTGGTTCTGTCACCAAGAAAATGTGCATTGATGGCAGGCATTTTTTCCAGCGCTCGAACGGTAGCATAGCAAACCAGATCGTTCAGGGTTATATTGGGGATTTCACCTTTTTCAGCACGAACTTTATAGCTTGCTCTAAGTTCTATCAATTTTCGTGCATCGGCAGAAGCATGGTGAGTAAGCTGGGCTGAATTCTGAAGGGAAGCATGCATGCCTTTGGCAATCAACTTTCGCATATTACTCAGGGGGCTTTCCACATAGTCATCATTTGAAGTAATCGACACAAAAGCAGGAACGCTGGCAGTTTGTATAGGTTTTACTGTTTTGACGGTGACAGGTTCTGCCTTCGGAATGCTTAATCCTGCGGATTCAACATCCCTGACGATTATCCTGCCATTTGGTCCGCTACCCTGTAATCCCTGTAAAGAAATGCCATTTGCCTGGGCCATACATCTGGCGCGAGGCGAAATCCTGATTTTTGAATCAGCTGGAGTCTCAATGTTTTCAATATTTTGGCCTGGCTCAGGTAGACTCCCGGAATTTATAGTTTCAGAAGAAGGCGAAAGCTCTGTAATAGCAGGAGTTGAAGCAGAGGTACGGAATGAATCAACAGCTTCACCTGCCTTTCCAAT
>Ga0265593_1001694_pt1 | contig 10017 bp, 7 predicted proteins | sample saktaG_8_FD_190136 | JGI IMG/M metagenome (GOLD analysis project Ga0265593, IMG submission 190136) | Saline water microbial communities from Sakinaw Lake, British Columbia, Canada - sak_2011_5_24_36m | ecosystem: Environmental > Aquatic > Non-marine Saline and Alkaline > Saline ... | reverse complement strand
TGCTGTACTCGAAAAATACCGTGTGGTGATTAAATCGTTGATGGTATTTTTGAACAGCGTGACCTTGGTGGTGGAGCGGCTCGATCTGAAGTCTAAACCGAATTCAAATCCGGTTAACGTCTCTGGGGTTAAGTTTGGATTAGAGAACGTGGTAATGCTTCCGCCAAAGGTGCGGTACATGTTGTTCAGGCCGGGCGCATGATAGCCCCTGTAGGCTGCGCCCCTGATGACCGTGCTTTCGGAGAGCATGTACTTGGAGGAGAGGTTTGGATTTAGCATGCTCTTCTGGATGTCATAGGAGCTGGTGGTAGTGTTTCCTGATTTTGTATCAGTTGTGGTGCCGTTGTTTTGCCAGATATCCTCACGCAGGCTGAGTGTTACGTCTAATGGCAGGGCCTGTGAGTGCCATTTTGCTTGGGTAAAGATGCCGTAGAAAGTGTGGCTTCCGTCACCAAAATTGGTGCCGTTAAGAGTTCCGGCTGCATTCAAATAATTGGTTGACAGATTTGAGCCGCCAACCTTGCGGTAGTCTGTGCCGACCTCGATGCCCGTGTTGAGTGACTTGAGTTGGTCTGAGAAGACCAAGGAGGTGCCCACATCGTTGTAGGGGTTGGCGTACAGGGTGCTGGTGTAGCTCGCGACTACATACTTGGAGCTTCGAGTTTCAAAGTCAGTATTCTGCTTCCAGACGGTCGCATTTAGCTTCGCGCTGCCATCCAGCGTCTTTGTGACGCTGGCCGAGAGATCCCAGTTGTATTGATCGTTGGGAGCAAATGTGGAGTTATTGGTCTCGTGTAGTTCGTGCCAGCCAAGTCGTACCACACTCTTGAGATCGGAGGAGGGTGCAAGGTAGGCAGTGGCCGAGCCATTGATGGTGCTAGCGGCGCTGGCTACCGTATGGGTTTTATCCCGAATCTGACTGGGTGGCGTGAGCATGTAGCCGTCGGTATTAAAGTGATCGACTGCCAGCCGCATTTTATACTGTTCGTTAAATGCAATATCCTTCGACGCGCTCACGGTGGAGGTGTTCTGCGAACCGTAGCTGGCGGCAGCGTTACTGGCATTCTGCCCAATCCCTTTGGTGACAATATTGATCACGCCACCCAGTGCCAGGTTTCCCCACAGGTTGGCACCCGCACCACGCACCACCTCAATTCGCTCGATCTGAGACATCTGCACCTTGTGCCACTGCACGGTCCCGTAGAATGCATCCGTCAGCGGTATGCCATCCAATAGAACCAGGGCCCTGGCGTTGCCGAGACCCCGCATGCTGATACTCTGCCCGGTTGGGTGTGTTGCATAAAATGGGACGTCGGTGAGATTGATCCCAGGAATATTTTTTAGGAGCTGATCGACAGTCTGTGCCGGGCTGTTTTTAATGTCCTCTCGGCTGATGACCGTGGTGCTTAGGTGCATATCCTCTAATTTTGTCTGCGATCTGCTGGCGCTAACGACGACGTCGTCGAGCTGATCGGCTGGCTTGCTCTCTGCCAGCAAGTCTGTGGGCGTGATGCATCCCAAGACCAGGGCCACATAAAAAAATTTATTTGCGTGTGCTTGCATCGATATCAACTCGCACCTGTAGATGTGGTTAAAATTTTAACGGGGCCATTGTAGGGGGGATAAAAAGGTATGGGAATGCGACAAGATGTCGCACCCCCAGCTGACAGGTGCTTGGTGTATTTATTTGCGACCCGGGCCTAGAAGTTGCCCCGTATGCCCATCATGAGTCCGCGTCCCGGCAGGGGCGCGATCTCCTTGAGGGTCGACGTGTGCATCCTTGCTTCCTGATTGAAGAGGTTGTTGCCCTTGAGGTAGGTCTCCCAATTGATCGCCTGTGTCTTGAAGTGGTAGTCCACCATGGCGTTGGTGAGCGTGTAGCCGTTGGTGGGCAGCTCGTTCGCTGCGACCTGGTTCTGTCTCATGGAGTGAGTAACGTCTAGTCTTGCGCCGAGCTTGTCGAGTCGGTAGTCGAGGCCCGCACCGAAACGCATTGGAGCAATGCGTGGCAATGAGTCGCCCGTGTCAAGGTTCTTTGCTCGCACGTAGTCACTGCGTAGGCTGAGGTCGAGGCTGCCCTTCGTCTCGTACACCCGGGTTTTCTCCTCCATCTCGAAGCCGTAGAGCTCGGCCCTCGTCGCACGAAACGCTACCACCGGCAAGACTTCCCCGTCTCCCGTCGTGTATTCGGCGCCAGTTTTAATTAAGGCGATGTAGCTGGGGAACCGATTGTAGAAGCCGCCAATGCTTGCGGAGTTGGGGCCGGAGTGCCAGCGTAGCTGCGTGTCGGCGCCGTTCGATTTTTCTTTTGAGAGTGCGGTGTTCCCCACCTCGAACTGTCCGGTTGCCACGTGCCTCCCGTTTGCGAAGAGCTCGGCGTAGGTTGGCACGCGCTCGGTGTGAGACAGGTTCGTGGCCCAATTTAGGTTTGGGTTGATGGTGTGGACCGTACCGAGGCTGCCACTGCTGGCTGCGAAGCTGCGTGTCTGGGCGGCTGCGAAGCTGCGTGTCTCGGCGCCACCAAAGCCAGCACCACCGGCCGACTCTAGCGAGGCGTGCTCGTTGCGTACGCTCGCGCTAAATTTAGTATTTCCAAATGCCGCCTCCTCGTAAGCAAAGAGCGCTCGGGTGTCGGTGTTGACCTTGGGCACGAACGCCTCGGTACCGATTGCCGCGAAGTCGGTGTTGGACAGCTGTATCCCAAATGCGCCGCTGAGTGGACCGAGCTTGGTGTGTGTCGCGTCCACCCGTGTCTCGTAGCCCTTGTTGGTGAAGGTTGTCCCGACGACGCCGCTCTCTAGTTCATTGTGTGAGTAGTCGGTGTGGTTGTACTTGAACTTCACCCCATCGATGAACGTACCCAGTTCACGTACCTCGCCGGCTATACCTAGCCGACTGGTTTTCATGTCGACACGCACGTCAGGCTCCGCCACCGTGCCATAGTTCGTCCTTAGGTCGCTATAGGATAGGCCCAGGTACCCCCTGTCTAGGGTCAACGAGGCGCCGATAGCACCACTGTCGCTGCTCGAGGAGCTGTTGGTCAGGTGCCCGCGGGTTGTGTTGCCATCCAGGGCGCCGCGGTGTGCGAAGCCTGGAATCCTGAGGTCGTCGGTACGACGCGAGGCGACATCGGCATGCAGTGCCACCAGGTCGTTACCTGTCTCTAATACTGCAGCACCGCTGCGCTCGTTGGCAGCACCGCCGACTCGTGACTCGGCGCGACCGGTAAATTCTTTGGTGGGTAGCTGCGGGATGCGGTTGTCAGAGGCGTTCACCACGCCTCCGATCGCAGAGCTGCCGTACATCAGGGCGGTGGGTCCACGCACCACCTCGATCCGGTCCACCACCAGCGGGTCCACGGCCGTGGCGTGGTCTGGACTTAGGGCTGAGACGTCGAGCACGCCGATCCCGTTTTGCATGATCCGCACACGGTCACCGTCGAGACCTCGAATGACTGGACGGCTAGCGTTCGGACCGAAGTAGGTGGAGCTGATGCCCGGGGTCTTGGATAGCGTATCGCCCAGGGTGCTCTCTTGTCGAAACGTTAGCTCTTTGCCGCTCAGTACGATAGCCGGAGCCACGAAGTTGAGTAGGTCACTCCCAAGCGAGTCGGCGGTCACGACGACCTGGGGCAGCGTGGTCGGCCTGTTGATCGAGGACTCGGTAACATTAGGTGTGGGCTCGGCAGCCCGTGCTTGGGCTGCGAACATCATCAACCCAAGACACGCTAAGTAAGCGTACCGCTGGACGGTGATGCGAGTAGGTAGTGACGTGTTCCACGCCACTTCGGGTGCGATAGGCTCTAACATGGTGGCTCTCCAAAGATGTAATGACATTCCCCCACGTTCAACGTGGCGGTCTTATGCGATTTCTTGGAGGAGACGGGGTGGTCCACGCGCGACGGCGAGGAGGGGTTGATTAGAAAAGAACGCGAGCTTGCTGAAGTGTGCCGGCCCATTTGGGAGGACGGTGACCACGAAGGAGTGGACGACGCTACCCAGCGCACTGTCCAGCTGCGTATAGGCCGCACAGTATCCGCACGCTGATGAATGCGGCGCGTGCTTGCCCTGATCCTGTTGCTGGCTGTTGTCAGCGAGCGTGTGGTGCAGGGCGTGTGTGACCCCTCCCTGCTGAGAGAGCAGCAAGAAGAGGGCGAGCAACAGCGGTATGGCGGCACGATAGAGTCTCATGATGCCGACAATCTTATCATAGAGCGGGTGGCGTCGTAAGGCCGGCACCAGCCACGACGGGGTGGAATTGTTACTCACTTTGCAGTGTGTCGGCCGAGGTAAACGTCCAGGTCCGGGTGATGGTGAGCACGTCCGTGTCCTTGCGGATGTTGGCCGGGAGCGGAGAGAATGGCGCGGCTAGCCTGACGATGTTTACCGCCGCGGCGTCCAAGATGGGCTGCTGTGATGAGTGGCTCACCTCCACATTCTCTAGGCTGCCGTCTGCTCGGATGGAGACGGTCAGCTGCAGCTTGCCGTAGATACTGCTGTTACGTGCAGCCTGGGGGTAGTTCAGGTTACCGACACGCTCCACCTTGGTTCTCCAGTTCTCGACGTACTGCGCGAAGCGGTACTCCTGCGCACGTGCGCCGATGAACCTGCGCCGTGGGAGCTTCTGGTAGGTGTCAAAATCTTTGCTGATCTGTGCGTCCAGGCGAACGATCTCTAGGTTGCGTTGCACCAGGTCCTTGCTGTTCGTGCGATCGCCCGGCTCGGGCGGCGGTCGCTCCGAGGACATCTCTTTGACCGGCATGTGTGTGGGTGCGGCTGCCTGCGTGAGTAGCACCCTGACCCCGCGCTCGAGATCCTGCACGCGTTGCTTGGATTGCTCGAGCGTGAGCTGTTTGGCGTCACCGAGTGCCGGCAGGGGGCTCTTTGCGTGACGATCTTCGGACGTGTTTCCGCCGCCGTCTAAATTATTTTGGGCTAGGACGTCGGACTTGGTGGGGCGCGTCTTGGTTATGCTGTTGACGAGCACCACCTGCATCGACTGTAGGTGCTGGGTGGCCTCGCGTGGATCGGGTAGGACGAAGCCGATGCCTAGCAGTATAAAAGCATGCAGCGCCAGCGAGAACGCTAGGGCGATAGTGAGTGGCCGCTTTAGCAGTTCTGGCAATCGACGGCCTCACCCTCGACGGTGGAGATGTAGCGCGTGCTGAAGCCGAGCTCGAGGAGGTCTATGTTCCCGATCTCTATGACCACGCGCGTGTTCGGTGGCAGCTCTGGCAGTGACGGGGCGCGGGTGATTAGGGGGATGCGAGAGAGTCTGATTAGGTTGTCGCGCACCACCACTGCCTCGACCTGCTCTATGCCCTCCTGTAGTAGCCAGCGCAGGCACCAGTAGCGCTCCATGTTGCGCTGGAACTCATTGTAGAGCGTGTAGGCGACGTCGAAGTCGCGCATGATGGCAAACAGCGCGTTGTCATTCTTGGTGTAGGCGGGCGGCTCCTCATGCAGCAGGCTAATGATCTGGCGCTGGTTGATGAGATCCACGTAGCGGCGCAGTGGCGAGCTTGACCACAGGTACTGCGCCACGCCCAACCCTTGGTGGGGCGCTGGCACGGTGCTCATCTTGACCTTGCCGTTGTTCTGCGTGCGGTAGATTCCGGATACGTCGTGTGCTGCAAGGAGCTTGCCCCACTCTGCGTTCACAAAGATCATGAGCTCCGCCACGACCTTGTCGATGGGCGAGCCACGCTCTCGGGTGCTGATGCTGACACGGTCGTTCTCCACGTGGAAGTTGTAGTCCAGCTGCTGGATGTTGTTGTCGGCGGACTTGCCGCGCGCCGATTCTAGCTGCTGAGCTAATTTCCACAGAAGCGTGAGCTCGACGGCGAAGGGGAAGTCCTGCTTGCCGGCTTGGATTGTATTCTCGTTAAAGAGTGGCTCCAGTGTGTCGTGTCGAAGGTTGGCTGCGATGTGTACGCGCTCGACGCGACTTTCTGTGCGGAGCACGGCGAGGGTTTCTGGGTCGACTTCGAGGTACATGGAAAGCGTCGGACAGACCCTGTCCGCGGTTAGGGTGAACGCGTCCACCACGCTGTTGGGCAGCATCGTGATCTTGTCCCCGGGCATGTATATCGTGGACATGCGCTCCATTGCAAGGGCGTCACCCTCTGAGCCTAACGTGATGCCCAGCGAGGGGGCAGCGATGTGTACGCCGACACGCCAGTTACCGTTGTCGAGTCGCCTGACCGAGAAGGCGTCATCAATCTCGGTGGTGGTCGCATCATCGATACTAAACGCCGTGTCCTCTGCCATGGGTAGCTCGGGCAGGGCGGCTGTCTCGACCTGGGCGAAGTCGGTCCCGTGCGGAAAGTTTTCGAATAAAAAGCGCTCGAGATGATATGCGTGGGTCGAGGGGATCGCCCCGCAGCGTTCTAGTAGGTGTGCGGGCGACAGGTTGGTGGCGGTGCAGGCAGCTTCTAACGCCTTGACCTCGAGGGTGTTTCGGTCCGGCTTGTAGAGCAGTTGTGGCAGCCGATTGACCAGCTCGGGCGGCAGGGTGAAGGCTGCCAGCTCCTCTGTGTAGCGTGCCTGAGTGAGGGCCTGCACGCGCTTTTTTTCGGCGCTGGCTAGGGCGGACTTGAGGGCGTCGGGTGGCGCCGCCTTGTAGTGCCCCTTACCCCTCTTGTAGAAGTACATGGGCGACGAGTGCAGGCAGATCAGGGTGCCCGCCGCCTCGGTGGGGCTGGGCGCGTGGCCGAAGTACTCGGTGCCTAACTCGGTGAAGTTAAAGTCGTTCGGCGGGCTGCACTCCCACAGGAAGGTCACGTCGATGTCTGCTGCGACCGCCTCCGCCTGGGTCATGAACTCGGCCAGCCCGGGCTGGGCAAAGCGCAGCAGTACGTTGGCTGCCTTGATCTTGCTGCGCTTGCCTTGCGCGCTTTCCGCTTGCAGCGAGGTGACGCTGTCGGTGAGTATCGAGCCGACCTTGAAAGCGCCGTCGTCTTCGTAAAAGATGTTCATGGGGAGTGACGCGAAAAAAGTGGTGCGATTATACCCCAGCGTCGACCTGGACTCGGTGTTTCGCTCGAGTTTGCGTTTTTCAGGTCTAACTTCGAGCTGGATGCGGGCGGAGCGAGCGACAGTCCCTTGACGTTCATTTGATTGGCGCTGTGCGCGCGGGCGATAACTGTATAACCAATTGAAAGTGATGCGTAATACTGTACGACAAGGGGGTGTGTGGAGACCACTTCTTTGGTGTGGGTATATTTTTTGGTTGGACGACCCTAAAGTTCTTGACATCCTCAGAGACGGGCACGTAGTATGTGCATCTGAGTCACCCGAATTTTGAATGTTGTAGCGTGGGTAGGCTTTAATTAAAGGCCTCGTTATAGGAGCAAGGTGTCCATCGCCTCTGTTCTATTGGTTGAATGATTTTGCAGGTTTAAATTAAAGGAGCTTTTCATGAAAAAAACTGTTATTAGCTTAGCTGTTGTTTCTTGTTTTGCATTGGGGGCGACGCTAGCACAAGCAAACCCTTACTATCACACGACAGAGACAGGTAAGTTTGGTGGCGGAACGTCACTCAACACTTCCTACAACTGCTGCGCACAGTACACTGGCCAGTCCGGTGCACGTAACCAGCCAGGCACCACTGGCACACCAGGATCAAAAGTGAACACTGCACAAACTCAGTCGTTCGCCATTGATCCTGGCTACAAGAACGATAACGGAAACACACTATCCTTCTTCAGACGTGCAAGCGCTGTAGTGGGTAACACAGAGCCTACCGACACCGCCAAGTACGGCGCCGGCAAGGACGCTGTGAAGACACACGGTTCGTACGGTATCCCTTACGGTGGAACTGGCGACACGAAGGGCGAGGTTCACTTCAGCGACAAGTCTGGCTACAATCAGTGGCTGAACAAGTAAGACTGATTTAGAGTCTGCAGCAAGAACGAATTAGGGCCAGCTTTTAGCTGGCCCTAATCATTTGTGCCACCTTAATTATTGGGGCGGTGCGTCCAGCCAGATCATGGTTCCCGTTCTGCCTGTCACGTTATCGCGCCGATAAGAAAAAAATCTTGCGTGGTCGGTGTGGGTGCATAGTCCTCCGCCGTACACACGATCAACCCCAAGCCCGGCCAAGCATAACCTGGCAAGCTGATAGATGTCGGCCCGCCACTTGTTGGGCGCGTGTGGCACGAACGCTGCTGTCGACTTTGGGTCGCGGGCAATAAATTCTTCGCGTACGTCGAAGCCCACCTCGAAGGCCGTGACCCCGATCGCAGGTCCCAACCACGCCATGAGCGTACCGGGTGCGACACCCATGGCAGACACTGCGTGCTCGATGACCCCATCACACAGACCCCGCCACCCGGCATGCACCGCGCCGACCACGCTGCCACGATCATCGCACAGCAACACGGGCAGGCAGTCCGCGGTCATGACCACGCACACCGCGCCAGGGTGTGAGGACACGCAGGCGTCGGCTTCGGGCCAGCACCCGGCTTCTGTTGCGTCGGCCACGGTCACGCCGTGCACCTGTTTGAGCCAGATCGGTTCGCTGGGGAGTAGGGGTTCAAGCAGCATGCGATTGCGCTCCACCGACAGTGGTAGGTCGCCCACGTTGCTGCTCAGGTTGAGGCTATCGTAGGGCGCGACGCTGATCCCACCGATGCGCGTGGTCTGTAGTGACCTGACGTTTTTGGGTGCGGGCCAGTCTGGGACCAGGCAGTGATCAATCAGGCTCAAGCAGTGCGCTCCGGATGTTTCGTACCAGCTGGCTCATGTCGTCTGGCATGGGGACTTGCCACTCCATCCACTCGCCCGTGGTCGGATGTTCGAGCCCGAGCTGTGCGGCGTGCAGTGCCTGGCGTGGAAAAGATTCCAGTAGGGGGCGCAGCAGTGGCGAACACTTTTGTGCCCCCTTGAGGTAGACGGTGTCGCCCACCAGGGGGTGGCGAATGTGGGCAAGGTGGACGCGGATCTGGTGGGTGCGGCCCGTCTCTAATTTACAGCGTAGCAGGGTGCAGCCCGGAAACGATTCTGCCATCGAGTAGTGCGTCGTGGCGGGTTTTCCGTCGTCCACCACCGCCATCTTGGTACGCATCGTAGGGTGACGACCTAGGGGCAGGTTGATCGTGCCCGCGCGCTTGACCTCGTCGTACACCAGCGCGTAGTACTCCCGCTGCACGGTGCGCGCCTGCAGCTGGCGTACCAGTGCCGTCTGTGCGATCAGGGTCTTTGCTACCACCAGGAGCCCGCTGGTGTCCTTGTCCAGTCTGTGCACGATCCCAGCACGCGGGATCTCGGAAAGCTGTGGGGTGCGGTGCAGGAGGGCGTTGAGCAGGGTGCCCTGCCAGTTGCCGCTGCCGGGGTGGACCACCAGCCCCGCCGGTTTGTTGATGACGAGCAGCTCGTCGTCCTCGTAGCAGACGTCTAGGGCGATGTCCTCGGCCTGGTAGGGCTGCTCGGCGGGACTAGATTGCAGTGTGACCTCGATCGTCTCCCCGCCCCACACCTTTTGCTTGGTGGTGGCGGCCGCGCCGTCGAGCATAACCTGCTGCTGCGTGACCCACTCCTGCAGGCGGCTGCGTGAGTATTCAGGCAGAAGCTTGGCCAGGACCTGGTCAAGGCGCATGCCCGCGTACTGGTTTGGAACCTTGAGTGAGAGAGGGGTGGCTGTCAATGTAAGCGGTCTAGGTGCGATAAGGGTTTGTTGTATAATCGTGCAACAATTTTTGGGTCTCTACCATGCGCTACAGTTTAACTTTAATTGTGCTGTTTATGCTAACTGCGTGTAGCAGTATGCTCGCCTCGAAGTCTGACGCCGACAAGAAGAACAAAGAGACCGCCGAGGAGCTGTACGCTAAGGCGTCCTCCCAGATGAACGACGCCACTTACGCTGACGCCATAAAGTCATTCGAGACCCTGCAGTCTAGGTTCCCATACGGTCGCTTTGCGCAGCAGGCGCAGATGGAGATCGCCTACGCGTACTACAAGCAGGACGAGCCCGAGTCCGCACTGACCGCGGTGAACGACTTTATCAAGCAGTACCCCA
>Ga0265593_1001693_pt1 | contig 10018 bp, 12 predicted proteins | sample saktaG_8_FD_190136 | JGI IMG/M metagenome (GOLD analysis project Ga0265593, IMG submission 190136) | Saline water microbial communities from Sakinaw Lake, British Columbia, Canada - sak_2011_5_24_36m | ecosystem: Environmental > Aquatic > Non-marine Saline and Alkaline > Saline ... | reverse complement strand
CAATTGAAATTTGCAATGATTTTATAATAGAAGATTTAGGAATTATTGAAGATTGGGTATACGATATTGAAGTAGAAAATAATCATAATTTTTTTGGAAATAATATTCTTATTCATAACTCTGTATACTATCACATTGAACCATTTATGAATTTATATCAAAATAAAAATCCAGATTTAAGTATTAATCAATATGTTGATTGGGCTGATAATTTTGAAAAGAAAGTTATTCAACCTTGCATTAAAGATTGCATAAGTGATTTTGCAAATGAATTAAATGCATACAATAAAGATGTTATTGGAGCAGAAAGAGAAATTATTTCTGATTCAGCAGTTTTTACAGCAAAGAAAAAATATTATGCAAGAGTTAGAGATTCTGAAGGAACAAGATATCCGGAAACAGATCCATATATTAAAGTTATGGGATTAGAAATTATTAAAAGTTCAACTCCAAATTGGTCTAAGAAAAAACTTAAAGAAGCAATTCCTCATATTTTAGATAAAGACGAAACAAATCTTAAAAATTGGATTAATACAATTAAACAAGAATTTATTAATGTACCATTAATTGATATTGCTCACAGTGGCGGAGTTTCAAATTTAGATTTTAAATTAGATGATAAAGGAGTTCCAATTGGAGTTAGAGCTGCTTTAATACATAATAAATATATTAAAGATAACAAAATTGAAGAAAAATTTTCTCCTATAAATCCAGGAGATAAATGTAAAAGATTATTTTTAAAAGAACCAAATCCATTTAATAGCAATATTATTGCATTTACAAATGATTCTTTTGTAAATGAAGTAAAAGATTATATTGATTTTGATACTAATTTTGATAAGCAATTTTTATCTGCTTTAAAATTAATGGTAAATTCTTTAGAATATAATTTGGATAAAGAAACACAATTATTAGACGACTGGTAAAAAGAAAGGATAGAAATGATAGATTTTAATGATGTACATAAATGGGAACAAAATCAAATTCTTGAAAAATATGATTTTAAAAAGAATATTCAAGTAGAATTTTTTGATTTAAATCAAAAACAAGAAGCACTTAACATAATTAGAAATAATGATTTTTTACAATATCATTATTTTTCTCAAGATTATAAAGCAGTAAAAGCAGCATCATACATTTATTTGTTTTATTTGACTTATAATGACATTAAAATGTATATTGGATTTGCATCTATAGCTTCACCAACTCTTGCAAAAAAATTAAGACGAAAATATTTTGGTAAACAATTTTTTGAAACAATTTATTCTGAATCTAAAATACAAAATAAATCTGTAAAAACTTATGTTTTATCAAGATTAGTTTTATTACCATCATATAGAGGTTTAGGATTATCAACATTTATTTTAGAAAAAATTACTAAAGATATGAGAAACAAATCATTTTATTTTGAAATGTTAAGTAATATGTTTCATACTTTTTATTTTGGCGGATATGAATTTAATACTATTTTTATTAAATCAAAAAATATATTAAGTAAAGATGAATATGAAAATTATTTTAGTGGAGACTCAGATATTACTAAATCTACTAAAGGATTAAGAGGATTTAAAGGCGAAACAAAATTTGTAGCAAACCTTGTTTTTGACTTTAAAAAAGATGAATTTTTGAAAGATATAATTAAAGAAAAATATAATATTGAAATTGATTGGAATTTAAAAAATGAAATTAATAGAGAAGATTTTATTTGGGCAGACAATAATGAAATACCTTTAATCTTATTAGAACATTCTAATATTGAAAATATTAAACAAAATAAAGATATAATATTAAAGACAGAACAAGAGTATTTGAGTAGACATAAAAAAGAATTAAAAAATATTGATTTTACTGAAGGAGATAATTTATGGTAATCAACATAGATGTTAGAAAAGAAAAAGACAAATTTGAAGAAAATGAAATAGAATTGATTAATAACATATTTGGATTATTTGTTAAAAATGTTTACTTTAGTATGAAAGCAAATATTAAAATTGAAGAAGATCAAAAATTTATTAATTTTACTGGAATATCTGGAGTTGGTAAAACAGTTATTAAAGATGAAATTAAAGATCAAGCACAACAATCTAAAAGTGAAAATATACACATTATTGATTTTGATGATTTAGATGATAGTACTTTTTATGGAAGAAATATTTTAGAAATTCTTAATATACATTCTAAAGATGATGAAATTTTAAAAATTTTATCTGGATTTGGATTATTTGAAATGAGAATTCTTACACAAAAATATGAAACTTTATCACAAGGACAAAAAACTAGATTAAAATATATTTATTTGTTTAATTCTATTGAAAATGATAAACAAAATTATATTTTTATAGATGAATTTTTAACATTTGTTGATGATTTATCTGGAATTTCTTTTGCAAGTAATATTAAAAAATATCTTAGTGATAAAAATGTTAAATTATTTACATTTGGAGTAAATTTTAATTTGATTGGTCAATTTGAAGATGTTACTTATGTTTTAGGCAATTCAACAATTTCAGCTATTATTAAAAATAATAAAATTGAATATTTGCATAATGATAAAATATTTGAAGATATTAAAATAAATAAAAATACGCCAAAAGAAATTAATCAAAGCATTTTAGAAGATTGGTAATTCTTTAATGCGTTTAATCTTAGTTTAATATTAATATGATATAATAATATATCTAAAACAAAAAGGAAACAAAATGGCATCATTTGCAGATAAAGCTACAGGACCAATTAAAGCAAAAAAATTAACAATAGTTCAAGAAGAACAAATGAGAGAAATTTTTAAATCAGAGAAAAAAGGACAATCATTTGTTAATTCTGAAATAAAGTTAAATGAAGAAAGAAAACTTTTAAATAATAAATATCCAGGAGAATTAAATAAATTTGTATTTGGAAATATTAAAGATTTATCAGAAGAATATGTTAAAGAATTATTTGATCTTTATAAGAAATTCAAAAAAACTGAAGCAAAAAATTTAAATGATTTTTTAACTGAAATTCAATAAAATTTAAATTAAAGGATTAATATGAGTGATATGATATATAAAGTAATAATGGTTTCAAAAGATAATCATACTTGTGAATTAAATTTGCCAATAAATGAAGATGAAAATATTATAAATGTTGCTCTTCAATCTATTGAAGATTTTGGTTGGGGACATTATGGTTATGAAATTAAAGAAATAAAAACAATGAAAAAACCAGAAATAAAATACGATGGCATCTGATTATTTAAAAGAAATAAATAATAATATGTCATTTGAGCAAGCCGAAATAACAAAAAGTTATTTAAACAGAATGTTAAATTATTATTCAAATTTAGATGATAATTTTAATATATTAAATCAAAATAAAGTATTAGAAGAACATAAATTAAAAGAAGCGGAAAAACAATTAAAAAAGTTGTTTCCGGAATTATACTTATTATAAAGGAAATAAATGGATTTTAAAATAATCACAAGTGATAAATTTACACCAATGCAAGATTTAATAGTTGTTAAACCATATGAATCATTCACTGGCAAAAAAGAAGAAGAAGTTTCAGCATCTGGATTAGTTATATCATTAGCTAAAGAAAAAAGTGTTATACATGATAGACCAGTATATGGTAAAGTAATTTCAACTGGATCAAATTGCAAAACAATTAAACCTGAAATGGAAATTTTTTGGGATATTACAAGAGGTCAAGAAATACAATTCAAAGATGGAGAATTTATTATACTTCAAGAAGAAACTATTCTAGGTTTTAGAAATTCTGTAGAAGAATAATTATAAATAGAATAATTAATATAATTAAAGAGGTAAAAATATGGCAATAGTAGATTTAAGTAAACAAGGTCATTCACAAGTATATATTCATTTTGATGGATCATCAATTTGTTTAAAAAATGGAGATATAATTAATATTGATGAAATAATTAATGAATATCCACAATATTTTAGAAAAGAAGTTAATGTTGCTCCTGTTCGAGAAATTCCAATGCCTGAAGTTCCAGTTGTTGAACCAGTTGAAGAAATTAAAGAAGTAGTTGAACCAGTTGTTGAATCAGTTGAAGAAATTCTTACTGAAGATTCATCTGATGTTGAAGTAACTGAAGAAGTAACTGAAGAAGTAGTTGAAGCACCTGTTAAAAAAACAAAAGCTAAAAAATAATTAAAAAAGGAGGATACAATGGCGATTACATCACAGGAATCTCTTAAAGAATACATTTTACGTCAATTAGGAGCGCCATTGGTCCAAGTTGAAGTTTCTGATGAACAAATATTTGATATTATAGAATCAACAATTCAAGAATATTCAAATTTTGCTTTAGAAGGAGAATTAACAAAATATTTAAAAATGAATATAGCAGGTCCTTGTACAATTACAATGAGTCCTGAAGTTAGATCTATTCAAAAAATATCTAAAGGTGGCGGAATAACATTTGGTGGTTATGGTGGTAAAGGATTTGTTCTTGATTACTATTCATTAATTTCAGGTGGTATTAATATGAATGATGCTATTAATAGTACAATACTATTATCTGGACAACGTTCACTTATGGATAAATTTTTTGGAGATGATTTAACATTTACTTTTAATGAAAATAAAAAGAAAATTGAAGTTTCTGAAGAATTTAATGGTCCTGTTATTATAGAAATTAATACACAATATGTTCCAGACGCAGTAGATTACATATATGATCATAATTGGATTAAAAAAATGTGTACTGCAAGAACAAAGTTATTACAATCTGATATAACTGGTAAATATGATGCAAATTTAATAGGTGGTTCAAGAATCAATTCTGATAGAATGCAACAAAGAGCTGAACAAGAAATTGAAGTACTTAGAGAAGAATTAATAAGTAAATATGGTGGACCTGCACCAATAGCAATAGGTTAAATTAAAAAATAAAGGCAGAGATTAATTTCTTTGCCTTTTTTTGTGGAAAAAATCTATTACCCTTATATAAAGAATATAAGATATAAAAAAATCCACCCCGAAGGATGGATTTAAAAATAATTATGCACCTACAATAGAAGCAAAAGAATTTGTTCCAGCATTTGTAAATCTAAGTTGGATGAACTCAGCAACATATGTTGGTTTAATGAAAACATCTACAACAAGTTGATTTCTACTTACAATGTCTGGTGTGTTATTTGTAGTATCACAAACAACTAAGAAATCTTCAATACCTCTTCCAGATTGAACTGTACTTAGGAATGGATTAATCATAGCTGAAATTCTGTTTCTTGTGAAAGAATCATTAAATTCAAATACTTGATATTTAGCCATTTTCCAAAGTGCTCTTTCTAAAGTTATAAACAATCCTCTAACATTTACCCTGTCAACATAATAATTCAGTATAACTCGTTAGATTATACCCGTTTCATTTTGAGCTTTGAAACAGCTTTATATTACTATAAAGATTAGACTATATCACATATTCTTTAACTGGGGAGAATAAAGAATACCGCACCACTTCCACTCACTTGAGCGTACTCCATTTCTGGATAGTCGTTGAACCTTCTCATTTCTGAGCTTGGCTGCTGATTGTCCTTAACTTAATATTAGGATATCCCAGCAATTCAATGCGTTTTAAGTTCGCCTGACAAGTAACACTTTTACGTCATGCTTAGGACAAATTATACTTTTATTTATACTTTTCGTAAAATGATATTCTTATTAATAATTGTTCTAATGTTATCAAATTATCACCTTCTTTTCTTGAAGCTCTACTTAAATTTTCAGAATGTTGTACAATTTCACAATTTGCAGGATGTGAAATTATCCAACTAGGTATATTGTTTTCAAATCCATATCTTCTGCTTAGTAAATGATCTCTAACACAACCTTGTTTATTCGTTCTGTTATTATAAACACTTTTTGTATTTAGTAATGATTTTTCTTGTTCAGTTGTTAGTACATTAAACTTAAATCCGTGTTTAAATAATGAGTATTTGTAATAAATCGAAATGTCAGAAATTTGATCTCTAGACTTCCATTTTCCAATCTTCTCGTTTGTTGCTCTAATTTTTTCTTTAGTGCTTTTCAATTGAGAAATATTATCGACATTATAATTCTTCTTGAATGTTTCAAGCTTCTTCTCTATAATAACTTTACTTTCTGAAACATTTTTTACATTATATCTTAATAAATTAGTATATTCTGTTCTAATTTTTCTTTGATATTTTGAACATTTGTTTGAATTACATTTGTTTGAATATCCATTACACCAATTAATAAATTTTGATTCTTCATTACAATAAGAACAGTTCATTGTACCATTTATCAAATCATAACAATATTTTTCAGTTAAATTATTGTCTTTTAAAAATTTTCTTGAAATAAAATTCTGTTTTGTTACATTTTTTAATATTAAACTTTTCTGTTCATCTAATGTTAAATCATCGAAAATTCTTCCATAATTCTTATTCTTTTCTCTTTGGTTTTTTCTGCATTCGGTTGAGCAAACAAAACCATTTTTAAAACCTGTGTAATTCATTTTTGAATTACACTCTTTACAAACATTTGTCATTTTAAAATACTCACAATAAACATCTTCTGTTATTAACTTAAATGATTGTATTTTTGAAACTACTTTTTGCGAAGTAGTTTCCCCTAAGTAATATAAATCTATAACTTTTTCTACATCTTTATTCATTTTAAAATCTCCCCAGATTTTTATTTGAATTTTTATAACTTATGCAGCTATTAATTCTGATAAACCATCAATATTTGACGAACTCGGTTTATCTAATAGTGTTTTTTGTCCCCAAAGAACTGTACCTTGACCTGGGAAAGCAACGATTGGATTCATACCATTTTTATAAATGAAATCTCTTTGACCTTGGTTTGGATTAAATGCTAATTTAGTAACATTTTTTAGTTGACCTCTTTCAAGACCAGCAGATGCCCACCATGATGCAAGAGATGTATTTGTAGCAGCTCTAAGACCAGCTAAAGTACCAGCAACATTTATCCATTTATATCTATCTGAATATTTGTCATAAACATTAATATAGTTTGCACCAGCAACAACATATGAACTATTTACAGCCATTTCTCCAGTTGTTCTCCAAGTAATTAATGCCGAAACAGCATCACTTGCAGTTTTACCAACAGTATCACCATATTTTGCTCCAACGAATGCAATACAATCTTTTCTTCCTTCTGCTAAATTGATTGCAGCAAGTGGATTTTGCTCATTACCAATAACAATATCAATATCAATTTCTTCTTTATTTAAGAAAATATCATATGCATTTGTAATTTCGCCATTAGTTAAAGCAAGACCATCATCTCCATATGAAAGAGTTGAATCTTTAAATGCATCTACTGTATTACTATAAAGGTAAGATTTACATTTATTTTCATCTGCTAAAGCAGCTGTAATAGTTTTATTTTCTTTTACAAAAATATATTTTGATTGAGAATTAATTAATGATTCTATATAAATTGTTTTATTTGAAGCATCTCTAGCATCTTCATTAAAAGAAACAATAAATCTTTCTACAACTTCACCTTTATATTGAACAAGAATTGCATATTCATAATATCCAGAAACTGAATTGTTTGCTGGTTGTGGAAAATAATCAAATTGATCATTCAATGAAATACCACTAAATGCATATTTAGGCATTAATATTGAGAAATCTGAAGGTTTTGCAATAGCAACTGCGATTTCATCTCCCCAAGATCCTGGATTTTTTGCCATAATTTTAATTGATGCTGAAACTGTAGTATCTGTTGGAAATTGAATAGAACTTTCTAAAGTTTCATATATTGTTTCATTTGGAATTATACTATTACTAACAAATGATTGAACTGTTGATGCAGGAATTTCAACTGTTGATGTTTCTGCTTGACCGAAGAATATTGAATTCGATGCAGTTGCACTTAATCCTCTAGATACTAATAAAAGATTTCCATAATCTAGGAAAGTTTTACATTGATACCAATCGTTATAATTTGCAGTTGTTGGTTTTCCATAAAAACCTTCAAGTTCTACTGAATTAGTAACTAATTTATATATAGCAGCTGGACCTTTAGAAAAAGAACCTCCAAAAACTGCAATTGAGTTTGATACTGTAGGAACAATTCCACTAGCATCTATTTCTAAGACTTCTACGCCTGGTGATAACATAGCCATGTTTTACCTCTTTGTGTTAAAATGATTTTGGTTGTCATTGATACATCGGAATAAAAATTCTTAAATATCTTGAGATTTTTTAAGGAATCAAAATCCAATTCCTGAATCAAGAAAAGACTTGATATATCTCAATTATGAGTTTCCATATCTATTTATATTTTTTGAAAAAAACTTTGTTTCCTGAATCAAATATTCTTCTATAATTATTATTAAACATATTTTCACTTTCAGATATATTCTTATTAAAATTTTCTAAAATACTTTCTAATTTATGTTTTTGAAATTTATTTCTGCTTAATAATTTATTAATTGATTTAAAATAAAAATAATTTGGTGTAGAATTATGTAAAAAATTAAATCCTAATGTTTGATATAAATGACCAGTGCTCCATCTTCTATTAGCATAAGAAACTAAAGATTTTGGATTATATGTTTTTTCAAAATATTTTAATAATTTACTAGCGCCTCCAACAATTGTATTGTTTAATTTTGAACAAAAACGAATTAATTCATATTCATATTGTTTTGAAAATCTAGCTTTACCAAATGTCATTAAAGAAACAAGTTCATTTTCATAATATAATCCTATTCTTATTGATGATGTACTAGATCCTTGAAGATGATTTTTATTTTCAAATTTTTTTGCTTCTTCACTTTTAACTTCTTTAATTGTACATTTTCTAGCAAATATTTTATTTGTTTTATTCATTTTAGATAATAAAACACTTTTCCAAATATTTTTTTTATTTTCATCAAGCCATTCATTTTCAAATATATGAAACAATTGAATATTTTTTTCCTCACAAGAATTAGTTTTATCTAAATGATAATTTTTATGTTTATTTTTAAACATTTTCAATTCAGAATTTCCTTCTGAATGATACATTAATCCATTATATTCAATTGCAAATTTTCCAGAAGTATTATTTCCACAATAAATGTCTAATTCTTTAGGATAAATTATATTTTTTAAATTTATTTCACAATTATTATATAAAGAAACAAAATTAAAAATTTCATTTTGTGATATATGTTTTTCATATGGAACACAAATTCTACATTCAGTTTTAGCATATGATGTTGATTTTGTAAAATTCCATTTATTTCCACAAATTTTACATTCAACAGGCAAATATTTATTTTGATAAAAATAATCTTCATTGCAATTTAAAATTAAATTGGGGAATTTTTTTTCAAAATTTAAAAATTTAAATGATTTAAATTCATTATTTGAAAATAAATTTGATTTTTCTTCTTTTGACATAAAAGAACATTTATTTTTTACACTATTTGATATTTTATTATTTTTAATAATTTTATTTTCTTCAGATATTTTATTATAAGATTCTTTAATTGAATTTTTTAATTTTTCTTTATATAAAATATCTTTTGATCTATTTAAATTTGAACATTTAATTGAACAAAAAGAATTATTTGTTAATATTCTTTTATTACATTCTAAACAATAATTTTCATTATTACTTATTAAATAAAATAAATGAATTCTATTTTTAGATGATAAATCTAAATTATATTTTTCTTGAAGTATATAATATTCTTTTGGAAAATCTTCAAAAAGATGTTTAAAGAAATTTTTATTTGAATAATATTTTAAAACTTTTACAAAATGTTCAATAGAATATTCATTTAAAAAGTAATTTGCAAGTAATCTTCCAAAAAATCTATTTTGATATGCTTTCTTTTTAGTTTTATAATTAAAATTAATTAAATTATATTTTAATAATCTGTAATTCATTGGTGCCAACCTTTATTATTTTTATAAAACCAATAGGTTGGCTTTATTGGCTTTATAAAAATAATTTATAGAATATATTATACTTAAAAAATGATTAATAAAAGTCAATCCGAAGATTGACTTT
>Ga0265593_1001691_pt1 | contig 10029 bp, 20 predicted proteins | sample saktaG_8_FD_190136 | JGI IMG/M metagenome (GOLD analysis project Ga0265593, IMG submission 190136) | Saline water microbial communities from Sakinaw Lake, British Columbia, Canada - sak_2011_5_24_36m | ecosystem: Environmental > Aquatic > Non-marine Saline and Alkaline > Saline ... | reverse complement strand
CCTATCATTCTTTGAAAATTTTGATATAGCCGCTTTTACATTAGCTCAGGATAACAACGAAGAAGTATATGATACATTCGTAGATGTTAATGAGCGGGCGTGATACTACATCTTGTGGGGGGATAGTGTACAAACGCTACCCCCTATAAGGGTATACCGTTACCCCCCCAACGTACTAGAACTTAAACCCTTACAGCGTAAGAACTTACGGCAAGCGGGGGCCCGCCCGAAAGTTGTAAGTTGTTTGATACCAACGACTTACGGCAAGTGCCATGTGCAAATGGTGTGCCAAACTTTGTACAAAATATTTATTTTGTTTTGGCATGAAAAATTATTCCGAGAAATTTCTTTTTTCCCTATTGCAAAAACATAGAACGGACGATATAATACATAGAGAAGAAGAAAACAAGTAAAAGAAAGAGAAAGACCATGACCATGACACTATCAAATTTTAATCAGAACCACTATAAAATGACCGCCGGATTCATCGAGGATGAGCAAGGCGTAACAGGCGTTGTTGGAATGATCCTGAATTTCGGAGTCTATGATGACTCTCATGATAGCAATGAAGAATCATTTTCGTATGATGATGGTCTCGTGAAAAGGTATTACGAGATCGCTCCCTACTACTGTGTGTTGAGTGAGACCAGCCCAGTTGTAGACGAACTCAAGGTTTTCCCTCTGTTTATCGGCCCTTACGGCCACAAGCCCACTATAGCCTTGATCGGTCTGATCGAACAAGAGATCGATAGAATGTTTTCCATCAACTACTAGAAAGTTTACAATGTCCCTCCCGTATACCATTGCAATTATTAAAAGTATCAACTCCAAAAAGAAATGAATAAAATGAAAAGAAAAGTATCGAACTATCAGAAAGCCCAAGCCCTAATGGAAGAGGCCACCCGTATAGGTATGAACAAAAAGATAACCTATCAAAAATGCCTCTGCCCCATTTGTATCGAAGCTCGGAGCAAGCCCCATAGTGTTAAAGTTGTAATAGAGTCTTGAGTTTAGTATCAATAGAAAAAAGGTATGTATATGAATATGTTTGAAGTTGTTGGGTATCTGGCGATTGTTTGGTTGCTCGGTTGTATAGTTTTCCTTCCGTGTTATGCTGTCGTATGGTATTTTGTTAGTATGAAAAATAATAAGATACCTATGAGTAGTGATAGCGTATGGGTTAATGGTGTTAACATTCACCATGATACCAATGGTAATATCTCTAGTTTTGCAAAAGATTAGATATGCTACCTACGGGGGGATAGTGTACAAATGCTACCCCCCTGAGATACTAGGTCTTAAACCCTTACGACATAAGGACTTACGACAAGCGGGGGCCCGCCCGAAAGTTGTAAGTTGTTTGGTAGCAACGACTTAGGACGAATGACCAGTGCAAATACCGTGCCAAACTTTGTGTAAAAGATTTATTTTGTTTTGGCATGAGAAATTATTCCGAGAAATTTCTTTTTTAGCTATTGCAAAGGGTTAGAATAGTCGATATAATACTTAGAGAAGAAGAAAAGAAGAAAAAGAAAAAAGGAAAAGAAAATGGATATGGATAAAGATAGCATCGAAATGGAACTTAAACACAGAGGGTATTCTCTCGTTCCTAGGCTTGCGGGAAATGATCCCCGGCTCAAAGCGGAAAATCTCCGCTGGACAGTAACTTCCAATCATATCGATTGGGATTGGGACTTCAAAACCCTTGAAGAAGTGGTAGAGTTTATCGGTAAGGAAAAAGAGATATTCAGACAGGTATATCGTAGGTTATCAAAATAAGGAGAATGATTATGAATGATGGTATTGCAAAAAAGATGGGTGACCGGGGTTTCTTCCACATGATGGAAAAAATGATGGTTAATGTTGATGGTGTTGTGCAAGAAGTTGTATGTCATGGTACATTTGGCGATCAACTAATTTTGAGTTCGTCCGATTGGTATGGTATCAAAATGGTTGATATTGATAAGATCAGATGTCGGCCTTATCATCCTAGCTTTGAGAGTATTGTTAATGATGAGTCTGAAAATCAACCTCCATTACATGAACTCTCGTCGGAGCAAGACTATTGCAACCATATCGGCTCCCTTATCTTAAAGAACTACATGATTGATCAGGCTTTTCTTGATCGGGTACAAACACCACCCCCTGTATGAGGGGGACACTCTTGTGGGGGGATAGTGTACAAACGCTACCCCCCTGAGACACTAGATCTTAAACCCTTACGGCATAAGGACTTACGATTTTGGGGCGGGCCCCCGCAAGCTGTAAGTTCTTTGATACCAACGACTTAGAGCAAGCGTCCAGAGCAAATGGTGTGCCAAACTTTGTACAAAAGATTTATTTTGTTTTGGCATGGTAAATTATTCCGAGAAATTTCTTTTTAGCTATTGCAAAAGCTGAGAATGGACGATATAGTGCTTAGAGAGTAACAAGAGAAGAAAACGAAAATAAGAAAAGAGAAAAAAGATGACAAAGAACAACGACGGTCTTGCAAAAAAGTTCGGAGATGTGGGTTTCTTCCACATGTTGGAAAGAATGATGGTCACGATTGAGGGTGAGAAAGAGCAGGTTGTGTGCCACGGCACGTTCGGAAGCCAGTTGCTTCTGAGTTCTCAAAAATGGGATGGAATCAAGATGGTTGATGTCGACAACATTGTCTGTCGACCTTTTCATCCGATCTTCGCCAGCTTCATGTCGGGGGATCGTAGTCCTGAAACTCTTCAGGAATGCTGGAGTTGGGCAGGTCAACCCCAAGACCATCTCTATGTCGATTGGGATATGATGTATATGAGCGAAATGGAAGCGATCTGTATGGACGGACTACAAGAGGAGGACTACCCTCTTAATTGCGAAGCTGATTGGGGGAAGTAAACCCTTACAGCGTAAGAACTTAGAGCAAGCAGGGGCCCGCCCGAAAGTTGTAAGTTGTTTGATACCAACGACTTAGAGCAAACGCCCAGAGCAAATACCGTGCCAAACTTTGTACAAAAGATTTATTTTGTTTTGGCATGAGAAATTATTCCGATAAATTTCTTTTTTTCTATTGCAAAAGAATAGAATGGTCGATATAATCCTTAGAGAAGAAGAAATCACCACAACGGAGAGAAAAACATGTCACATTACGAAAACGACGATTATGAGTGTGCAGACGATCCTTTTTGTCCTCCTGCTTTCCCCATCTCTGATGAGTCGGACTATATGCCCGGCTATGATGATGGCGAGGATGAGCCATCGATAAACGAGGACGACTATATGCCCGGGCGGGATGATGGCGAATGGGATGATCACGAAGATATGTGCGGCGAAGAAGATTTCGCCTAATACCTGTGGGGGGATAGTGTACAAACGCTACCCCCTATTAGGGTATGCCATTACCCAGGTATGCTTATAGTCTCACCAAATCCACCGGGATTGACTAAATTGGCTATAGTCAGCGAGAATCCCCCACAACATACTAGATCTTAAACCCTTACGACGTAAGGAGTTACGAAAAGCTTTCGCCCGCCCGCAAGCTGTAAGTTCTTTGATACCAACGACTTAGAGCAAGCGTCCTGTGCAAATACTGTGCCAAACTTTGTGCAAAAGAATTATTTTGTTTTGGCATGGTAAATTATTTCCCGAATTTCTTTTTTTCCTATTGCAAAATCATAGGATGGTCGATATAATCTTTAGAGAAAAGAAAAGAGAAAAAAAGATGAACAAGATGGTAAGAAAAGCGAAACGATTGGCTCGCAAATGGTTTCTAGGGATCGCTATTCCCACCCTTAAAAAATCAGTCGATGGTGATTGGGAAATGTGCGAAAAAGTTTGGAAGTTTAACCGAATTTCTTTATTGTCTCCACCTACCAAAAAGACGAGTAAAAAGCAACTGGTAAACCCAGCAGCAGACTTGGCCTTTGTAAAGGCTGGTCGTCCCGGAAGCCGGGAACGAATGGAATCATATAAGAAGCAATACGAAGCTATTGAGGAGAAAGATGAATATGGAATAACTATTATTCCTGAAGGAAATATGTCGTTGTTTGCTGAATAGGGTATTGACAAGAAAATAATTTAAGGTATAACGGAAACAAGGAGAAATTATGATGATGACAAAAGATGAGCTAGTACAGGTTGGAGAACAATTGGTGGTTGAGAGCTATAATGGGTGGAAGAATTACGAGACTTGGAATGTGGCTCTCTGGATTGGCAATAATGAGAGATATTATAACATTGCCAAAAAAACACGAGATTATACATATTTTTTATCTGCTCTTGAGCAGGAGTATTATTCACAGTCGTCATGGCACTGTGTATTACCGGGAGGGCCTATCAAGAACAAAACGCCTGATGGTGTGTGTTGGTTCGACGCTAAAGTTGATGTTGTTGCAATCAATAAGATGATGGGGGAATTAGCATAATGACTTATAAAGAATTACTCGATAGGTTACAAGAACTTGATCAAGAAAAGTTAAGTGGGCCTGTTAAGGTGTGGAATGATAATGATAGTCAATATATGGAACTGTTGACTTTCAAAGATGTTGAAGTTTTTTGGGCCAGTTTTCCGACCATATTTTAGGGGAAATAGTATGATGATGGAAGTATATCTAGGTATTGTTTTTGTAACGTCTTTAATTGGGGCGTTTGGTATTGGTGTTACTGGTACTCTCTTGTATGTTATTTATAAGGAGGATAAGATTGGATATTGATAATATTGAAAATCTTTATGAGATGGAAGATAGTCTCTATCGTAATGTTGAAATGGAATGTCCTGAATATCTGGTAGGTGATAACTTGTGTGATTATAATTCAGAAACAGACAGTTATCATTATAAGTATTGATTTATTATACTACCACCCGTAAACCCTTTGGTCGTAAGAACTTAGGGCAAGCGGGGGCCCGCCCGGAAGTTGTAAGTCCTTTGGCAGCAACGACTTAGAGCGAATGCCCCGTGCAAATACTGTGCCAAACTTTGTACAAAAGATTTATTTTGTTTTGGCATGAGAAATTATTCCGAGAAATTTCTTTTTTAGCTATTGCAAAAGAATAGAATGGTCGATATAATACATGGAGAAGAAGAAAACAAGAAAAGGAAAAGGAAAAGAAAATGTACGATCTACAAAAAGCGGTCAGAGAAAAAGAGAGAGCGATGAAAGCCCTGAAATATGCACAAGACGAATTCGAGATTTGTGAGGCTCAGTTGGAGAGCGTGCTAAAAGACATGAAGAAAAAACAGTTCCATATTTGGTTAGCGGCGGAGAAAAAATGGGCTAGTAGTGTTCTGAATCTCGTAGAGGCTCGCAAAGCTGACAGCGCTGCGGCTCTTGTGCGAAGCGTCGGAATCCCAATAGTAACATCGCAAAGCGTTAAAGATTGGCAGCAACAGGTAATAGAAGATAGGAACGATGTTGCAAGAGAACACAATGCCTACCTATTGGCCTGCGAATGTGCGGGGGTTGTCCGAGAGGGCAAAATCAATGAGGGAACGGGTCTTGCTGTATTGTCCTGAGTCTAAGAGTTGTAATTAAAGAAAAAGAAAAGAGAAAAAGAAAATGAAACTAGAAACATACGAAGCAGCAATAGCAGCGATTGAGAAAACTCGAAACAAAGTATCCAAGAGAGTGTCGGCCAATACCACTCTGTACAAAATTGTTTCTGTGGATGGTACTGTCACTGTGGGTGTAAAACTCTATGATACATTTGTTGTCATCATGCACCCGGATCATTCGGTATTATTTTCGGGAGGATTTAAAACCAGCACTACAAAAAAGAGAATCAATAACTATAGCTTGTGTTCGATATTTCAAAAAGACTTTGAATGGTTTGTGAAAGATGGTACCCCTTTTGAGGAGGGGATCGTAGTAGATCGTGGGGGGGCATTGCTATCTTTGACTCCTCAGAGTTTAGAGTGTGCATCATTTATACTCCCGCCCCTAACTCCTTTGGTCATAGGAACTTAGGGCAAGCGGGCCCCCGCCCGAAAGTTGTAAGTTGTTTGATACCAACGACTTAGAGCGAATGCCCAGTGCAAATGGTGTGCCAAACTTTGTACAAAAGATTTATTTTGTTTTGGCATGAGAAATTATTTCGAGAAATTTCTTTTTAGCTATTGCAAAAGAACAGAAGAGACGATATAATACGTAGAGAAGAAGAAATCACACCACAGGGAGAGAAAAACGTGTTCAATACGCCATATGCTTTGTCGGATCGTACAACTCGGACGATTACCACAGTGAATGATGTGGATATGATCGAGTTTAGTGGGCTGTCCACTAGCGGTAGTAAATTTAAGATAGTCGCTAAGCTAGAGGATGCCCAGAGGTGGGTCAACGGAGAGTTCATTCAAAATTGTTTCCCTTATCTCAATGCTGATGAGCGTGAAATTCTTATGACGGGAATCGACGCTCTCACCTGGAAAACCATGTTAGTAGGAATGCAGGAGGAAGAGGAAGTATGAATACCGATACCTAAGAGACGATATAATACATAGGCCAGTAACTGCGAGAGGGAAGCAGGGCGACGAGATTAAAAAATCTCTAAGGACCAGTGCCGTGGGCAGTTTCAGTATTGATGCTTTCGAGCAGGGAGAAATTTCCCTAGATACTGATTATAGAACCGGATCGTAAATGGTTCGCTGGTAACAATACAACAGCCGGATACCGTAGTCTCACCAAATCTACGGGGATTGGCTAAATTGGCTATAGTCAGCGAGAATGAGGGGCCGTTTAGTCTCACCAAATCCACGGGGATTGGCTAAATTGGCTATAGTCAGCGAGAATGCGGGGCCGTTTAGTCTCACCAAATCCACGGGGATTGGCTAAATTGGTTATAGTCAGCGAGAATCCCCCCGAACATACTAGATCTTAAACCCTTACCACGTAAGGACTTACGAAAAGCTTTCGCCCGCCCGCAAGTTGTAAGTTCTTTGATACCAACGACTTATGGCGAACTCGCTGTGCAAATACTGTGCCAAACTTTGTACAAAAGATTTTCACAATAATTCATGATAGAGCCTATTGACAACCGATAATAGGTATGGTATAACGATGGAAAGAGAAAGAGGAGAAAGAATGTTCCCAACAAAATTCATGGATCACTCGGCCTACATGAAAAAAGTCGGTAGGATGACCGAAGCAGAACTATTGTATACCATTAAAGATTGTAAAGAGGTATTGGCCGTGTGGCCTGCCCACCCCAATGGCGGGTATTATAGTGACGAGATTTGTTATTGCAGCACAGAGCTGTATCGGAGAAAGAATAATGTATAAAGTAAGATTCCATTTGGGTTCTGGAAAGCACTTCAAACATTGGCAAATACGCTCAGAGTGCGGCGTGTCGTATTACTGGCCTATCGAGGTTCAACTCTTTTTGTTTGGCTGTGTGCTAAAAAGCAATAAGAAGAAAGCATACAAGGTATACGCTGAGCAGGTGCGGGATGTGTGTGGGTGGGTAGAGGCCGAAACGATTAGAGTTGAGGACATGACTTTTGCATATGAGCCTATTACAGTAGAGGGATTGCCAAGGATTACTTATGATCCGAAAGTAACACCGTACTGGAAGGTTGAGGGCGATAGCGACAATTATGAAATGTTAAGAGTACAAAGAGTAGTATCAAATGGTAATAAATTATTTATGAAAGAGAGCTATGTATGATGTCTTAGAGTAAGATAGATTATAGGGTCATAGTTAAAGGGATATAACGTGGAATTTCTAATTCTACATTCTAGGTTCGAGTCCTAGTGGCCCTATTGACAAAGTATTTTTTTGTGGTAAAATGTCGTAGTGTTCTAAGTTGTTCGATTGTTCAAAGGGAGAGTTTTTATGAGTAGTATGGAATTGGCTTATGTTGTTGGTGTTTTTAGTTTGACTTCTGGCCTTATTGGTGGGTTGGTCGCTATGTATCTGAATGGGACTTATATTCCTCTGAAGGAAGCCCATCCCGGTGATGTTGTGAATTTTGTTTATCTCCAACCTGCTGCTGGACAACCCGAAAGGTATCTGGCTAAAGTTGTTGGAGTAAGTAAGTTGACGCAAGAACAAATTGCTCGACTTGATAAGAAAAGTTATTATCGATCTAAGGATGTTGCTTTCAAGAGAACAGAGCACCTTATCAAATGTGTTATGAAAGACGGTACGTTGAGAAATTTCTATGCGGAACGAACAGTAGATTGTAAAAAAGTCCCGTTCGGAGGAATTTTCCACAAAGTATCTTGATACTCCCTGCCTCGCAAACCCTCTGTGCGTAAGCACTTAGGGCGAGCGGGCCCCCGCCCGGAAGTTGTAAGTTCTTATGGGGTAAGACTTTGCATCATATTATTTTTTTCTAAAGATTTCCTCTTGACAAGTCGATTTATATCATATACAATAATCAGACACAAAGGGAGAAAATCTAATGCAGTCAAGTAAGGGAAATGATAAACTCGGAACGGGTTGTAGAGTTGTTAGCAGAGCGGTTGGTGATAGCTGCCCGCCAACGTGCGATTTTCTAGGCATAGATTGTTATGCCGAAGGTACTGAGCGAATTTATAAGGCTTCGAGAGCGGTGGGCTTGCGAAATATGATAACCGAAGCGGGCAAAATCCGAAGTTTGATTCTTACTACTATCGAAGAAAAAAGATCATTACGCTGGCACGAACGTGGCGACCTGCTGAAAAACGGGCAACTAGACTTGGAATATATCGGCAACATTGTAAAGGCTTGTGAAAGTATTCTAGCCGATGGTATCGCATTACCTCATATGTGGATGTATTCTCATGTTTATGATAGCCGTGTTGTTGATATGCTAGGAAAGTATATTGTACTGTATGCTAGTATCCACAATAAAGAGCATAAAGAGCAAGCTATAAAAGCTGGATATACTCTATTCGCATGGTGTGATACCTTAAAAGTTTATAGTCCCAAAAAGCCTCGCGGCAAAAAAGCCGTGGAATGGAAAAAAGCTCTTCCTAAGCTGGCCATAATTGACGGTGATAAATATGTTACCTGCCCAGAAATGCGACGGGGTCGAGAGGCAGGTGGGGTAACTTGTACTGGAACGAAAGATTCGATACCATGTAATTTGTGTGTTAAAGGCTTGGCGAACGTGTTATTTTTGAACCACTAGAAAAAAAGGAAATGTTCTATGGACATTATTGTTGCTGATATTCATAACGCTCGTTTGGGTAGTGTTTTTGGGGTGGAGAGTTTAGAAAAAGGCCAGGCCATTGTTAAAAAATTGGCAGAAAATAAACTTCAACGTAGTTTAACCGATCAAGAAAATGAATCCTTAGAAAATGAGTTTGAAGTCTACAACGACGATGATTCCGATAATGTGTGGAGTTACTCTATTGGACTCGTAGAACAGAACACCATTAAATAAAGGAACTTTGTAATGGCAAAATACTATGTTGCTTGTGGAACTCTTGAAGTTATAGTTCAGGCAGATAATCCCCAACAGGCAGTTTGTACTGCATTAGACCAAGCAAATAAAAATGACGAATTAGATGATGGTATAGTTGTAGACGAAAGAGGCTTTAGGTATCTTGATCCAATAAAGGTAGCTAGAAACGAAGCTCCGCCAATGTCTGATGTAGTAAAATGGTTATTTGAAAATGATAATATAGAAAAATCGGAAGACGATTCTATCCTTGTTTCCTTCATTGTGCCACAACATTATTTTAGGTTGGAAAATTTTATGGAAGTTATGGGTGATGATGATGATGATGATTTTGAAGATGAATAAATAGTGGTGGCCCTAAGTCCTTTGTGCTTAAACACTTAGGACAAACGGGCGGGGCCCCGAAATTTGTAAGTTCTTTAGTACCAACGACTTACGACTCTTAAAATTTTTTATTTTTTCTAAAAGAATTATTGTTATTTGGCACGGGAAATTATTCCGAAAAATTTCTAAACTAGGGCTTGCATTAGGTCGATGATATGGTAGAATCATGTTATGGGAACGAATGACGGTAAACACTTTTTGAAAGGGCGATGATATGACTGCTGCTGTTGAGACGATGTTCTATGTTAAAGAGACCCCGTGGCACGGGCTTGGAGTCAAACTAGAGGAAGCC
>Ga0265593_1001690_pt1 | contig 10032 bp, 12 predicted proteins | sample saktaG_8_FD_190136 | JGI IMG/M metagenome (GOLD analysis project Ga0265593, IMG submission 190136) | Saline water microbial communities from Sakinaw Lake, British Columbia, Canada - sak_2011_5_24_36m | ecosystem: Environmental > Aquatic > Non-marine Saline and Alkaline > Saline ... | reverse complement strand
CCGTGTCGTCGAATATCAGGCAGGCGTTCTCGGTGTAGCGGATGGTGTCCTTCACCGCCAGCCACACGGCTTCGGGCGATACATCGTCCTCCATGAGATACCGGTTTATGGCATCATGCGAAAAAAAGGATGATGCTCGGCCATGTAGGTTTGCGTATAATTGATTAAGGTCAACAGGATGAATTGACAAGCCTAACGACCCCGTTCAGCCGCCCGCGCAGGAGGAGCCAGACTGAACACGGCAAACGTCCACGCGGGTCGACTGGAACGGCGGGTTAGGCGGGTGGGCATAGAAACAAGGCCGGGGATTCACGGATTTTCTCTTTGTATCCATTCGGCGCAATACGCGGAGTACCGCTATTGCGCCTTACCGCGTTGACATCGTAGGATGTGCCGACGAAGGAGGCGCATCATTCGCGAATGATGGGCTTCGCAAGCTCAGCCCATCCTACGGCCCTGCCGTCCGGTTTCAGCACATAGTCATACAGCATGCAGGGAATGACGGCAGCGAGGCGGGAAAAATGACTCTCATCCCCGACATAAGGGATTACTGATTGAGGGGGGTCAGTTTTTTCGGCATGCATCAGTTGCTCATCTGCTAAGGCTTGGGTTGCGTCGGCGAGATGCTTTGCTTGAGCAAAACAAGGCTTTGCTGGCTCACGCCGATGAGTCCGCGCCGCGTGGCATCGAAATCAACCAAAATGGAGATTACCACTGTGATCAAGATTGGCAGGATGACTTGGGAGAAAGCCGTCCGCCACCACAAGATCACGGCGGTTGTCATAACGCTGCACCGCCATGGCGAAGGTGAAGCCGAGCAGCAGTGCAAGTAGCCCGAGCACGGCACCCTGGAGGGTTCCGATCTGGCCCTTGCGCGCTTCGTCACTGGTATTGTGCAGGCGCAAGCCCAGTCTGAAACCCCATTCGGCAAGCAGCAACAACAGGGCCGCGACGATGAAAATCACGCGCCATTGGCTGGAACAGATATGGCTGATGGTTTCGTCCATTATTGTTCCTCTCGATTTGATAAGGTTACTGGCATTTCAATTGATCAAAGTGGCCGGTTGCCTGGCAGAAAAACCAATGGGAACGGGGACACATTGCCTGTTTCTACATGCATCCAGCCGGATTACTGCACAGCAATTACGGGAATGGCTCGCCGTCTCCAACGGATGTAGGGAATGCACACGAGTGCCGAGGCGAACAGATAGGCTGCCACTAGCGCCAAGGTTCTAGGCCCCCGCACATTGGCCGCTATCAGCAGGGCCAGGCCAATTGCCGCGTCGCACAGGACACGGCCAGGGAACTGCGATGCCCCTCGTCCGGCCCGCCCAGCCAGTGTCCAATGGCTAAGGCCAGCCCGGTAAAGCTGGCAAAGGCGAGCAGCGAAGGTAGCCCGATTTCGGCGATTTGACGCCAATTGGAAAAAATAAACGCCAGTGCGCCGAGGGTCAGCAGCACACCGGCAACACGCATGAGGGGGATCACCCAACCGCTCGGCCCAGTCGATGGCAAACTCACGCAGCGCCATCCCTGCCGCGAGGGGCAGTAAAAACGTCTTCAGGATGGTGGCGGCGACCCGTCCGATGTCGATGTCGGCCTCGACGGGAAGCAGTGGTTGCAGCAGGGCCAGCGAGGCAGGCACGGTGAGGATCGCGGCCAGCGAAGTCGCCACCACCAGGCTAAACACATAGGAGGGGTCGCCGCCGAGCTTGATGAGCTTGCGCGGCAGAAGCGGCGCACCGGCCGAAATGGAAAGGAACAAAAGTCCGATTTTGGTGGCCCTGGGCAGGTCGAGCGCCAACGTCATGGCGATGGCCACGAGTGGCACCAGCACATACATCGCCAAAAAGGATCGGGCGAGTAGGTTTGGGTGTCGCCATATCCAGAACAAATCCTCGCGGGTGGCGCTGAGTCCCGTGGCAAAGACCAGTGAGGCAATGGCAAGCTTTAACGTCAAGAGCATCATAGGTAACTCCTCAAGGATAAAAAAGACTCGTCATTTCTTGCCCAAGGCCGGTTTCTCGTGCGGCAAGCCGCCGTCGTCAATGTCGTAATCGGGATCAAACACCGTTTCGCCTTGCGCCCCCACGAAGGCCGGTTGTGCCTTAATCCACTCGCTGGGTTTCTGCTCTTTGGCATAGGCCATCAACCGGGTTTCTAAATCCTTGGCGATATCAGGATGTTGATCGGCGACGTTGGTTTTCTCGCCCGGGTCCTTGGCGAGATCAAACAACTCTGTTTTGCCGGGCAGCGTGGCCCACTTCACGAGTTTCCAATTGCCCTTGCGGACCGCGCCACGGATAGCCTCGACGTTGATAAGAATATCCTCATTGGGGGATGGCTTGCCTTCCTTCCAAGTAGGCCAGATGTCTTTGCCGTCGAAGGGGTGGTCCGCGCTACCCGCTCCCCCACTGAGGGCCAGCAAGGTGGGCATGATGTCCACCATGTGCATGGGTTCGGTGACGACACGCGGTTTCAGCTTGGCTGGCCAGTTGGCAAATGCCGGCACACTAACCCCGCCTTCATACAGGCTGCCTTTGCCGCCGCGAAGCGAACCATTGGAAGCCGGTGCCTTCGCCCCCTGCTCAATCCCTCCGACCTCGGTGTCCCTTTCTTCCTTGGACTTGGAACCGCTGGCGAACATGCCGCTGGTCGCGCCGCCGTTGTCACTGGCAAAGAGGATGAGCGTGTTCTCGCGTAGGTGCTTCTTATCCAACTCGGCAACGATGCGACCCACTTGATCGTCCAATGCGGTGATCATGCCCGCATAAGCCTTGCGCTGTTTGTCCGCGATGGCGGGGTAACGATCCATGTATTCCTGTGGCACTTGGTAAGGCGCGTGTGGAGCCATGGAGGCGAAGTAGAGGAAAAACGGCTGTTTGCCGTCTTGCTGGTCAGCAATTCTCATTATGGCTCCATTGCCGTCATTCCGGCATGGATGCCGGAATCCAGTGCCACGGACGGTGACATGTCGGTTGCGTAAGTGTTTGAAAAAGGCTTGATGGCGACACCTAGATTCACATCCTTGTGACTGGATTCCGGCATCCATGCCGGAATGACGAGTTGTCTATCAGCACTTTGGCTCATAATGAGAATTGCTGCTTGCTGGTCGATCAACTTGACCGCCTCATCGCCGATCAGCGTGGTGTAGTAGCCCGGTTCTTTCAGAAATTTGCCATTGCGCTGCCAATCAACAATACCACCGCGTTCGCGAGTGAAATAATTCACCTCACCCATGACATTGCCATAGAAGTGGTCAAACCCTCGGTTCTGCGGCCAATATTTCTGATCCGCATGACCGAGGTGCCATTTGCCGGTCATCAAAGTTTTATATCCCACCTCTTTCAATGCCTGAGGCAAGGTACGCTCGTCGGTCGGCAAGCCATAGGTATGGCTGGGGAATATCACCAACGTCTGTAGGCCATGGCGCATCGGATAGCGGCCCGTCATCAACGCCGCCCGTGAAGGGGTGCAAACTGGCTCGCCGTAAAACGATTCCATGCGTACCCCTTCGTTGGCAAGCTTGTCGATGTTGGGCGTTTTGATTTCGCCGCCGCGATAACCGAGGTCCGCGTTACCGAGATCGTCGGCCATGATGAAGATGATGTTGGGCTTGGAGTCTTGTGCAAGGGCTAAGCCCCAAGCACAAAGGCCGATGCCGAGCAGCATCAGGCAACGGGCGAAGCGAGGTATTTTCATTCTATGATTCTCTCAGAGTTGGCGGGCATTGTTACATCAACATCAGTTTCGAGCGAAATCCCTATGCCCAACAGTGAGATAGGATGCGAAGCGCATCGGTTGGGAGACGGGTTGGTGATGCGCTTCGTTCCTCAGCGCATCCTATGGCCCTTACCGCGTTGAAAAATATCTCGTTCAAGGATGGCATTCATTGGCATATTTTTACCATCCACTTCTTGAAATGCAAGAGCATTTACAGCATACATCAAAGCTGACTTTACAATTAAAAACATTCGTGCTGTTGCTTTTTCCAACATCGATTCGGTAATTTCATAAGTAGCGTTATTATTATCATAAAATATTTCAGTATTTATATTGAGAAATGAGTGAGTTATACGATTTCGTATATTTCGTAAATAATTATACTTGTGCTTTGGCTCAAAGTCCTTCGCCAGACTCCATAGTGCTAATAGTTGGTAACTGTTATTCTTGATGACAACATCTCGAAATTCACCGGAAAGCAGCCAATTAAAATAGATATTTTTAGTACTACCGCTATCATATGCGATGTAGTAATAGTGCATTAAGTGCGCGATTTTATCCAAGCAATTATATAATGAACTTAACGTTGATTTAAGTAACCCGTATTTATGATTGTGCTGAGTGTAGTCTAATGTGTAGGTATAACAAACCAATTGATCCAATGCTTCATAATCAGTTGTGATTGCCGTATAATATTGTAAGCGTGACGAGCTGTAAGATTCCAAGAGTTGATTAAAAACGTGAAACGAAAAATATACTTGTTCGGACATTACGCCGGTACGTTTATTCTGCTTATCGTGAATATATTCAATAAATGATGGAAAAAAATTATCATGTACACTTTCATTATCGTAGTAATAACCAAAATCATGATTGAGAAATAAATTAGCATCTAGGCAGTATACTAGATATTCTGAAAGTTTATTTGGGCGGTTTTCATTGTTTGAACCGCTATAATTGTTATGCTCCAAGATAGATGACAATTGGCTCATGCTCTTAGTAAAATGATCAAAAGCACGAGAACCTCCAATTGATTGCATGTCTGGATCATCCAATCCTTTTATATAGAGACATTTAGCAATATCAAGTAGACGAAGAGAAGGGGCTGGTGCTTGCTTGACATAATATTCGATGGATTGTGCTTTGTTGCACAGTGCCATACCAAATCTAGGATGCTTAGCTAGAACTTCATCATAAAGATAGATTGCTTCAAGATTCCGTCCGTATTTTTCAAGAAGATTTGCAGTGTTTGTAATTGCAAAAGGGTAGTACTCATGAATTTTGTTAATCCTCTCAAAATAACTCCTAGCTTCGTTGAATTTTGATGAAGAAAGCAAATCCGTTATAGATTGCGGATACAGCATCTCAATTTCTGCGATACACAGGATTGTATTACCCAAATCATAAAGGTATTTATCACTTTCATCTGAGGCCACAGCCGAATTAAGTCGGCTGGCCGCGTATGCTAAAACCTTCAAATGTCTTAGGCTTGAGGCGATATTGCAAATAACACCATTTATGTTTAATTCGTATTCAATATTCCCCTTATATTTTTTATCAAGTGCGACAATAAAATGAAATAGCCCCTGCTCAGATATTTCGCTGGAAATAGCATGTTCTTCAAACGATTTAAGCTCTGCTAGGCAACTCTGCATATCGAAATTCTGAATGTTATTTGTGCTACGGTACGAGAAAGCCTAACGACCCCGTTCAGCCGCCCACGCGGAAAGAGGCAGAATGAAAACGGCAAATGTCCACGCAGGTCGGCTGGAACGGTGGGTTAGGCGGATGGGCAATTGGACATTGCCGGGGTTTCGTGGGATTTACTCCTTTTATTCATCCTGTGCAATACGCGGAGTATCGCTATTGCGCCTTACGGCCTTAGAATTTTCTCTGGGTACGAATCCTTCTGCCCCCATAGATGGGGTTGTTTGTACAGCGTCCATCATCGTAGTAGAAATCAAGCATATAGCCATTATCGTTCAAGCGAGCGTGATTAAATTTAACGTTTGTGTACTTGGAGTTTTTCTTAATTATATCCATAATGATTAACTTATTTTCATCAAGCATGCTTGCGCCGAACGTAATACCCCTCATTTTTTCTTCTTTTATTTTAAATAAGTGAACATCATTATCATCTGTCTTGTCGGCCTTATCTAACGGCAAGACTGCTCGATACTCTTGCTCATAACTCCATTCATCTGACTTTCTAAAAAAAATACTATCAAATCTATTTTCCTCGATATCTTCAAATGTTAAAACATGGCGATTTTCGCTATAGTTGACATGTTTTATGTCTATACCCTCAACAAAATCCGATTCAAATTCAATTACAAAGCCTTTGTGTGAGTCTGCGTAGTGAGACCACATTAATAAATTTGTGCGAGGATCATCTTTCTCAGGAATGGAAACTGTTAGAAGTTGGTTTATTTTATTGTTTGACGATAAGCTCAATATTCCATATTTTTCCACTTCATTTTTGAACTTCGCTCTATAGATTTCTATCTGGCTTTCTCTATAATATGAGTATTTATCGTCTTCTTCATTGAAATACAATCTTGGCAATTCAATTTCGTTAAGGCCTGATGAATATTCAATGAACTGAGTTGAGAAAGGGGTAATTGTTGGGGTTAGTTCAAATGGGTCATTAAAATATTTGGCTGGAGTAAAGCGTATCAAGCCATTTTCCAATATATCTTTTCTTTCAAATGAAACAAACTTATAGAAAAACAAGGGGGTTTCCATATGCATCTCTGAAATTCTAACGCCCGAGCTAAACGGCGCGGCGGAAAATGCCGGCTACGAAGCCAAATGCACAACCCGCGACCGAACCAAAAAAAAAACCAACGCGAGGGGACCCGCCTGATTTCCGCGCAGAAGGCCGACCCCGGCTTGCGCCACACCAGCCCGAAACCACGGAGGGCTTGGACAAACCGCCGGGCCACGGGGCTAGGCAGCCAAGGTCGGGCAACGTCTTTTTGTTGCCCGACAAATCGAAGTGTCGGGCGCAATGCAAAGAGACGCGCCCGACCTACTCCAACTCTCCTCAAACCACAATCAAACTAATCGGGTCTGTCCACAGCCCCGGCCCACCGCTACCCATGGCACGAACGCGGAACCAATAGGTTTGGGCGGGGGTCAAGCCTTCCAGCAGGATGTGGGAACCCGTGGCCGAGGTGGTGGCGGTTTTCCAGTTCTCCTCCACAGAAGGGTCGCCTTGGGCGATTTGTTGGAGTTCAAGGCTTGCCTTGCGTTGATGTTGAACGGTTATGGCTTAGGCGGATTCGGGCTAGTATTGGTCGCTATCCAAAACCGGCTGATCGGTTTTTGCTCTTTAAGGGCATTTTCGGCGATACCGCAAAATTCGGCTTGGCGATCCGTGCCTTCCGCCACGAGCAAACCGACATAGACCCCAAAATACATCGCCACTTTGTTGTCAAGCTCCCGTTGTTCGGCTAACGTGCGTTTTGTGCCATCTTGGGACAGTGCGTCGAATTCTTGCTTGAACTTATTCTGGTCCAGGTCGATGGCGGCACAATAATCGGAGAGCACCGCCGCTTCGGCGACCTGCCGCAAAATCTTCTGTTTGTCCTCACCTAACAGAGTTCCCACTTTACTGTCGACTTTGTTTAGCGGACCATCAAACTTGAGGGTGGGGGCGGCCGGCGGTGTGGCAGCTTTCGTGTCGGCTTTTTTGTCCGCTTGGGTGACCGCAGGGGCCAGGGTGGCAATCAAGGATAAAGCCAGTAAATATTTCCACATAACGATGAACCTCGGATTTTAAAACATTAGGATTGAATCATACGCAAAGGGTGTGATGCCAGAATGGCGGCCGCGTGTTTCAGCGGTGTCTGTAGCCACCACCACCACCTCGATGGCCACCCGCATTATAGTTTCCTCTATTGGCACCTCTGTTGACGTTTCTGCTGGCGCTATTGTTGGAGTTTCTGTTGACGGTATTGCCGCTTACGTTGACGTTTCTGTTGACGTTGACGTCGTTACGGCCTCGACCGCCGCCACCGTAATACACCGGTCTTCCTCCAGAGTAGTACCTATCATTATTGTTGTTGTTGCTCAGGGCAACGCCCAATGCTGCCGCACCCATTGCCGCTCCCGCCACGCCGGCGGTTGCGCCGTAGTCAATTTGTTGTTGACCCGTGGCGGGGTTGTACGTTTGACAACCTGCCGCCAATCCCAGTGCGATCACTGGAGCCAGCAGACCCTTAAGTAATTGATATCTAAATATGCGCATTTATCGTTAACCTCAATTATGAAGACTCAAAAAAAATCCGGCAAGGCCAAATGGTTGCCAAGCCGGCTACCTCGTCGATTTCGCTATGATGTTCGGGTAAATCAACCGCAATACTAGCAACAAATCGCCGTGGTGTGGCAGCCGTTTGCCATTCATTGGGATCACTCCGTTAAAAAAGGGCCGTTTCGACGGCCCTTTTTGGGTTTGAATTACACGCTCAGTACACCTTCATGATGCCGCCAAACACTTGATAGTCATACGGCTTCGGGTTGGTGACCGGGACATCGACCGCACCCAGCAAATACCAATTGTCGCCCAAATGGTCGCGGAAGCCCGGACCCATGGAAAACGTCGTCGTGCTGCTCGGCCCGCGGTTGTCAATTACCTGCGAAAATTTATTGGAGACATACAACACCAAATCGCCAAACGGCGCGGCATTGTGTTCAGTGAAGTAGTAGCCGATGGCCACATTGGAGTAGAAGGTGGAACGCGCACCGGCATTGGCAATCTCGCCACTATAGGGAACATTGAATCCCAACCCGCCGCGCACCACCAAGCCTTTCCAGTAGTTGGTCCAGAAGTTGTATTGCGGGTTGATGGAGGCATAGCCCTGGCCGTTATAACTGTTGCCGGTGGGGGTGCGGAAGGCAAGGTCTAACGATTGAGTTTGCTCCTTGCTTTCTGACAACAGGAAGCGGGGGGTGACGATGAAGTCTGCGAAATTAGAGGGTCCACGGTTTGATGCCAGCCCAATATCGGTGCGAACTTCAAAACGCGCGCTCACCGGGGTATAGCTGGTCAACATGCCAGAGTAACTATCGCTATAGTTGCCAGTGCCATGCGCCCAGGCAAAAGTGGCGATGCTCAACCGATAGAACACGCCGTCCTCGGCGTTGAGCCAGCCCATGCGGGGTGCGCCGCCGCCGCCGGCCGGCGGGCTGACCCAAGGCTTGTTCCAGCCCTTGGAAAATAGGTTGCCATAGCCTAATTCTTCCCATTTGGATGGCTCGGCATAGACATCGCCAAACATCGATTCGGCGACCATCTCGCCAAAGGTGTAGCTACGTTCAACCGGCGCGGCTGCAACCGGGGTCGCTGCCGGACGTGTCGGCGCATAGGCAGGCTGTGCCGTAGTCTGAGTGGGCGGGTAAGTGGCTTGGGCTGGCTTGGTCGCCTTCTGTGATGAATGATGGCTAGACTGGGTTTTCCCCTTGGTTGCGGAAGAGGCCGCATTGACTGGTGATGAAATCAATGCAAATGCTGCCATGCCAAGGCCGAAGAGACACCGGGCCTCATAGAGGGATTTTATCGGTTTTGAATTTATGTTCATTTATTGCACCGCCCGCTTTGCTGAATCTTTGACGGCCTCGGCAGGGGTGCAACGTCCGCCTACACCTACTGTGGATTTCATTGCAGCGCTTTTCGCCGCTTTTTCCGCCGTGCAGTCTGGGTCCAGCAACCCGCCACCGCTTCCAGAAGTGGAGCAGGCTGGGAGTATCACTGCGGCAGCAAGGCAAATGACAAATATTAATTTCATAAGCTTTTCTTGACTTAGTTTGAGGAAAATGGGTGGCCGCTCCCTATTTCCGTGTTGGCAGTCGGCTTTCCGCTTACACCGTTACATAGTAAAATAATTCGGGTAAAGATGTCTATCCAAAAATCGAAGTTGGACTACTAAATCATTCACCCCTTGTGAGCGCGGGCGTCTCGCCCGCTGGAATGGCGACCAAGATTGTCGCTTTCCCAGGAAGAGGCGGGGGGAGTGAACGCTTACGATGCTACGGGCTGGCGTGGGGCTAACCATCCAAGATTCCCGCATCGACAAGATTACTGCGGCCTCCGGCCGATCCGTCGAACACATCAAGACCACACCCACACTATTTTTCAGAAAGGATAATTGCCTACCAGCCCGGTCCATTGCCGAGGATCGATATCTGCCAAAGATTTGACTAACATGAGCTTTGGCATGGCTTTCCGAATCTTAGCACCCAAGACAGACTAAGCGATTGCATCTTGAAGCCTTATCATCCAAGGCTCCTTGGCATCGGGATCCACAT
>Ga0265593_1001689_pt1 | contig 10035 bp, 10 predicted proteins | sample saktaG_8_FD_190136 | JGI IMG/M metagenome (GOLD analysis project Ga0265593, IMG submission 190136) | Saline water microbial communities from Sakinaw Lake, British Columbia, Canada - sak_2011_5_24_36m | ecosystem: Environmental > Aquatic > Non-marine Saline and Alkaline > Saline ... | reverse complement strand
GGGGCGTTCTCGGTGACACGCTGGTCCAGCCAGATGATGGCCGGGCGCAGCGGATTGCCCTCGCGGTCCACGGGGAAGGAGGCCGACCGCTGCGTGGTGATGCCCAGCCCCGTGATCTCGTCAGCCGGGATCTTGGCCTTTGCCATTACCCCTTTTGTGCAGCGGCACAGTTTGGTCCAGTAGTCCTCCGAGTTTTGCTCGGCCCAGCCCGGGTGCAGCGAGAAATAGGGCTCGTGCTCGGCCTGCTCGATGGCCACCTGATTCCCCTGCCGGTCGAAGATCACAGCCCGCACGCTCTGCGTGCCGGAGTCGATCGCGATCACATATTTCTTCTCAGCCATGTCAACCTCCTGTTATTTATAGATTACCACGTCATTGCCGGGCCTTTCATTACTTCGTCATTGCGGGCCCTTATTTACCCGTCATTGCGAGCCTTTTCATTACCTCGTCATTGCGGTGAGCCGAAGCTGCGAGCCGAAGGCGTGGCAGGAAGCGAAGCAATCCTGTGTTGGGAATTGCGCCAACAGCAGATTGCCGCGTCGCCTGCGGCTCCTCGCAATGACGATTTCTCACACGCGTCGCCTGCGGCTCCTCGCAATGACGAATTCGTATCATGTCATTGCCCGGCCTTTATTTACCCGTCATTGCGGTGAGCCGAAGCTGCGAGCCGAAGGCGTGGCAGGAAGCGAAGCAATCCTGTGTTGGGAATTGCGCCAACAGCAGATTGCCGCGTCGCCTGCGGCTCCTCGCAATGACGATTTCTCACGCGCGTCGCCTGCGGCTCCTCGCAATGACGATTTCTCACACGCGTCGCCTGCGGCTCCTCGCAATGACGATTTCTCATGCGCGTCGCCTGCGGCTCCTCGCAATGACGTGTAGGGGCTGTGCGCCTCACAGCGTCTCAAATTCCGGTTCCCAGGTCGGATCACATTTACGGTAATAATTAAAGAACTCCTCCCTGTGCTTATTGGCTTTCTCAACCAGCTCCTGCGGGTCGAGGTAGCCCATGCTGATCAGGATATCCTCGAGCTTGACCAGGCTCTGCTCGTAGGGCGGGCAGCCGCCCAGGAAGCGGTCGTAGCCCGCCAGTTGCATGGCATTGCGCAGCTCCAGCAGGTCACCGCCCGTGGCCAGGGCGCATTCCCCCAGGAAGAAGGTGTGCGCCATGTCGGTCTTCAGCCTGGGCGGGATCTTGGGATCGACTCCCACGATCAGCGAGAAGCGCTGAGGCGACTTAGCCAGCAGCCCCTCGGCCAGCGCGGCCATCAGCCAGCAGGTCCAGCAGGCGCCCCCGATATAGACGTCGATGTTGGGGTAGAGGCCCGTGACCAGGCTGTCGATGGGCATGGTATAGGTGGCCGGGAGCTGGAACTTCTTCTTGACCGCAGCTATGGTTTCACCCGCGACTTCGATCAGGAAGGGGTTGGCCGTGCCCAGCCCGTCGTGGGCCGCCAGCCTGGTGGTGGCGACGACCAGCGGGTTATCGATGCCCATGCACATCGAGGCTATGGAGTCCAGGGCTACCGTGTCATAGCTCGCCATGATCACGCCCATCCCGACGGGTGTGCCCCCCTCGCCGGCGCCCATCCCCTCCATGCCCAGCAGTCCGTCCAGCAGCACCAGGTCCGGCTTGCGTATCTTGCTGATGTCGACCATGTGCTGGTTCAGGTCGTCGCGGTGTGAATAGTACCTGCCCCTTTCATCCAGCAGCCCCTGCAGGTTCTTGATGGAAAGGGTCACCATGGTCATGGTATGGGTCTTCATGGCCGGTATATTGATGAAGCAGTCGGCGTCCAGCACCACTTTGGGGTAATTGACCCGGTGCAGTGCGATGCCTCCCTTGATATCGACTTCGACCTTTTCGGCGTCCTCGACGCCTATGACTTCTCCGCCCGCCTCCTCGACCTCGCGTTTGATACCCAGCATGCGCATGATCTCGGCTGTCTTGAATCCCCTATTCATGCCGCAGGGCGTGGTGGACGGCCTGACGCGTTTCATCAGCGTGCCCACGCTGACGCCCTCGATCACGGTGACGCGTTTGGCCCCGGCCTCGCGCGCCAGCCTGACCATGCTGGAGATGACGCGCCGGTCCACTGAGATCGGTGGGGGATAGGGTGCGAACAGGTTGGGCTTGAGCACGACGTGGCTGCCCTTCTTGATCTTGCCCTGCAGCCCGCCCGCCAGGTCGACGGCCCTGCGCACCATGCTATTAATATCCTGCCTGTCAGGCGGGAATTTACCTTTGACGATCGATACAACCGGTTTAGCGCTCACTTATCTGCTCCTTAGACTGATTCCTTTTACTTAATATGATGCGGGACATCTCGGCGAAGCCGTGCCCGCCGCTTTTGCCCGTGACATACTTCGGCAGGTGTTTCATCTTATGTCTGAAATTCTTGATGTTGGCCACTCCCACGGTCAGATCGAGGGCTTCGAACATGGGCTCGTCGTTGGGGGAGTCCCCCGCGAAGAGCATGGTCCGTGCAGCCTCGTCCCGGTCGATGGAGAACCGTTCCTCCAGGAAAAGGCGGGCCGTGGAAAGCTTGTTGTAGTCGCCGAACCACCCGTTAACGTGGATCGAGCTTATTTTATACGTTGCCTTATGGTCCACGAAGACCCGGCAGATCTCGTCGATCTCGCCCTCGCTGAGCGGAGGGACGTCCTCGCGGAAGTCGATGGCCAGGTCGAACAGCCTGAAGGGCTGGTCGGAGGCCACTCCGGCGGCCGGCACCCTCTGCAGCACCTCCCGTTTAATAGCCTCCAGCTCGCCGCGTTTGCCGGCTATTTGTTCCGGCGTGAAGATGTAGCGCTGGCGCAGTTTGCCCGCGTCGCGGTCATAGTAGTAATAGAAGGCGCCGTTCTCGCCCACCACGCCGTCCACGGGCCACATGCGTGCGAAGTGGTCGCACCACCCGGCCGGGCGTCCGGTGAGGGGTACTGTGATCAGGCCGCCGTCATGCAGGTCCCACAGGGCCTGGAAGGCTGCGGGCAGCATTTTACCCTCGTGGGTGAAGGTGTCGTCGATGTCGAAGAGTATGCCCCGGATGCGGCCGCATTCAGCGGGGGTAATAATCTCGATGTTTTTCATGAGCAACGTTACCGGCCGGTGCGCTGACTGACTATTTTATCAATACGACGGGGACGACGATGGCGATCAATCCGGTGACCAGCACTACCAGCATGAACAGGTTGTAGCGCATGTTGTAATTACCGAGCAACGACGGGTCGTAGTAGCCGTCCACCCCCTGGTCCTTGTACATCTTGAGCAGGCCGTCTATCAGCTTCTGCCGGTTCTGCTTGCCCTTGATGATGCCGATCTCCGCCACGAGGTTGACCACGATCACCAGGACGATGAAGGTGAAGAAGATGACCCACTGCGGCCCGCTCTTGTCGGAATTGGAGGCGACACCGGTATTGATGGCCAGCGTGATCAGGTTGAGCAGTATCGAAGCCAGGATGAATATGATGTCCGTCTTGGTGTTCTGCTCGAGCTCCGCGATTATGTGGGTGTGCACTTTTTCAATCATTTATCGTCACCCGCCTTAAGATGACCGCTGAGAATTTTGTGTCCCGTCATCTTCAGGCCAGATTGTAGCATACTTGTCCGCAGGGCTACTATTATCATTCGTGCAGGGGAGGGTTCAGGTGATGAGTCGTAATTGACTGCAGGTCATATATGTTTGAGGTAAGACGCGGCGGCGTGGAAGCCGCACATGCCGTGCACGCCTGCGCCCGGCGGAGTGGATGAGGAGCAGATATACATATTTCCGCCGGGTATCCTGTAGGGATCGAGGCGCAGCGCGGGCCGGGCGAAAAGTTGCCGCAGTGATTGATCTCCCCCGCTGATATCGCCGCCCACCAGGTTGGGGTTATCGCGCTCGAGCTCGGCCGGGCCCACAGCATGGCGCGCCAGTATGATCTCTCGAAAGCCCAGCGCGAAGCGCTCGACCTGCGCCTCGATCAAATCCGTCATATCGCCTTGATACCCGTTGGGCACGTGGCAGTAGGCCCATGCGGTGTGTTTGCCCGCAGGCGCACGCGAGCTGTCGAAGAGGCTGGGCTGCGCCAGCAGCACGAAGGGTTTTTGCGAGACCTTATTACGCCAGACTATTTTTTCCGACATGGCTATTTCTTCCAGGGTCCCGCCCAGGTGCACGGTCCCCGCCAGCTTGCATGCCCGGGATTTCCAGGGGATGGGTTGGCTGAGCGCCCAGTCGACCTTGAAGACGCCCGGCCCGTAGCGGTATCTCCGCAGCGACCTGCGGTAGCCGGCGGGCAATTTAAGGCCGGCGATGCGCAGCAGTTGGGCGGGTGTAATATCCCAGAAAACGGAGCTGCCGGCGGGCAGCTCGTTCGCTGATTTAATATAGCGGCCTGCAATTAACTTGCCGTCCTTGGCCGTGAAGTAACCGGCCAGCGCAGCGGTTATGTTGCCGGATCCTCCCTTCGGTATGGGCCAGCCCACGGCATGCCCTGCCAGCCCCAGCGCCAGTCCGAAGGCCGCGCCGGGCGATCGATCCAGGGGCAATATCGAGTGCGCGCAAAGCCCGGCCATTAATCCGCGTGCGCGCTGCCCGCTGAAGCTTCGTGCCAGGGCGGTGGACGATTGCAGGGCTTTGAGGGCGAAACGGGCCAGCGCCAGGGGGTGCCGCGGCATCCTCATCGTGCCTAAAAGCTCCGGCAAAAGGCTGTCCCAGTCTTTCATCAGGGGCGTAAACAGGTCGCTGTACCTGCGGGAGTCCCGGCCCAGCGTTTCGGCGGTCTCCTGCACCGACCTGCAGAGCAGGGCGGAAGTGCCGTCGTCGAAGGGGTGGGCCATGGCTGCGGGAGGCTGTATCCACTCGAGTCCGTAATCGCTGAGGGGCAGGGATTTAAAGAAGGGAGAAGCCGCGGCCATGGGGTGTACCGCCGAGCCGGTATCGTGCACGAAGCCGGGCAGGGTCAGTTCCGCCGAGCGCGCGCAGCCGCCGGTGGATGGATTGCCTTCGATCACGCAGACGCGCAATCCCGACCGGGCCAGGGCGATAGCTGCCGAGAGGCCGTTGGGCCCCGAGCCGACGATATAAGAGTCTTCGCTGCCGGTTAATACCATGAGCAAGCCTGATTACATTACCGTTTAAACAGTCTGCGGCAGAGCAGCACAGGCATATAGAGCAGGGTGAGTATCTGGGCGTTGAGCAAGAGGTTGAAGAAGCGCGACCACTGCAGGCGACTGTCCAGGCGCAGGGGTGTCACCTGCACGCCTCCGCTGCCGCCCATGTAGTTGAGCATGGACTGCAGCACGTGTGTCCAGATGTCCTGCTGGAGTTTCGATCCCAGGATGCGAAAAGCCAGCTCATATACGGGGTCACTGGCCCGCGCCAGACCCTGGATCTGCACCACCGTAGAATCCTGCTCCCGGAAGGAAGAGAAGGTGACCCAGCCGGCCTCGGGATGCCCCTCCGGTGTGATGAAGGTGAAGCTGTTGCGGCTGGAATACAGTGCCATCACTCCCGTGGCCACCAGCCCGCCCGGCGTATCGGCGTTGATCAAGATGACCCCGCCCGGCTTGATGCCGTCGGGGGGAGGGTAGAAGCGGTTGGCTGGTGGCTGGAAGGAGGTGAAATTTTCTTTGAGTATTGCGATGGCGCGGGCGGGGTCCAAACCCTTGCCCGGCAGTGATATCGAGTAGGTCTTCTGCCAGAGTTGTCCAAAACCCTGCATAGGGCCTGCCACCCTGCGTCCCTTTACGTTAAGATCAATAGCCACCTTGGGCATAGCTTTGACTGCCAGCCTTGAGACGGGCCTTGCCCAGGCATCGTCCACGTCCTTGGTGGCTGTTGTGGTCGTATCGTGTGCCGGATTAGCCACGTCTTGCGGCGGCTGACCCCTGTAACCCGCGTGACGCAGGGTTGTGGGGATATCGTCGTAGCAGGGTATGCCCTCGTTGAGGCGGGCCAGGCGGAACACGTTCAAAGGCAGGCCGCCCAGCCTGGCTGCCATGAGCAGCAGACCTTTATGCCCTGCGCTGTTGTGCAGGCGTACCAGCATGCTGATGGCCGTGTTGTCGAGTGATGTAACGGCCTGGAAATCCAGTATGACCGTGCTTTTCGCGGTCCCGGCGGATGTGGCGAGGATCCCGTTCATTTCCTGCTCCATGGCCGACGAGACATCGCCCGTGAGGGCAATGATGATGATCTTTTGGTTGACTTGCGTAACTCTCATCCCTGTATTCACAGTATAGTGGTGGCCATGTGGGAAGGCAAGATGCTTCGGGGTAGACGGTGAGGATATAATGTTACGGCGCCAATTTTAATTGAGCGGCATATGTTCGGCCTGATGCCGGCCGGCTGCTAAGTGAAGGAGTTGTATAGAGATGGAAAAAGCAGTACAGGAGATCAAGGATAGGGCATACGCGCTGGCGAAGAAGTACGAGATCGAGAACGGCGCCTGCGCGCAGGGCGTTTTCGCTGCCGTCACTGAAACGCTGGGCATGCAGAACGACGATGTTTTCCGTGCCGCCACCGGCTTTGCCGACGGAATCGGGCTGACGGGTGACGGCCACTGTGGGGCGCTGTCGGGCGCGGTGATGGCCATCAGCTATATTTTCGGACGAAAAAAAGAGGACTTCCACCGCCGCGGCAAGATGCTGAAAGCGCTGTTGCTTTGCCAGCAGCTTGAGAACAGGTTCATGGGAGAGTACGGCGTGTGCCGCTGCCATGAGCTCCAGACCAAGTTCTACGGGCGGTTTTTCAACCTGATGGAGCCGTCCGAGATCGAGGCCGCGCTCAATGCCGGGGCGCTGGAGCGATGCTCCTCGCTGGTCGGGGAGGTCGCCTCTATGGCGGTTGAGTTGATACTGGAACAGCAGGCAAAGGACGCAGCCAAAAGCTAACGCCGTGTGTACCTGAAAACCAAGCGAAATGGTTATTCTGCCTCTCGTATTATATTATTTATAGGTGGTTTCGCTGCGCCGCTCAACCTGAAGTATAACGACGAGCTTTTCTTCATCATATACATCGTAAACAATGCGGTAATTGCTTACCCTTATCCGATAGGCAGTGACAGCGCCTTTAATCTTCCTGACTCCGTGGGGACGTGGTTCTTTAACCAATTTATCGACAGCTTTACACAAGCGGTCAAAATCCTGCTTGAGTATCCGCTCTTTTAGTTTCTGAAGATCACGGTTAGCAGCAGGTGAGACTTCAACATGGTAGGGCGGCGAGTTTGTCATAAGGATCCTGGGGGGTTATCTCTTCCCATTTCTCTTAGCGATGGCCTGGTTTACTTCCTGCCGGACCTTTTCCCAGGGACGTCCACCCTTCGCCTGATATTCGGTACGCGCAGCCTTAATTACAGGCGCAAGCGCCGCATCCTCACGGCTTTCAAGCCACTCGGTCACAGCCTCGGCGATTATTTCACTGGCTGTACGGCGGCGGCGAACTGCCGCTACTTTTAAATCGGTATACAACTCGTCATCATGAAAGACCACGGTCATTCTTCTGCTCATTGATTTCCTCCATGCAGGCATAGATACATAAAGGCATACATACGTATATATTATAACAATATTATGGCTCTTTGCATAGGATGCTATGCTAAGGTTTTGGTCTATACGTGAACAGTTGGCCGGGCGCCGTTTTGATCAGTTCGTCCAGAGACCAATAGCCTTCATCTTTATTGATCTGCGAGGTGATCTGCGGCTCTGTATACAGGCCGATGTTGGTCCCGTTGATATAAAATGTGCGGCCGTTGATAAAGCCCGCCTCTTCGGTTTAGAACAGTCCACCGCTCATTGACAGTCACCGGGCAAAGGGATACTATCGGGGGCGGGGCCGGCGAAGTGAGATAACGGCCTGGCTCATAATTGAAATGGGAAATCAGGGAGGTAGGAGTAGCCGATGAATAGTCACGAACGGACCGCGATCGCATTAAACCTGGGAGCGCCGGACCGCGTGCCCATTTTTTCCTGTACCGAGGAGCAGAACCAGATTTACGAGATCCTGGGCGAGAAAGACAAGGCCATTCCGTTGAGCCTTGTTCAGAAAGGCCTGACAGGAACGTTATTCAAACTGGCCGCCCCACTCGCAAATCGTGTTGGCTGGTTTACCAGCGAGACCGAGAAATTCATGTGCAAGAAGCTCGAGGCCGACATCGCACTGGGCTACGATTGCTCCTGGCTGATGTACTCGGCCATTTTCAATTTGAGGGGCAACCGGCAGGCCACCGACATCTGGGGCAAGCTGTACGACCTGGTGGCCGACCCGGATGGAAACGTGGACACGCCCATGTACCGGCAGGGGTTGCTGACCACGCCGGAGCTGTGGGAGGCCTGGAGTCATCCCGACCCCGATAAGTTTTACAAGACCATATACCGCGTATTCGCCGACCTGCAGAAGCGCTACGGAGATAAGATTTACCTGATGGGCAGCCTGTTTTCAGGGTTGTGGGAGTCGGCTACCCAGTCGATGGGCCTGACGGCCTTCTCCGTGATCCTGCGCCGCAACCCCGACTTTGTGCGGCGCATGGTGAAATACTACGAGAAGATATACCTGGCGACCATCAACGCCACGGCCGATGCAGGTATGCCTGCCTTCGTTTATTCAGACGACATGGGCCACAAGAGCGGCCCGCAGATGCCGCCGCGCGTGCTGGACGAGTTTTTCGGACCCAGCCTGCGCAGGATCTGCGAAGAGGCCCACAAGCGCGGCATCAAGATCATCATACATTCCTGCGGCAACGTGAACCTGCTGCTGGAGCTATTCGCGGACTGGGGCTTCGACGGTGTGCACTCGCTGGAGCCTACTGCCGGCATAGACATTGCGGCGGTGAAGAAGCAGTTGGGAAAGCGCATGTGCATTTTCGGCAACATGGATATCTCCCACGTCCTGAGCGAGGGCACGCGTGAGGAAGTGGAGGCAGCAGTCAAGACGATGCTGAAGGATGCCGCCGTGGACGGCGGGTTCATCATGGCCATGACCAACTCGCACAATGCGGTGAAGGTCGAAAACACCCGCTGGATGATTGAAGATACCCACCGCTACGGTAATTATCCTATTAATTTAGCCTGAGATCGGCGAGGTGAGCGATGAACGAACGTGATGCTGTAAAAAGTGTGCTGGATACGGTTGTCAGCCTGGATATAGACGGGGTGGCGGGTCAGGTGAGCGCTGCCCTGAAGGCGGGCGCCGACCCTCGCGCCGTGCTGAACGACGGCCTGAGCGCCGGCATGAGGGTCGTGGGCGAGCGCTTCCAGAGCGGCGAATATTTCCTGACCGAGCTGTTGCTGGCGGGAGAGGTGATGAAAGCAGGCCTGGCTCCGCTGGAGCCATTGCTGACCCATACCGACATACAGGGCAAAGGCACGGTGGTGCTGGCGACCGTCAAGGGGGATATCCATGACCTGGGCAAGAACCTGGTGGGCATGATGCTGAACGCCTCCGGTTTTGAGGTGATCGACCTGGGGTCCGACGTTGCCCCACAGAGGATCGTCGATGCGGTGCGCGCGCACAAAGCCGGGATCGTGGGGCTCTCGATGCTGCTCACGCCCATGATCGTCTCCCTGCGGTCCACGGTGGAGGAGATCGCGAAGGCAGGGCTGCGGGGCCAAGTCAAGGTCATCATCGGCGGCGCCTGCACCACGCCGGGCCTGGCGAAGGAGATGGGCTGCGACGGCCATGGCGAAGATGCGATGGCGGCGGTCTACCTCTGCGAGAGTTTTGTTTAAGGCGATTACTAAACGTGCACACCCGTCATTGCGATGCCGTCTTTCCTTTTCGTCATTGCGGTGAGCCGAAGCTGCGAGCCGAAGGCGTGGCAGCCTTAAGGCCGCGGCAATCTTGTACAGTCGTAATCACGCACAAGATTGCTTCGTCACTACGCTCCTCGCAATGACGAAAAAAAGACGTCATTGCGACCGTTTTTTCGTCCCGTCATTAGTATAAGAGTTGATGACTCCTGTCTATAATAGTTTGGTACGGACAAGTACAAATCTATTAAGAAGGAGCCACCCTGTGAACATTAACACAGACTCAAAGCGTAGGCAAGTCCCGGATG
>Ga0265593_1001688_pt1 | contig 10037 bp, 6 predicted proteins | sample saktaG_8_FD_190136 | JGI IMG/M metagenome (GOLD analysis project Ga0265593, IMG submission 190136) | Saline water microbial communities from Sakinaw Lake, British Columbia, Canada - sak_2011_5_24_36m | ecosystem: Environmental > Aquatic > Non-marine Saline and Alkaline > Saline ... | reverse complement strand
TAACATTTTAATTGGTCAAGATGACCGACTATTGGTTGTGGTAGGTCCTTGCTCTATTCATGATCCCAAGGCCGCTTTAGAATATGCAGGGCTCTTGAAAGCCATCAAAGATGAACTAAAAGAAGATTTAGTGATTGTTATGCGGGTTTATTTTGAGAAACCTCGCACAACAGTTGGCTGGAAAGGCTTAATTAACGACCCCGATCTTGATTCAAGCTTTAACATCAATAAAGGTTTACGCATTGCCAGACAGATATTACTGGACGTAAATACATTAGGTGTTCCGGCGGCAACAGAATATTTGGATTTAATTACACCACAATACGTTTCCGACTTGATTGCCTGGGGTGCCATTGGCGCCAGAACAACAGAAAGCCAAGGCCATCGTGAATTAGCATCAGGGGTATCGTGCCCCATCGGCTTTAAAAACTCAACGGATGGTACGATTAAAATTGCCATTGATGCTATAAGGGCTGCAATGAGCCCGCATCATTTTTTATCGCTGACTAAAGCGGGACATTCAGCCATTTTCTCAACCACCGGCAACGAAGATGTGCATATCATTTTAAGAGGCGGTAATGGCCGTCCCAATTATGATGCCGTCAGTGTCGAACAAGTTGCAGAAGGCTTGGTAAGCGCAGATTTAAAACCCAATATCATGATTGATTTTAGCCATGCCAATAGTTTAAAACAATGCCAGCGTCAACTCATTGTCGGGCAGGATGTTTGTGGGCAAATTGCCAATGGCGACCACCGGGTTATGGGGGTAATGCTTGAAAGTCATCTCGTTGCCGGTAGTCAGAACGTTATTGATGGAGAAGAATTAACATACGGACAAAGTATTACCGATGCTTGCCTGTCTTGGGACGATACAGCCCCACTCTTACGAAATCTGGCTACAGCGGTAAAAAAACGCAGAGCAACAAGTATCAAGAAGGACTTAAACTGATGAAGGTTATTATTAATGGTGAAACCCATGAATATCCTGAAAACACCCATGTCGCTGATGTCATTGCTGCGATGGGCTTAACCGGCAAAAAAATCGCAATTGAATTGAACAAAGAAATCTTGCCCTTTCAGCAATATCATAACCACTTGTTAAAAGCTGAAGATCGCTTGGAAATTGTGCATGCTATTGGTGGTGGTCAAGACGATTCCTTTCAGTTAGCCGGGGTGACTTATCATTCACGACTACTGGTCGGTACCGGCAAATACAAAGATATGCAAGAAACGCGTCTGGCTATTGAAGCCAGTGGCGCCCAAATTGTTACCGTCGCCATTCGCCGCACCAATATTGGCCAGAACCCCGGTGAACCGAATTTACTGGATGTTATTTCTCCTGACAAATACACCATTTTGCCAAACACAGCCGGTTGTTATACGGCCGAAGACGCCGTAAGAACCTGTCGCTTAGGTCGAGAATTACTCGGCGGTCATAATCTGGTTAAACTGGAAGTATTGGCCGACCAGAGAACGTTATTTCCGGATGTGGCGGAAACCTATATTGCCGCTGAATTACTGGTTAAAAACGGTTTTGATGTCATGGTCTATACCAATGATGACCCGATTGCCGCCAAAAGACTGGAAGATATCGGCTGTATTGCCGTTATGCCTTTGGCTGCACCTATCGGTTCCGGTTTGGGTATCCGTAATCCTTATAATATTTTAACTATTATTGAAAATGCCAAAGTACCCATTTTAGTGGATGCGGGTGTAGGCACTGCTTCAGATGCCGCTATTGCTATGGAATTAGGTTGTGCCGGCGTGCTCATGAACACGGCCATTGCTGAAGCCAAAAATCCGATACTCATGGCTTCGGCGATGCGTAAAGGCATTGAAGCTGGTAGGGAAGCCTTTTTGGCCGGTCGTATGCCCAGAAAACGCTTTGCCTCTGCGTCATCGCCTATAGACGGATTGTTCTTTTAATAATGATGACCGTTTCTGATCCAACCCTCCCGCAAAGAATTCGTAGCTTTATCCGCCGGCAAGGTCGACTTACGCCGGGCCAGCAACTGGCTTTAGATAATCATTGGGCAACTTATTGCCTGGATCCTAAAAACGATTATGATTTTGCGCAGGTATTTGGTCGTGACGCGCCGCTATTTGTAGAAATAGGTTTTGGTAATGGCGATAGCTTGGCCAAAATGGCAGCGGCCAATCCTCATAAGGATTATATTGGCATTGAAGTCCATACACCGGGCGTTGGCCATTTGCTCATATTACTGCATGAGCAAGGTATTAATAACGTTAGAATTTATTCTCACGATGCCATCGAAATCTTGGAGCAAAAAATTACCGATAATAGCCTGTCAGGCGTTCATTTGTTTTTTCCTGACCCTTGGCATAAAAAGAAACATCATAAAAGACGTATCGTTAGGGCCAGTTTTGTTGATTTGTTAGTCAAAAAATTAAAACCGGCTGGTTATTTTCATGCCGCAACCGATTGGGAAAATTACGCCGAAGCTATGTTGGCCGTTTTATCGGAAGGCAATGTTTTAAAGAACACCAGCCCGACCCAAGATTATTGCCCATGCCCGGAATACCGCCCGTTAACCAAATTTGAGCAACGAGGCATAAGACTGGGACACGGTGTTTGGGATTTGATTTTTAGCAAAGCATAAATACCGTCTCATCAACCTGTTTTAATGTACCAATTTTTCAAATTGGTACTACCGTTAACCTCAGCAATCAAGAATCCCCAACCTTGACTGCCACCTCCTCTCGAATTGTACTTTCCAATTTAGATATTGTTTATGCTGACTTGTGGATATCAATGAACGCCACAAATCAGAGCTTCACAGCTCCTCTATTCCAATTTGCCGCATCAAGGTTACTTGTTATGCATATCTAGAATTGGCAGTAAATATAGCGGCGTGACAAGCAAAAATATTCCATCAAGAGGCATTCCCGAAAGGCCGCTTTATGGCGATATATTTGAGAGAGAATGAAGTTGACGTAGTTGAAATTGATTTTGCATCATAAGCATAATTATCTCCATATATTGTAGCGCAAAGAAAGCCCTATTCGACCAGTGATCAGGTAGTTTGGTTATCAGTTTTTCTAAAGAAAAACTAATTGTCGCCGAAGGTTGGTTACTCTAGTGTTGTAAACTTCAGCTTGATCGAAAATATCTGTGGAATAAAAAGACAGCGTTACTTTAAAATGAAGATTAGTATTAATATCTCGTAAAGGTTTACCAAAGGATTTGAAAATGAGTAAAGCACAATTAAATAAAGTCAGTGACAACTCTCAAATTAAGTGCAGCCGCTTTTAAAACTGTTGTTAATTTAAAGATCGTATAAAGACATTTCGATATGGACTGTCTAATGCTTCAAACGACTAATCAATAAAACTTTATCTTTTTTTAATAAATTTGACTGGCTGCAATGGGGGTCGTTTGCACCCATTCATTTTCGACTTAGTATGAGATCTTCGGAAGCAGCCATTGTTAATTTATCGTCGGTGCCAGCAAATCAAAAATGCTGTCAGGAAACAAAGTAGGTGAATAATTGATAAGTAACTTATAGCTTATAAGTTACTTTCGTTCAGACATAAAAAAGCCCATATTACATGGGCTCCATCTTGTTTGTATATTGTAAAAAGACGGCTGCCTAACTAAAGCGCAGTTTTAATTGTATTGCTATTATTTTTATTATTATTGATGGTGGTACATTTATTATTATTTTTATTTTTTACCAGTATAAACTGGACATTCTTCCTCATTATCCTTACTTAGTGAAGACTGATATTTCCCTCACTAGTTAAGGCGAGGAAATAATAAATCAATAAAATAACATTGTCTACAAAAAATGCGACAATTGGTCGCACATTTAATTTATCGTCTATTTAATTGACGCACATAATAATATTAAAGTGATTTTGATTAGATATAACCTATTAATCTACAAGCAAAAAAAACCTCTCAATGATTTTCAGCAAAGAGAGGTAGAAGTTAAGCAGAGCTTTAATGAGGAGGAACTGCTTTGAGGTATGACAACGAGCGGTAGATAACAAATTGAACTTAGTTATCTAACTAAATTAGCTTTAATTTTAATATACCTGTTTTTTATCAGCATACAATATCTTTAATTACATATAAATTGTTTCCTTAATAGAAACTAATTAAAAGATGCGATAGACATTAGCCGTCCTTAAAGACAGTTGTGTGTAATATTAAAATTGATAAACACTCAGGTGGAAAAGAAGACAGGAATAAGACTGTATGCGAAAAACGTTGGGCATAAAAAAGCCCCGATCAAATCGGAGCCTTTAGGATTCATCTAGACCGGCGTTAGAATTGAATTCGAGATACGGAAATTTTTAGTCATCGGCTCCAAAAACTCCGTTACCGAGCCAGTGTGACGCTTTTATGTTGTCTATGAAAAAAACGTCCAGTGGCGTTTCAATGGTCGGGACAATGATCAGAATAGATTTACATAGAATGACTATAATAAATTACCAACACTGTTACCTATCATTTACAGAATAGCTTATTTTATAGATATGTTTGAAGAAGATGTTCCTGCAGGCTTACTTGGACCTTTACCTGAGTCACAAGCTACAAGACTGAACACAGTGATAACTAACAATAATAATTGGCTTACATATTTCATAATTTTCTCATTTATAATCTAGATATATTATCGGTTTCTTCTTTAACACAAGAGAAAGAAGCAATTATGCTTAACTTTCATTAGGCGTTGTAATTTATACATGAGTATTAAAATTAAATATTGATCTGGATCAATAAATCACATGCTGATGTGAAAACAACGCAGATTTATGCGCGGGCAAACCTCCAGATGAAACGTAAGGCCTTAGAAAAAATCACCATCAATTCACCGCTTCCTCAAATCTCCTCCTGGAAGCAGAACAACACATTATTTGAATGACTGAACTCGCTGTAACCTTGGGGACACGCCTGCCCATTCTTAACCGAGCCCCCATACATGACAGATTATTATGTTGAGTTCCTGCGACTAAATGTCCCAGCTATCAGCTATCTGGGGAAGTTTTTGAGCATAACAGGTGGCTCACCATAATATCTAACCGTACTTTCAAGCTTGGTATGACTGAGCCATAACTGAACAGCACGTAAATTTTTTGTTCGCCGATATACTAACGTCGCTTTTGTCCTTCGCCTAATATGAGTTCCATAAGCAGATGGATCAAGATCAATTAATTTACAACAGACTCGTGCATAACGAGCCATTTGCAGACTTTGGTGGTTATATTGTTCATGGCTTTCGATAAAATTGAAAACCATCATTTAACTTAAAGCTAACCGACTGACCAAGCCGAGGTAAGAAATTACTGGTAGTAAGGCCAGTCAGTTTAAACTTATGTTAGCGTGCTAAACTGCGATATCTTAGCCAAATTAGCACAGCAGTAAAATGCTAAACGTCTTTTGAAACGCAACTTAAGATAGATATCAAAAGAGATTATCTCGTGCGTTATCCAAAATAGCGGTCACCGCCGGATGTTTTAGTTGCCTACGTACAGTAATTGCGTAAAAACGTTCCTTGACCGACTCAATTTTTCCTACCGCTTCAACCATATACTGACGTTTGATTTCAGCCTCAACAATGGTGGGTGCGACAAACAAGCCCATTCCGCCTTTACCAAATGTTTTTATTAACGCGCTGTCTTCAATTTCAGCCTGAATGTTTGGCCGGATATTTTCATTATCAAACCACTGATCTAAGGAGCGGCGCAAGGCTGTATTATTGGTCGGCAGTAAAAATGGCGCACCACTCAAAGAACGCGGAAAATTGGGCCGGTAAATAGCCGCCAGTTCTGCGCTAGCAAACACAGTCACCTCAGATTCACCTAATAGATGATTGAAGATATTGACATTGCTACTTGAGGTGAGTGGGGTATCTGAGAGAACTAAATCAATACGTTGCAGGGTAATATCGCTCAACAACCGCTCTACTTTATCTTCATAACAATAGATTTGTACCGGTTCAGGCAATTGAAAAACAGGCTGCATTAACCGATAGACCACTAATTTTGGCAATGCATCCGTAATACCAATGCTTAAGCGTAATGCCCTACCGGTCGGCAAGCCTTTTAAGGTATTACCTAAGTCTCGACCTAACGCAAAAATCTCCTCGGCATAGTGGAAAACAATACGCCCAGTATCGGTCAATCGCAGCTTGCGACCTTGCTTATAAAATAATTTTTCCCCAATCGCTTGCTCAAATACCGCCAACTGCCCGCTGATAGTGGGCTGGGCAAGGTGCAGTTTTTCACAGGCAGCAGTAATGCTACCTTCGGTGACGACATGCCAGAAATAGAATAAATGTTGATAATTGATACGTTGCATAGGCCTTATTATATCGTAATTTACGATATATTTAATCCAAACATTCTATTTTTCAATGTAACTAGTGGCGTGTACACTGTGACTCGTTCATTCAACTTACGAGGACGTGCCATGCAAAAATTGATACAGGGTCTGCAGCATTATCAAACCAAAGTTTTCGGCTCACAACGCGAACTTTTTGAGCGCTTGACGGAAGGCCAATCGCCTGAAGTCTTGTTCATTACCTGTTCCGATTCACGGATTAATCCTAATCTTCTGACTCAAACCGAACCGGGCGAACTGTTTATATTACGCAATGCCGGTAACTTAGTACCACCTTATGGCGCATTACAAGGCGGAGAGGCAGCAACCATTGAGTTTGCTGTTGCGGGTTTAGGCGTTAAGGACATTATTGTCTGTGGCCATAGCCACTGTGGTGCAATGAAAGGCTTGTTGACGCCACCCGCGCAATCAGACTTTCCGGCCTTAACCCAATGGCTGTGCCATGCCGAATCCACCCGTCGCATTGTGCGCGATAAATACGCTCATCTAAAGGATGCCGCATTACTGAATGTGGCTACCCAAGAAAACGTGCTAATGCAAATGGAAAACCTGCGCACCCATCCTGTCATTGCATCGGGCTTATCTCAGGGCAACATTAAATTGCACGGTTGGGTATACAAAATTGAAACCGGCGAAGTGTTTGGTTATGACCCTGACATCTGCCAGTTTAAGTTACTAACCGAACAACGTGCCACCTTATCGTTACCCGAACGGCAGTTTATCGCACTAGAAATTTAATTCATAAACCCACTTTATTAAAAATATTAGCCATGTCAACTTCTTATAACGACAACGAATTAAGCCGCTCAAATCAATTTTTAGGTTCAGTGTTGATGCGGGTTTTGAACGATCAAACCCAATCTGAAATCACTGCCTACACTGAACAACTTCAAAACCATTTTACCCGTTGGGCGAGCGATGGTAATGCCAGTAAACTGAAGCAGTTACGCACGGGCATCGATAATCTCAATTTTGATGCTATTAGTGGTGTGGTGCGGGTATTCAATCATTATTTCAGCTTACTCAATATCGCGGAGGAATCTTATTACTTGGGCTTACGACGGCAACAAGCCGAGCAAGGTGGGCATTATTGGGCCAATTCCTTCCATGACACCTTATTAACTTTCAAAAACTCAGGGGTGACGGCGGATAAACTCCAGGTCTTGCTAGATGAATTGTTGTATTTGCCGGTGATGACGGCCCACCCCACCGAAGCCAAACGGCGCACGGTAAAAAACGCATTACGCAATGTGTTTATCTCCCACGAATCCTTGGCCGATAAACGTCTTAAAGGCTATCTCCGGAAAGAAGGCCTAGAGCGCCTGCATGCGCAAATCCAAATGCTCTGGAAAACCGACGAAGTACGGGGAAGAAAAATGACGGTCGTCGATGAGATTGATGCAGGCTTGTTTTATTTTCCACTGTCCTTGTTTCAAGCCACCACTCAGGTGTATAGAAATTTTGAACGTTCACTCACCGATGTGTATGGCGATGACGTTGCAGCAAAACTGCGCATCCCCAGTTTTTTACAATTTGGCAGTTGGATAGGTGGTGATCGTGACGGCAATCCCAATGTAACCCCAGAAACCACTGTATTGGCCTTACGCTTACAAGCACAAGCCGTGTTGCAAGAATATAGCCGACGACTTGATATTTTGCATGGCGAGTATTCACATTCGTATGGCTTTTGTGAGCTGTCGGATGAATTTATCAATAATTTGGCCGAAGATCGTAGCAAACTGGGTACCTTGATTGTTGAACTGGAAAAGCCTTATCTGCAAGAGCCTTACCGACATAAACTAACCATCATGAAATTCCGCATGGAGCGCAGCTTAATTCACGTACAGCAACATCTGCGTGGCGAAACAGTGTTGCCTGATAGTTATGGCTATGCGGATGTTACCGAGTTTCTAGCAGATTTACGATTAATAGACACGGCACTCCGCGGCCATGGTGATGCCAACATTGCAAATTTAGAGCTGCACGATTTAATCCGTCTCACAGAAACGTTTGGTTTTCATTTGATGCAACTCGATGTTCGGCAAGAATCCACTAGGCACAGTGAAGCGGTTGCCGATATCTTGAAAGCAGCTGTAGGTTTGGATTATAACGTCCTAGATGAAAATGAACGCTTAGCGTTACTCAGCGAAGCGGTCGCGACTCCCGGTGGTTTGCTCTATGACCGAGCAAGACTCTCGGCAGCCACCCGAGAAACACTGGCCGGTTTAGAGGTAATGGCGAGCATGCACCGAGAAATTGGTGTTGGTTGTTTTGGCAAATACGTTATTTCCATGACCCATGCTGCCAGCCATATTATGGAAGTCATACTATTGGCTGCACAAAGCGGTTTGGTAGGTCGATTGAGCGGACGATGGTTTTGCCACATCGGCGTCAGTCCGTTATTTGAAACCATCGATGATTTGAACCGTATTGAAGCAGTATTGACGCGACTGTTTGACACCCCGACCTATCGTGAATTATTGCGAGTATCCGGTGACCGCCAAGAAATTATGCTCGGCTATTCGGATTCCTGCAAAGACGGCGGTATCTTGGCTTCTGCCTGGGGATTGTCGCAAGCACAGCGCAAAATCATTGCCCTAGCGGAATCACGCGACATTAAATGCCTGTTGTTTCATGGCCGTGGCGGTACGGTCGGGCGTGGCGGCGGCCCTACCCATGAAGGGATTTTAGCGCAACCGCCCGACACGGTGCGCGGACAAATCAAATTTACCGAGCAAGGCGAAGTCTTGTTTTACCGCTATAACAACCGGGAAACCGCTGTTTACGAATTGACCATGGGTATTACCGGCTTGATGAAGGCCAGCCTCAGTTTGGTGCAACCGGTAACCCCTGATGTACCTGAGTATTTGACCATCATGGATGAATTGGCACACATTGGTGAACAAAGTTACCGTGACCTCACCGAACGGACGCCTGGATTTTTAGATTACTTTTACGAAGCAACGCCAGTCGGTGAAATTGGCCAGCTTAATATTGGCTCGCGCCCTTCGCATCGAAAAAAACAAGATCGTTCTAAAAATTCGGTTCGGGCGATAGGCTGGATATTTGCTTGGGCGCAATCGCGGCAAACCTTTCCGGCATGGTACGGCATTGGTTTTAGTTTGGCGACGTGGTGTGCGGGTAAGCCGGAACGCTTGGATACTTTACAGACCATGTACCGTGAGTGGCCATTTTTTCGTAACTTGCTGAGCAATGCCCAAATGGCTCTGAGTAAATCTGACATGTCCATTGCTAAAGAATATGCCGGTTTATGTGTTGATCCTGAAACCGGTAAACGAGTTTATGGCTTAATTGCCGGTGAATATCAATACTGTGTGGAGTGGATATTGGCAATCGCCAATGCCAAGCAATTGCTGGAAGAAAATCCTGTGTTGGCAGCCTCTTTACAGCGTCGCGATGCCTATTTAGGACCGTTAAATATTTTACAGGTGTTTTTGTTGCGTCAAGTGCGAGCTGTGGATACTGGAAATAACGAAGATAATCCGTGGTTAAAACCGCTGTTACGCAGTATTAACGCGATTGCAGCAGGCATGCGGAATACCGGTTAATAACAAGGCAGTCCTCATGAATTTGACGCACTTAAAACAGTTGGAAGCTGAAAGCATCTTTATCATACGGGAAGTAGCGGCTTGTTTTGAAAAGCCCT
>Ga0265593_1001686_pt1 | contig 10044 bp, 5 predicted proteins | sample saktaG_8_FD_190136 | JGI IMG/M metagenome (GOLD analysis project Ga0265593, IMG submission 190136) | Saline water microbial communities from Sakinaw Lake, British Columbia, Canada - sak_2011_5_24_36m | ecosystem: Environmental > Aquatic > Non-marine Saline and Alkaline > Saline ... | reverse complement strand
ACTATGAGTAAAAAGCAATACTTCCAACCACCAATGAGAAAAGACCAACCACTTATCCGGTTGGTCTTTTTTTGCCTACTCCCGCGTACCTGCGCGGGTTCGTGAGGATTCTTTCGGACTTCCATTTTCTGCATTCCGTCACGTTTTGGCCACAATTCTCTCTCTGAAATCATGATGGTTCTCTAATGGCTTCCAATAGAAATTGAGTTCTATTGGAAAATCTCGGTAAAACTCTGACGCACAAAAGAAAGCGGCACCCCCGCTTCTTCTCATGCTGGGGGTGCCGCTTATGTTGAAAGGCGCAGAATAGATGCGCCCAGTTTGGAGATTGTTTACTAACTCCCTAGGCAGCCCTAGAGACCAACGGGTTAGAAACCTTATCCAGACGCTCTAATACTTCAAACTTTCTTGTGTTCAGGTCAGTACATCCTGTGAGTATGTTGAGATGTGGGACCAGATCAGGTAACTTTTCCTTGATTACATCGAGTGCGAACTTACTCAAGAACCTTGCCTTCTCCTTAGCCAACTCATACTCTGGACCAATTTCCCTGTACGCTGCTGATGTCATCAGCACGATACCACTCGGGTCGACCCTTTTATCATCGATATTCCCTTTTAGCAGAACGCCCGCAGTCGCAATCGCATTAGCAAGATTCGGGTCGAATGGTCCTACGATGAATGCGGTATTGATGGCGTGCAGCCAGTCAAACCCGCGACCCACTCCCAAGACCCACTCCTTATGTTCAGCATCTTCGATCGGCCTATTAGAACTACGGACCATCCTAGCATGTCGGATATTCCCCTCAACCAATGGGAGAAGGTCCTTGAAGATCCGTTCCGGCATTGATGGGTACAACGATTTCAGCATACCCTCCAACTCAACCCCGACCATGCTTTCCTTAACCTCTGCCAGATCGACCGCGCGACCATCCTCACCGTGCAGGATCAATGCATCGAGATCGGTCTCAATCCCACAGAGGATTGGCACCACGGCACCCTTGCCATAAATACGCTCAAACTGACTCTTGAGCTTGATAGCAGTATCTCTGGCGGCGTTGGTATCGTAATTAAATCCTCTGCAACCACGGTGAGTATCCCCGCGCGCAAAGTGGTAAGTCACAAAGATGAGACAGTGTCTACCACGGCTAATCGAGTACTGTGCCCAGTTGTCTAGAGTCGCTTGGAAGAATGGCCAACCCAGATCAAACTTTCCACCTAAGTTACGGAAAGGTTGGATGATTCCGACCGCAGTCCGAGTCATGACCGGCAGGTTAAGCCTACCATCCATGCACTTAAGTGCAGCGATTTCAGTGGGGTGCTCGCCACGGTATCTGCGGCGTTCCATCGCCAGGTCGACAAAGGCCCGTGAGTGACGCGCATTCAAGTCGAGCAAGTAATCTGTTCCAGTATCCATTTATCCACCTCCAAATTGAGATGGAAATATTATAACGGATGGAATACTAGAAAGAAAAGGACTAAAGGAAGGCCAAGGCTCTAGTTATGATGTGTTACGGTGATTGATTTATTATCCGACCAAGCCATGCCTCTGACGCCATTTGATTGACATGCAGCACACTATCCGGGAAGAAACCAAATATCAGGACCAATAAAGCTGGGAGACATAACAGTGCCATTTCGCGGGGGTATAGATCCTGCGCCTGATTAACAACGGACTGGGTGATCGGGCCAAAAAAAGCGCGTCGAATATAAGAGAGCATATACGCAGCGCCAATAACCGCTCCAATTAGAGCGGCAATACCGAGACTAGAGTGGGACTTCAATGCGCCGATAATTAACATCAATTCCGCAGGAAATCCGCTGGTTCCTGGCACTCCGATACTCGCCAAGGTAAACAAGAAGTAAAAGCAGGTCAGCCTTGGCAATACTTTAGCCATACCCCCCAAATGGATGATCTCGGTACTCCCTAGACGGTGCTGAATCATGCCCGTAATCAGTATCAGTGAACTGGCCACTAATGAGAAGTTGAGTAATTGAAAGACTGCCCCCTGGATGCCCTGTATATTCAAGGACGCGATTCCAATCACCACCAGCCCAACGTGGCTAATACTGGCATAAGCTAGCAGACGACGTAGATTTGTCTGCTGCAACGCAATTAAAGCGCCATATATCAGCGTGACTGCACCCAGAATCGCGAGGATCCAACTGTACTCGACAGCCGCAGAGGGGGCCAACGGCATTGTAAATCGTAGAATACCGTAAGCTCCCAACTTCAGACCCATCAGTACTGCCGTTACATAGGTCGGACCCTCCATCGAGGCAGTGGGTAGCCAAGTATGGAAGGGGACTAGAGGCGCCTTGACACCAAAACCCAACAGCAGCAGAAAGAAAACCAATACTTGCAAGTTAGCCGGGAGAGGGGTTTCCAATAAGACTGGCAGACTGAAAGATAATCCCTGGGGAATCACTCCACCCACGACGGTTGAGTGATTAATCGCCAAGATGATGAATGCAAGCAGTAGCGGCACCCCTCCGAACAGCATGAAAAGTGTATATTTCATTGCTGCATCACGTCGGTGAGAACCAATCCCCCATAGCCCAATTAAGAAGAAGAAGGGTGGCAGAGTCAGTTCCCAAAACAAGAAGAACAACACCGTATCTAATGCCGTGAATACCCCAATGGTGACTCCCTCCAGCGCTAGCAATAATGCAAAATGTAAGCGTGGGTTGTGTTGTACCGAGTTCCATGAGGCCAAGACCGCGGTTATCGTCAGTAGCGCTGACATCGGCAGAAATAATACCGAGATCCCATCAACACCGACCAGATAGTCAATATTTAGGAATGGTATCCAGGGGTACTTCTCTACCAACTGGAAGCCGCCACTCTCTGCATTAAATGACATCACGATGACGAGTGTGAGTAGTAACTCACAGACCGCAAATATCAGAGCGATCTTCCGGGTCAGTTTGATATCACCGGTGACCCCGGCCACAATCGCACCCAGAAGCGGCAACAGAATAGCGAGACTTAATAGCGGGAAACTAGCCTCACTCATCATGCCCCCCCACCGTTTCAACTGGAACAGTCAACGTACTGGGCACTATGGGGGCATGGCTAAAGGAATCCAATACGGCACCCATGTCATTCATGGAGGCCAATACATTCTGATCTATGACATGAACCCAGGGAGAGGTGTAAAAACCTGTCCCAATAAGCAGCGAGCAGATCACTACTGATATTAGTCTCTTCACCATGAACCACTGACTTGTATCGACAGAGGGTAATTGGAACCGCTTCGGCGCTGCCACGAATATCTGTTGAAAGGCACGCAGCAAGAGACCCGCTGCCAGAAGGTTACCCAACAAGATCGCGGTCACAACTAGCCATCCATATCTCTCCGCAGTCCCCTCAATCAGCAGATGCGCCCCATCAAAACCTGGGGTGCCGGGCATGACCATGGTGGTCAGTGCTGAGATTACGAATAGAAATGCGAGGGTGGTATGAGTATCAAATAGTCCACCCAATCGCGGAATAAAGGCGGTACGAGTCCTCTCATAGATGAGACCAACGCTAAAGAGCATCCCCGCCGTTGCGAGTCCATAAGCGATCGAGAGAAGGATAGTCCCCTCCATCCCGTACTTGTTGAAATCAAAAATACCGATGACGAGCATCCCGGTATGGCTCACGACGGCAAATGCCAGTAACCGACGGATATTGACCTGCATCAGTGCCAGCAGTGCCCCATAAACAATACTGATCAAACCCAACGCTAATACAAAACCAGACCACTGCTCAGCAGCTTCAGGAATCAATGGCAGGATGAACCGAATGGCCGCATAAACGCCCAACTTCAATCCAACCAAGAAGATGGCCACACTCGCGACCGTACCTTGTTCTGCTAGCACCGGTAGCCAACCATGAAATGGAAATACCGGCATACGGATAGCAAAACCAAAAAACAGGAGAAAGAAGATCAAAGAGCCGTACTGTAAGTGTGCATTACTAACCGATTCCAGCTTAACCCAATCAAAGGTCAGTGTGACGATATCCGGCATCTGGTTCATTAAGCCAAATGCAAGTAACAAAAACCCTGCTAGGGTCATCAATAAACCACTCAGCCAGTGTTGCAGCAAGAGTGCAACGACCCATCTTCTATTCTGACCTGTCCCTGCACGGATCGTGAGCAATACCACCGGAATCAGTTCCAGCAAGCACCATAGCCAAAACTGCATCAGGTTCATCGCAGAGAATGCCCCGATCAGGATGCCTTCATAACCAAGTAAGCACGCGATATATATCCGATCATTCGCGTGACGGGTGATCGCGGTATAAATTAAGGCCAGTAGCGTAAAGATCGTCGTCAGCGCAATGAACAAAATATTCGCGCCATCAACACCTACGCTATAAGTGAACCCAAGGTTGTGTACCTCCTCAGCCAACTGGATGCCAGAGAGATCCGCGTCAAAGACGCTCAATAGGTAGAAGCTAAGTAGTACCGTCGCAAAGGCACTAACAATACCGATACGTAATGCCACGGGCGAAGAACGCGATAACAAGATGGCTATCACCGCGATCAGTGGGATGATCGTCATCATTGTCAGCAGTGGGAATGCTGCTGACTCAGACCACGCAGTAACATTAGTGATTGTATTAATTGCCACCATTTTTTAGGCCCCAGCCGCAAGCAGCAATACTATGGCTACAAATACCACCAAATAGCGCGGCTTCAGTATCAACTTCTCAAACTTGTTGGCTGCATATCCAAGCTCGCGACCCATATCAATCGCATCTATTCCAATACCTCTCAGTACCAGGCGATCCTCAAACCAGTTGAAGATATCGGCAGTCCATTGGAAGAGCTTGCCCGCCATACCGCTGCTGCGACTAAATTCATTAGGGTCATGCGATGACTGGGCACCCAGAACTCTCTTCTCCAGTTGCACCAGAGAGGATATGGCACGACTAGTCCGGGCGGGTGTTCCCATGACTCTGTCAACGATATGATCATCGAAGTAACCCAGATCACGACCCAATCCCTGAACTGGTCTTACTAATGCACGATCCGCAATGGGATCCAGCCAGAAACGCTGGATCGACGCGATATACAACCAACGTATTCCTGCTATATCGCGTGAAACCGGCTTTATGGGGTTACCGAGCACATTGTGCATGAGTGATGGAGCAGTCAAGACCTGGTAGCCCCGTACGATGGCATGGGCACAGAGATGCCAACCGGCGAGTTGCCACAAGCCCAGCCCACACTCCAAGAACATCAAGCCCAGTTGACCTGACGTGGCGAAGCATAATGAGCTTTTAACATCGGTCTGAGTTAGTCCAACAACGAAGCTATAGATCGCGGTGATCAGACCCACAATCACCATCAGAAGCATGACTGCAGGTGCACGCTCGAAGATTGGCTCCAGTAAAATTACTAGGTAGACCCCAGAATGCACCATGACTGCACCATAAAATACTGCGCTCGAGGGAGTGGGTCCCTCCATCGCTCGACCCAACCAGGGAGTGAATGGAAGTTGTACTGACTTTGCGAAAGCTGCTACTGCAAAACATAGAGCAATCACCGTGGCAGTCGGAGTCGTTAACCGCTCTGCGACAGAGTTCAGGCTTCCCCAATCAACGGTATGAGCATATAAATAGGCAGCCCCTATCCCCAAAATAAAGCCAGCATCACCAATACGATTCGTAACAAATACCCGTGTCGCATTGAGCGTCGCAACTGGGCGGTCATATGCATAGGATATTAATAAGTAGGAGCACAGACCTGCGATCTCCCAACCGATGAAGGTGCCAATGGCATTGCCCGATAACACCAGCACCAGCATTGCCGAAGAAAAGAGACACAGAATGAAAAAGAATCTGTGAAACCCCGGCTCTCTGTGCATGTAGTTGATTGAAAAACGGGTGACGATCACGAGCAGTATCGAAAATAGTGCGGCCAGAATTGTACTAAATCCGGTCGTAATGAAATTGACTTGTATACCCAGGGTGCCGCTGTGGAACCACTCACCTGCACTAAACACGCCCGTATTTTTGCCCAGCAATCCGCCCACTAATAGGGCTAACGCCAGAAAGCAAGAGACCGTAATGGCCCAGGTCGCAATCGTCGATGTGGTGCGCTCACCCCTCTCACCCATGATCTGGCCAAACAAATGACCGATACCGATAATGGCCGCAGCCATCAACGGTAACAAGGGGATCAATACAGCCAGTACATCCATCAGACTAGGCCCCCGCGAATTCGGGTTGTTTAATCAATACCGGTGCTACAGGGAGAGTCTGATCCCGATAACAGTCCGGTGAATTATCAACGATAGGTAGGTCTATCTTCTCAGAATCCCATCGGACGAACCCCACACCACGCTCGAAGAAGAAGATCTCACCCGTATCGGGATCGATCGAGCTCACTAATATCCACCCACCGCCAATCAGTTCTCGCAAACTCTCCTGACGGCCATAGATCTGCTCCAGGACTGTGGTCTTCGCCTCGATTACAATCAGCAGTCGTACCGCCTCATGAATCTCGATCATCTGCCTCGGTAGACCCGTCCTTAGATCACTACTGGTTCCTTCCATCACGGCAAAAAAACCGGTGACATTATGAGGAACCTTGGTGCCACATCCGAAACGCTCATTATTGACAGTGGAAAAATAATATTCCAAGTTGATACCCGCACCGACCGGTCCCACCGCAAGCAGAATCCCTTCCAGCACTTTTCCTTCCGGATCCTGTGTTGGGTCATAAGAGATCAGGAATGAGCGTCGATCAAAGAATGCCCCCTGAGTGACCGAGCGACGTCCTACAACTGCTGCTGCATTTGTCGCATGACCGAGCTCTGGACGAGCCTGAGAAAAGTCTGTTGCCCTCTCCTCAATATGGGCCAAGGCTTGTTCCGGTGTCGGATTACGAGGGGCAGAGGCCAGTCTGCGACAGCGCTCATGTGCGGACATGTACTGACCATGACGGATTTCTTTCTTTAATTTGTTTAGAGCGGGCAGTCTCTCTGGCGGAAGATCGCCGAGGTCATACCAGATAAACTCTTCGTTGCAAGTATTATGCTCGGTTCCGATGAACCAAGTGTCAGATGGGATATTGATCCCTCGATCCGCGACCAGTTTACGTATCTCGGGACGATTAGCCATGGCCGCAAATAGCCTCGCATTCGGACCCCCGTGACGACCGCTACAGGCACCACAGTCATAGGCAGCTAAGTGTGGGTTATTCTGGCTGATCGATCCGTGGCCGATGAGTATGACCAGCTCAGAAAGTCCATAAGTCAATCCGGTATTACGCAAAAACCCCGCCACCCGGTCGGCCTGTTCATTATCGGTGAAACCCAGTTTCGGTTGTGCCGGAGTGGCAACCGTATCATTATCCGTCGAGGTGAATACGAGCTCAGTATTAACCTCAGGAGAGATCGTTTTCGAAAGACCTGCGACCAGATGTTGTTGTGGCTTTGGAAAGAGTATCTTGCCAAGTAGCCCTGCTAGGGTGATCGGTGCGACGGCATCCATAACCGCTTGTGACACGAGTAGGTTACGACGTAGGCTCTGATGAACTAAATTGGCAAACCGCTGTAGCATCTTACGACCGTTGTTATGTGAGGCGAATGATTGCTCACTACCCCCACGCGGTACCTCATGAACCTCATGTGCGGGTGTCACCACGATCGGACATAACGGTGTCACCCGATTGTCATCCAGGCCTTTGTAGTTCATCGGAACACCAAAGAATCCGGCAGCACCGAGCGTTTCGATGGCAGGGTTAAACTCTTCAAGATGACGACGGATACTCTCTTCCCGATCATCGATACAGAACACAAGCTGCGAGTCGGGTCGGCTCGTGCGCTTGGCCCAACGGCCTCGGTCACGGTTAGCGTGTAACGCCTGGAAGAAGTCCTCACGGTAGTTGTGCTCATAAGCCTCAAGCCAGACCTTGCTGCGCTCGGTCGGATTGAACTCATCGAGTATCGCAAGCATCTGCTGTAGATCCTTCTGCTGGAGTTGCTGCACACAAGTAGCATTAAGTCCTAGGTGTTGGCATAACCGAAATAGACGCCATCCACCATTAAATCCACAGCTCCCCGCATTGGTCTCAGCCATTGGGCTGAACTGCCAGGTCCAGACCAAGTCAGCAAGCTGCTGCCAGTCGGTTTGATTATGGCGCTCAGAACCTGCAAGGATTATGAGTGCTTCGGCCGGCTGGGTCAGGTACTCTGGAAGCTGACCCAGAAATAATTGCCTACGTACCATGAACTCCGATAGATTCTTATTAAAATAGAATTTCAAGGAGTCCAGTTTGGCCCCGATCTTCCATGTTTCATGGCAGGCCTGATCCAGCCAGAGCCTGTCCAGAATCATCCGAATCGCTAGATAGTCCACCAGTTTTGGGGCCGCATCATTCACGGCATAGTATTTTGGATGATGCTGTCGCCAGTTGATTATTCCCGACCAACCTGGCAACTCAAGTGCCAATCTCTTAAGGTATCCCTCCCATTTGTCGTGTGGTATTTCCAGTTGGGTCAACTGTTGGATAATTGCATCGACCGCATTATCAGGTGATTCAGCGACAATCCTCTGCCAATCTGGCAGATCATGAAGGAATGGGTTTACATCATACTGAGCCGTTGCTCGCCAGGCAGCGTACAGACCTAACTGGCTACGATCTGGCAATTGCCAAGCAGCCATCCCCTCATCCAAAGCCGAGGCACAGATACGTATCAATTGCGGACGGACGGAGTAGAGGATATCAATCCCGCTCAGCGCGAGAACGAAGCCACGTAGGGTAATACTGTCTCCAACTTGACCCAGTAATTCTTCTAACGAATCGGAGGCCTGTTGACGCATACGCTGATGCAGTGAATGGTCGTCATCAACCCGATCACTCGAATTAATTCTATCCAACCAGTCTTCAGCCTGATCAAGCGATAGATCCAACATATTCTCAGGATGTAGAATCACCTCATCGAGTCCTAGCTTATCCGAGACAGCTTCCCACAGCTGCCTGATGGCTAGGCTATGGTCGCTGCTACTTGCTAGCAGACGACCCCGGACTGGTTCAGGCACATCAGACTGCACCGTACCCAAGGCATCGAGCTCTTCTATCTGCCAATTCAACTGACTAACCGTGAGTGGTTGCAGATCAAACAGCATAGCAATACGATAAATATCCTGACGTGTGATCGTTAAGTCACCCGCCTTACAAACCATCTGATCAGATTGCAATCCTGGGTTATGAGCAAGGGCTGCGCATAGATCGCGGTCATTAATACGACCCCTCTGATAGAAGCCTCTATTCTGCTCTTCAGGGAGATAGCCAATAATGCCGGTGAGTGATTCTGATTCTGCCAAGGCCTGTTCGAATGGCAGGTGCTGATAACCGTGCAGGGTATTATGGTGGACGAAGTCTAGGATGGGTCCTTGCCCAGGGAGGACATGGTCAAGGTGGTTCAGTGCCGCGATGATTTTCTCGCGGGGGTCAAGGGATTCGTGGGATTCGTGAGATGCGTGCATGTCGATATCCTATTGAATGCGTTGACTGATCAAACCACTCATGTGGCTTATGGTCGCTGACGACAAGTCAATCAGCGGCGCCGGCAACAGACCAAAAAAGATGATACCCGTGACCAGCACACCCGCCGCCAATAATTCAGGGGGCCTCAGGTCTTCGATCTCCCTCATCTGAGGCTTTACTGGGCCTGTGAATAAGAGTCCGATTGTACGGATGGCGTAGGCAGAACTGATCAGTATGCTTAAGCTAAAGAACACCATCAACCAGCCCCATTGCTGATAGCCGCCGATCACGGCATGCAGCTCAGCAATAAAGCCGACCGATCCTGGCAAGCCCAGCGCCGCGAAGAGGGTTAAGGTCATGAACAATGCGAAACGAGGCATCACCTGTACCAGCGAGCTATAATCCTGAATATTGCGGGTATGGGTCCGCTCATACAGTAACCCCACCAGCAAAAACATCGCACCCGCAATCAGCCCGTGAGCGGACATCTGCAGCACCGCACCCGTGATCCCGGTCTCATTGAGGGCAGCGATCCCGAGCAAAACAATGCCCATGT
>Ga0265593_1001685_pt1 | contig 10047 bp, 7 predicted proteins | sample saktaG_8_FD_190136 | JGI IMG/M metagenome (GOLD analysis project Ga0265593, IMG submission 190136) | Saline water microbial communities from Sakinaw Lake, British Columbia, Canada - sak_2011_5_24_36m | ecosystem: Environmental > Aquatic > Non-marine Saline and Alkaline > Saline ... | reverse complement strand
TTGTATTGTCAAAATCAGAGGCGTGGATACGAAGATAAAATTGTCGTCTGGTATAACATTGATGGTTTTGGACAACGCTTCCGTTGCTAATAAAACTTATAAAGCTAAAGGCTTGACAGTATTCGACACATACAATTCAAATGTTGCTCAAACTAATTTGGCGGCGGCATTGGCAAAAATAGATCAAAACGAAATGTTTATTATGGTATCATATGATGCTATCGGTACAAATAAAGATTTAAACACTCAAATGTCTAAGATGGGAACACAAGCATGGCATAAAATTAAATCAAATGATAGATATGCTTATGCTGCTATCGGTACAGGTAAATTTGGTATTATTTCTGAAGATTTGCAAATGCCTGATTCAAAAAAATACGCTTTTGCATTTGCGGCATTTGAGTCTTTGATTCCGGCTGAAGGTATGGGACCTCATACAAATATTTCCTTACCAACAGATAAAAATGATAATTTGTTGGTTTGGGACGGTGTTTCATCGTGGACATCATCTGCTTTGACATTGGATGGTAGAGATTTAAAAACATTAAGAAGTTTTATTTTATCTGGTATTGATCTTTCTGTTAAATTTGATAAAACGGGTGGTACTGTTAATGGTTCTGTTGTTTTCAAAGGAAAACTTACACCGAAAGTAAATATCACGCCAACAGGTAATGAAATTCAAGATATAGGCGCAGTTACTAAGAGATACAGACGTTTGCATCTTTCTGAAAATAATGCTATTTACATGGGAGATGGAAAAGCATTCAATAAAAACTCATTCGTTTATACTGTTGAAAAAGAAACGGATTCGGTTACATTTGTTCCTTCAGGTTCTTTGATTCTTAATAGAGCAACCGGTGAAGCGATCGTTAAAAGATCGAATTTTGTTGGCTCAAATGACAATAACACCTTTAGAAAATTATCTACCGACAGAAAATATGGTTTTACTATTGGTGGTACTAATTACAATTTCAATGGTGATAGAGGAGTTTGGATGGGATCATGGAATCATAATATGGTTCAATATGTTAGTATCCCAACTTTATCCAATGCTGTTTCTTTTGGTACTTGTAGATCTGGTGGACATTCTGCTGGAGCATCAGACGGAACAAGAGGATTGTCATTTTATCAACATACGTCTTATGACGGTATTCAATATATTACTATCTCCACACCTCAAAATGCTTTAGATTTTGGTAGTTTTAGTTGTGGATATTCATCTGCTGCGGCATCTGACGGAAATACTGCTGTAACATTTGGTGGAGCTTACACTCCGTGGGAATCATACTATGTACTATTTTCAACTCCAATGAATGCTGTGAAATTTGGTGATTTAGGAACATCGGCACATTGGAATGCGGCTGTTTCTGACGGTAGTAAAGGAGTCTTTGATAGAGGTTCACAAGCTTGGAATAATCAGGAATTCAGATATGTTTCTATTGCAACACCAAGTTCATCAATTTATTTTGGAAAAATGCAAACCTCTCGTGGTTGGAGTGGTGCGGCTTCAAATGGTGTACATGGATTGTGGGCCGGTGGTAATAACACAAATGGTACTATAATTTCTATCGAAAAATTGACCTTAGCAACACCAAGTAATTCAGCTAATTTTGGAACATTAACATACGCTAGACATACATCAAGTCCTGTAGCTAATGATTCTCGCATGGTTACTGCTGGAGGTGATTCGTATTCCACAGTTTTAGATTATATCTCGTTTGCTAATGGTGGATCTTCATCTAAATTTGGTGATGCTAAAATCGGCATCAGATTTGCAGCGGCCTTTTCAGGAAATTAATAGGAGTTTTAAATAATGTACGTTTTATATAAAGAAAATATTATACCTAATGTGGGTGGTGTTCACCCACAAGGGATTGACGTTAGTTTGGCATCATATAAAGGCTGGAATTTGGCAAATTGTCCAGATGAAAAAGCGCATCTGTATAAAGAATTTGAGTTTTTCGCGGTTTCATCCGATGTTGCTAGAGGTCTTCAACTTTTAAATGGCAATATGGAAGATGTCAACTATGATTTGAATGTAGTTAAAGATCCACAAATTGGAAATATGGGTGCTCCAGCATCAGCACAACTACAAATTTCATTTTCTGATTCTGATAAAGAATATATGGAAATTGCTAAAACTTTTATAAATAATTTGGAATTGAAAATTATTACTAGAGCAAAAGTAAGAGAAATTAAAGATGTTGAAGATGATTTGGTTGATTTAAAAAGAATCGTTCATAGTTTGATTACTTTTGTTGTTGATGATTGGCGAGTAAAACCAGAAGAAGAAAAAAATAAAAGTAAATATAAAACAGTTTTAGATGAATTAGATACTACTGTTGCAGATAATATTGACATTTTATCAACAATCTATAAAGATTTGAAAAAATTGGAATCGATAGTCGATACTGAAGTTGAAATTGCAAAAGTTGTTGATAATTATTATCTTACTAAAAAATTATAAGGAGGATAAAATAAATGGCAACGGTTATTACAATTAAAAATACTCAGGGATCTGTCATTGCCGACGTTAGTTCGAAAGAAATTTTGAAAGATGTCGTTTCTGTAGCTTTAATTGGTAGAGGTGCTGAATCTTATATTGAAGATTTCAACCAAAACTTTATTAAGATTCTTGAAAGATCGACTTATAAATTTGCTCCAGAAGATCCTCTGATTGGACAGATGTGGTATAATCCGATTACCAAAGAATTGAAAGTGTTCAATGGAACAACTTGGGGCTATAATGTCAATAAAATAGCTGGAAAAACATCACAAGAAATTAAAACTTGGGTTCTTGGATATATTGATATTTCTGATAAATTTGGAAAAGGTGGTGGAACATTAACCGGAGAAGTTATTACAGAAAGTGATTTCTCAACTTCAGGAAATATTAATCCAGACCAAAATGAAAAATGGGATTTGGGCTCTTATTCAAACAGATTTAAAACATTGTTTATTAGAGAAAAATCTATTTATTTAGGCGATAAAGGTAAATATCACGTTTCAAAAGATTCTTTTATTTATGCTGTTGATTCTAATAATGCTGATGTTTCAAAAATTCCAACCGGAGTAATTATTTTAAATACTACTTCTGGGATTGCAGTAGTTAAACGCAGTATTGGCGTTTTTGATAATTCAAATGCAAAATTTGGTCAGTTGATTTATGATATGAATAATGCTGTACGTCTTGGTAGAAGAATTTCTGGTTTCCAAGGTGATAGAATGGTTTATTCTCGTGGTCTAAATTATGGATCGGGTCCAGGATGGAATTCATTGGGCTTTGAATATGTTCAACTCTCAACCCCTATGAATGGTAAAGAATTTGCTTCAATTTCTGATAATACTTGGTGGACTTTATCACCAATCGGTGTATCTGGTGGTGGCAGAGGTTTATGGCATACTGGTGGTTGGCCTGGTTGGAATTGGTCTTCAAGATATGAATACATTACATTCTCAACACCTGGAAACAGTAGATATTTTGGTGAAGCTAGATATAGACCGGTTGAAGGACAGGGCGTTTCTGATGGAACTAAGGGTGTTTTCTCTGGTGGTTGGAATGGTGGGAATGCCATTAGTGATATTGAATATGTGACTATTTCAACACCTTCAAATTATAAAAATTTTGGTTCTACTTATCAAGGGCGGATGTATTCAACATGTCATATAACTGATGGTACTAAAGGCGTAAATGCTGGCGGGCATGGTCCATCGTTTAGTGGTTGGGTTTCAGGAAATATGGATTACATTACTATTGCAACGCCATCTAACGGTTCGTATTTTGGTGAATTGAGATGGCAACGTTATTGTGGTGGTGGAAATACTGATGGTGTTAAAGGCTTTGTATTTGGTGGTTGGTGGTGTCCATCCGGAGCAATAGAAGTATTTACGATTTCAACGCCTGGTGGCTCATCATATTTTGGGAATACTGGACATTATAATGCTAATGCCGCACATGCTGGTAATGGCGCTGTTGTTAGTGTTTCTGGTGGTTGGGGTTATGGTTGGTCTGATTTTAGACAGATTAGAACGTTCGTAACATCGACGCCTTCAAATGCTACATATTTTGGAAGCATGACAACACACAGAATACATTTTAATGCTACATCAGGAAATTAAGGAGATACGGAAATGGAAGGTATTTTAAAAATGAATGAAATTCCTACTATTGGCGGAGTTACACCACAAGGTGACGATGTTAAAATTTTAGGTAATGTTAATGGTTGGGTTGTTGTAGAAGTTGCTGATTCAGCTATATCATCTTTACAAGAATTCAATATTCAACCGGTTGAATCTGGTTTTGCTGAAGCAATTACTGGACCTAGACAAGAAGGTGCATATAATTCGCATTTAATGCAAGTCACAGGTTTCGGTGATAAAATGCGTATTGAATTGAATCCTGGACAAACTACACCTGATGGGACACCAATCGTCCCACCATCTGATAAAGATGATAGAACGAAGAAAAACTATACTGTCGAAGATGTAGAACCTTATCAAAATGCACTAGCATGGGTTAAGAAATTTGATAGTAAATCAGTTTTACGAAATCAAATTAGAGGCAATATTGCCGATATTGAAGATGATATTGCTGACACTAAAGTTGCTACACAGATGGCTTTATATTATTTTGCACATGAATGGAATTCTAGAACTGAAGAGCAAAAAAATGCTAACCAAGCAAAAGAAAATATGAATATGCTGGTTTCAAAGTTGCTGTCGGATGATGTAAAGATGCGTTCTGATTTAAAAGATGGTATGGAAAAGATATGTGATATTTTAGAAAAAGAAGAAAAAATTAACGCATTGGTATCTTCTAACTATATCTACAATGCTGGCCGAGGCGTTTAAATTTTTTATCTATTTATAATCGGTTAAAATCCTCTCTCTGAGAGGATTTTTTTTATCTTGAAAATGCCATCTTGATAAAAAATAATGTAAAATTATATTTAAAAACATTATTTTGAAAGGACATAACTTTATGACGACTGAACTAACTAAACAAGAAACCGAAAATTCTTTGATTACGAAAGAAAATAATCTTTTGGAAAAATTTACTACTCCGGCATTCCATAAAATAACAACACGAGCGGGATATGAAGATTTTTCGATGGTTACTATTGATGATAATCTTATGACTGATATTTCTGCTCGTATGGATGAGATTAATCGTGGGTTGAATGCATTTGCAAAAACAAATACTCAATTTTGTGCATTAGCATTAACTCTTTCTGAAGCTACTCCTGAGAGAAATATTCGTCAAATACATGCACAATTAGAAACAAAACGTGGAGCTTTATCTGAAGCCCAATTTAGGTTGTTGAAACAACAAAATGATCTGAAACGCAAAATGTTGAGAAAACAAGAAATGTTAGATGCTGCAGTTGGTGATAGTAAAAAATATCCAACCGAAATACATAAAGAACTTGATTTAGAACGTATCGATATTGAGATAGAAGAAACAAAAACAAAGATGGTTGATGGTAGAGTTCATATTGAACAAGCGATTAAAGAAATCGGTATGTATCAAGATGCTTATTCCGATATTGTAGAACATTTTGGTTTAGAAAATTGGGATGAAGTTGATATGGAAGAATCCGATGTAAATTATAATTTGCGCAGATGTTTCCTTCAATCGTTGAGAAGTTGTCGCCAAATTGGTTATATCAACGAACCAAATCAAGAATGGTTAGAACAATTGGGTATTAATCCTTCTTTTATTCAATTTGAAATTAGATTATTTTTAGATAATGAACAAACAGTAATGCAAGATATGTTAAAAGCTGGAAAAGGTTTTGGTGATAATATGGATGCCGTTGATGAATTTGTCGATCATTTGGCTGAAAAATATAAAAACGCTCCTATTGAACAAATCAAAAAACGCGGAATGACAACCCATATTTATGATAAATGGTCTTTTAAAGATTCCACTCAACAAGAGAAACGTTTGGCATCAAGTAATTCGGCGAGTAAATAAAATGCAGGTATTGTTTAATAATGTATTTAGACACAACAGATTATTTAATTATGTAGTAATACCGTTGAGTGTTAAAGAATCTATGGTAGAATGTCAAGTTGGAAATAATTTATTTAGGGAATTACCTCTTGATTTTTTTGAACGTGATTGGCATATTGACACTTCGATTAGTGCAGAAGATTTAAAAAGTAGAATTTTATCTTATGACAAAGAAACACCATTTACATTGGCTTATGAAGAATATTTTGAGTATGATGATGGTGAAAAGCATGCTTATATTCACTTCAACGATGATATTACAGAAAAAATGGTTAGGTTTCCAATTTGGAGATTGACGGTATGTACAAAAGCTGAAAGAAACAACATGATAAATCCATTTACGATGATTATGCCAGCCAAAGATGAACTTATAGAACAAGTTAAACAAGATTTAGATTTAATGAATGAAATTCGCAAATCTAATGAATTTATTGATATTGATGATTTCCGAGGATTTGAATTTGGCCTTATAAAATATTTAGAGAAAAAATATTTAAGAATCGTTTAAAAAAAGAGCCGGTTAAAACCGGCTCTTTCTTTGTTTAAAAAAGTGTTACAAAAATTTACTAGATTCTCTGCCGGAATGCCCCGTCCTTTAGGTCTGGGTAGTTCACTATAATTCATTTGTTTTTATCTCAATGTTTTTATTTATGCAAGTATCTAAGGTTTTTAAGGTTTCTATTAAAAATTCTTTTTTATTTAAAATTTTATCTAGTTTAACTAATTCTAACAAATATTTAATCTTCTTACCAATTTCTTCACCTTTATATCCCAATAGCTGTATATCGTTGCCGTTTATGTCAAGATGTTTCGCCATAAACGGCTGGTTTGTTGATATGATATTATCAATTATGTCAAAAGATATATTAGAATCATAACAATTTGAATAATAATTACAATACTCAATCACTAATTTGGTATCGACAATTTCTCCTTGAGACATTTCAAGTAAATCTTTTATTATTTTTTCGTCTTTTAAGTTTTTGCCGAAAAACATATTGAATAAATTTAAAAGTTTTTTATAGCGACTGCCCAATTTTAAAATATCTACACATCTACAATGCTTTACCAATGGGAAATAATCTCGTAAATAGAATAATTCATCATATGTTTCACCAACTACATTAAACCTTTTAAATACATTCAACTTTTTAAATTCACTAATTAAAAATATTTTAATATGATGACTGTCACTCATATTTGTGAAAATGTCGTCCATTTCTTTATAAATTCTTTCTACAGAAACTATAGAGTGGTCATATGCGTCGTGTAAGATTTTTAAATCACTTTCGGAAATATTGAAATTTAATCTGGTAAAGAATTTGAATAATCTTAATGCACGTAATTGATCTTCTCTAATTCTATCTTCAACATTCCCAACAAAACGTAGAGTTTTATTTTTTATGTCGTTTAAACCGTTTGTTACATCGACTATTTTTTTATTTACTGGATTGAACGCTATGGCATTTATTGTTAAATCTCTGCGAAGCAAATCTTCTTCTATAGTTTCCGAAAATTCAATAGTCGCTCTTCTCCCATCTGTCGCAACATCTTTTCTAAATCTAGTAATTTCGTAATTCCCGCCCGAAATATGAATAGTTAATGTTCCGTGATCTTCTCCAGTTGGTATGACGGAAGAAAAAAATTCTTTTGTTTTTTCTAAAGGGCAGTTTGTAGCAAAATCAAAATCTTTTGGGTTTAAACCTAGAATCAAATCTCTAACTGTGCCACCAACTAACCAACATTCATAACCATTACCTTGATAAGTTTCAAAAATGCAGTAAATATCGTTTTTTGTTGCCTGACTGATGTTTTTTTCAAATTGCTCAAATATTTTTTCTTCCATCTTTTAGATCCTCTAGAATAATGCATCCATAGCTATATTTTCTAATTTTTCTTTGTTGAAATCAATAACACCAAAAATCGTTTCCATTTTTCCAAAAAAGTATGTTTCTAGCATTTTTTTCTTATTTGGCTTGAAGTTATAGATGAAGTCTGGTAATTTTTTTGATGCTGATGGAAAAGCAATACAATCAAACTCTTGAATCATGTCGAATTCTTCACCAGCGTCATTGATATAAGCGATGTTGAATTTTTGTGGCGTGATGTAGAAAAGTTTGATTTTTTCACCATCTAGAATTGGGTTGAAATCGTTTAGACCATTTTCTTGTAAAAGGTGATTGTATAGGATTGCTGCTTTGATATGAAAAGGAATAACCATTTTCATTTTTGCTTCAACGACTAATTCTCCACGAATATCCTTTACCAATTTACCATTTTCAACAGAAAAAGTTCCTTTTCCAGTTCTCATAAATTCGTCATATATTTTTAAGTCTACTTTTACTTTTTCTGAGAAATTTGCATCTATTGCTTCATCTAATTTTTCAATATTAAATGGTCTATCTTTTTTCTCAATTTCGTAGTTAAATGCTCTTAAATACTTTGATAAATTGTTTGCCGATCTTTTAGCAGATAAATCATATACCGAAAGTTTATCATAATCTTCTTCAATTTTATCCATCATTACTTTAATTTCATCATGGGTTAGACCTTTCATTATTTCTATAAAGAAAGGTTTCATTTCGTTCGACAATTGTTTCGGGGAGTCTGACCTTTTAATAGATAACCCGGTGATGCTTAATTTTGGTTTTGGTAATACTTCACCATCTTCCCAAGCTTTTAAAAATGCGTATTGTTTTTTCTTCCCATACGATAATGTTGATCTAGAAATAGCTTCAAAATCAGCTCTCATTAAATCCTTACCATTGAATACATTTTTTACAATTGATGGGATTGATTTTCCGTCACAAACTTCCACTACTTTTTTACTAATTTCTTCGGCTTGTTCTAAATTTTCAGCCTCTAAACATCTGAAATAACAACTATTGTGCACCAAAATTGAATTTGCGAAAAAAGTGTGCGGGTTACTATGCATCGTTATATCATATACTTTTCCTTCATAATCTATTTTTTTTACCGATTTAACTTTTACTTTTTTTATCATGAAACACCTTATTTTAAATGTAAAATAATGATACTGATAAATTATACAATAGTTTGAGGGAAATTAAATGCAATATCATTATGTGTACAAAATAATAAATTTAAATCCGACCGATGAAAGAAAATATTATATTGGTGTTAGGACTTCAACGGTGAAGCCGGAAGAAGATATTTCTTATCTTGGTTCATCAAGACATTTGAGGGAGCATATTTCTGAAATTGGAGAATGTAAATTTTTGAAAGAGATTCTTAGCGTTTGGGATACCAGAATTGAAGCAAATGAAGAAGAAATAAGGCTTCATAAAATTCTTAATGTTGCTAGCAATTTCGAATTTTATAATAAGACAAATGCCTCAAGTTCTGGATATTGTGCGTTTGGTTGTGTTACGGCTTTGGATTTAAGAGATAATACTTCAAAGCAAATATCACGAGAAGAATTTAGGAAAAATGATTACTATGTTCATTGGACTAAAGATACTGTTCAAGCGATTGATATTAGAACTGGAAAATCAAAACGAGTTACAAGAAAAGAATTCAAAGAAGATAAATTTTTAAAGCATCCAACTAAAGGCACTGTCGTTGTTAGGGATAAAAAAAGCAATACCACCAAATCCGTTTCATTGAAAGAATTTGGAGAAAACGATGATTATGTAACTTGTAGCACTGGTCAAGTTTCCGTAATCGATACCAGAGACAATTCAACAAAACGCGTAACTCGTGAAGAATTTAAAAAATACGAATATTATGTCAGACCAAATAAAGGGTTGGTTGCTGTGAAAGATGTTAGAGACGGCTCTAATAAATTGGTTTCAAAAGAAGACTATAAACAAAACGAGTATTTTGTGATGCATTCTAAAGGGAAAATAACGGTTAAGGATATTAGGCATGATAAGATAAAACAGGTGACGGTAGAAGAATTTAAAACTTGTGATTATTATATTCGTACTAATGCTAGAAAAATAGGTGTTTATCGTGTTGATGGTTCTTTGCTAGGTATTTCTTATGGTGATTTTGTTAAATTTTGTACA
>Ga0265593_1001683_pt1 | contig 10051 bp, 6 predicted proteins | sample saktaG_8_FD_190136 | JGI IMG/M metagenome (GOLD analysis project Ga0265593, IMG submission 190136) | Saline water microbial communities from Sakinaw Lake, British Columbia, Canada - sak_2011_5_24_36m | ecosystem: Environmental > Aquatic > Non-marine Saline and Alkaline > Saline ... | reverse complement strand
CTGATGCTATGGCGATGCTGCCAACCATGAAATTATCACTCTTTCAGCGCGTTAAGTTATTGGCACGGGTGTCTAAATCTGGCAATGCGATGCCACAGCCTGGCGATTTAATGGGTACGCTAGAGGAGATTGATGTGCTGGCTAAGCAACAGCACGTTCTTGAAATTACCACACAAGTAGCTGAATAAATATGGACACACGACTCATTGAATTAGAAATAAAAGCCGCGTATCAAGAGGATTTGTTGACTACCTTAAATGAAATCATTGCTAATCAGCAACGGCAGATTGATCGTTTAGAAAAAACCTGTAGCTTATTGAATGAAAAATTACATACGGTAGTAATGCAGCAACCTGAAGAAGCCGTCGCAGATATTAGTTATGAAATTCCCCCACATTATTAATACTATTAACATGGTTGTCAGATGCTGCTAATAAAATAGTTAATATGCGTGGCTAATGACGGATAACGCGTATAAATTACACACATAAATTTATGTTTACAGCAGGCTCATAATGAAAAAAATTCCAGTAGGTATCAGTAGTTGTTTAGTTGGAGAGCATGTGCGTTTTGATGGCGGGCATAAGTCTGATGCCTATATTCGTGGCACATTAAGTCAGCATTTTGAGTTTCACCCGTTCTGTCCAGAAGTGGGTATTGGTTTAGGTGTGCCAAGACCCAGTATGCGCTTGGTTCATCGTGACAATAGTATTCGTTGTCTTGGCGTAAAAGATGAGCATCAAGATTTTACTGAGCGATTAGTCGAGTATGCCCATCAGCAACGTGTCAACATGCTTGATTTATGTGGGTATATTTTGAAGAAAGATTCGCCAAGTTGTGGTATGGAACGGGTTAAAGTGTATACCAGTGTGCAATCAAAACGAGAAGGCGTGGGTATTTACGCGCAGCAGATGATGGCAAATTTTCCGTTGTTACCCGTCGAAGAGGAAGGACGATTAGGCGACCCTGGTTTGCGTGAGAATTTTATTCAACGCGTCTATGTATTGCATCGTTGGCGCAGTCTGTTGGAGACTGGCTTAACACCGGCCAGATTGACTGACTTCCATGCACGGCATAAATTAATCATTATGAGTCATGGTGATTACCGTGAATTAGGGCAAGCCTTAGCTGCGGTCACAAAAGAAACCGTGGCTGATATTGCAGAACAGTACATTGTTCAATTAATGACGATGTTAAAGAAAGTGGTTAAACGGTCTAGTCACGTGAATGTGTTGCAGCATATCCAAGGCTATTTAAAGAAAGAGTTAAGTGGAGATGATAAAGCTGAGTTATGTGAAGTGATTGAGCGCTATCGACAAGGAGAAATTCCCTTAATAGTGCCTATAACTTTACTCAAACATCATTTTCGTAAAAGTCCAGATGCTTACATTGACAATTCTTACTATATGTCGCCTTATCCGCCAGAGTTACGTTTACTTAATCAATTATAAGTAACGTCTACGCTACCTGAACACGGTTGTAGGCTTGGCGAAAGTGTTGGCATCAGTTATCGCTAAATGGCGTTAAAGCAAGCCGTTCAGTTTACATTGTTAGTCTTCATGATCGAGTTATATAAAAATGACAATACCTTTGCCTGAGTTTGTTCAACAATGTCGTAACTGCTTAGTGAGTATGCAGGAAACGGGCTGGACGCTACTTACTAATCAGCATGTTATTGATGTGTTATTAAATAGTCATCTCGTCACTCCAGCGGTGCATGACACAACTCTCTTTATTCATTCTGATAAAGTGCTGCAACAGTTTATTCATTGGAATATCAACCCCCCTGCACAGGCACAATTTCTCATTGGACTCACCGCTTTTAGTCACTATGTTGACGGCTTAGCCGCCTTGGTTAAGTTTGACGCAGCGGCACTAGCATGGTTACCTTCCCACCCAGAGCGGTACGTGTTCTTTTTTATTACCGAGGCACCCACTTGGATGCACACTTGGCAACAGGTTTTATTATGTTTAGGATTTCGGGTACAAGAGGTCGCGCATAGCGACCAAGCCTCGTTACAGCAGGCGCGACAATACGCACTCACCGACATGGTTGAGCAGCTAATCTGCGTGGTCTCCGCGCAGGATGAGAGCTTACTGACAGCGCAAAGTAAAGGACAATACTTTGATTTGCCCAGTGCTCACAAAAAACCTCCCGTGTGGTTAGGCATACTCGACGGAGAAGATTTTTTTAGTCAACGCAAACTGCTGCAATTAGGCATAACTAGCCTGTTCTTCACTGATACGGAATGCACGCATTTGATAACAGAGTTGGCGGGAGTGGCATGGTCGCCGCGTGACCAGTTTCGGGTCTTATGTGTGGCTACTGACGCCCATGAAGAAGCGCTCTTTGACGGTCAAGTAGCGTGTTTTTGTCCCACAGATTTTTTCGATTTAGAAACTAATATTGAGACGTTTGCGCCAGAAGTGGGCTTAATTAATGTGACGTCAGGGTATGCCGATGCGCTGGGTATGGCGACGTGGCTGCGTAAGCATCCCTCCTACGCAGGCTTACCGTTAATTTTTAGTGTCGAAGCTAATGATTATGCATTACAGCGCCTAGTCCGCGAATTAGGTGCCAGTGATTGTTTACTGCATCCTGTGAAACCTGCGGTTCTGTTAGCCAGTGTGGCAAATTTAGCGCGTAAGCAACGGATGCAAAAACTGCTTTCAGCCCCCACAAGTCCATTAGCGTTGGCCGCCTTGTGCCGCCAGCAATCGTCAACAGCATTAGTGCTAATAAGCACGCTAGAGGGTAGCATTATAGACAGTAGTCCAGCGTTTGCTGAGGTGCTGGGCTATAGCCAAACAGAATGTTTAGCGCTTAGTTTGCGTGACGAACCCACGGCCAAGCAATTTATTCATTGGCCAAGCAAGGTGTGGCAAGCGTTGCAGCAAGGTCAAGCGTGGTCAGGTAAATTAAAATCACGCCATAAAGCCGGGCGCAGTGTTTGGTTAAATGCCATCATCACACCTCTTTTAGGGGAGGCAGGCGTACCGGCGTGTTTGTTAATGATTGCAAGTGATTACACGCATGAATATCAACAACATCTGCATAATCAACGTAAATTAACGCTGAATCAACACTGTCATAATGCACTTGAAGCTTTTTTATTGCATCATGATTTATCAAGCAGCAGTACCATGATTCTCAAAGGCTTACTTAGCTGCACGAAAAGTAACGTAGGCTTTTTGGGACAAGTAGATACCGATGCTCATGGAGCACCTGTTTTTAAGCCAATCGTTGTTGTTAATGCAATGATCACTCATCAAGATACGTTGTTAGCAACACAGTTGTCGCAATTAATGACGCACACGATGAGCGAGGTGTTTACTACAGGGAAAAATATTGTCATTAATAATGCACTCTCGATACAGCCCTTGGCAAGCCGTGACATGACCTTAACTAACCTGATTGGTTATGGTTTATTTAGTGATAAAAAAATGCTTGGCATGCTTGGTATGCTTAATTCTGCTGAGGGTTATGACGATGCCAGTATTCAATTATTAAATTCGTATGCCAATATTTTTCTTGGTTTATTGATAGCCGCTTCTAAACTAAAAGGCTCTGAGCGTAATGACGCCGCTGTTCACATAGCTAACGAACAGGTTCAACTCCAGCACTGGCACGCATGGGAAAATCAAGCGTGTAGTTCATTAAATGCTATTTTTGGACATAGCCAAATTATGCAAATGAATGAGCATTTAGATGCGTTACAGCGCGAACAACTGGAAGAAATTAATAAGGGCGGGGCGTTGCTATTAAGCTTGATTCATCAATTACCCACCCAACTAGGACTCCCGTTCAAAGGTCGACCCATTCAACTTGGAATTGCCCAAAATACAGCCCCCTCGCCGCACGAGCAAACGCAGTCCTCCTTATCAAGCGTCGCAGCAAAGCAGAAAATTTTAGTGGCTGAAGATAATCATGCGAGTCAGCTTCTTTTAATAATGCAGTTGGAGTTATTAGGCCATGAGGTTGATGTTGTTACCGATGGCGCGACAGCGCTAAGCTTATGGCAAAGTCAAACGTATACCATGCTGTTATGTGATCTCCACATGCCAGAACTTGATGGGGTGGAACTTACTCAGCACATCCGAAAACAGGAGCAGCGCAGTGGACGGCATCTGCCCATTATTGGGATTACTTCCGATAAATACCCCGCAGAATGGGCGAGATGTAAAGAGGCCGGTATGGATGAAGTATTATTGAAGCCAGTCCAATTAGCGACCTTAACTGAAAAATTAGTGCGTTGGTTGCCGGCGCCGGAAACAACTTTAGCTACCGTTCAGGCAGCGGCGTTGTCTAATCTTAACGCCTATGGCAGCACGTTGGATCTTACCTATTTAAATGAGTTAATGGGGCATTACTCAGCAGATCAATTTTACGATTTAGTGTCTGTGTTTATTAACAGCGTGAAAGCTGATTTTCCTGTTTATCGTCAGCATCTTAAGCAAGGTCATCCAGAAGCGATAGCGTTACTTATGCACAAACATAAGTCGTCAGCTAAAACCGTGGGCGCACTGGATTTTGCCAGCTTGCTTGAGATTATCGAAGCCGCCACAACAAACAGTGATTTAAGCATTGCCAGTGACTATTATCCAAAATTAGAACACGCCTTGGCTGAGGTAGAAGTTGCTGCCCACGCATTGTTACAAAGTGCTAGCCTGCCCAGTGCTCATGCACTAACACCTATTCCTACTCCCGTGAATCCAGATTATCCTCAGCACATTCTTGTTGTCGATGACGACCTTACCACCTTAAGGCACATGAATATTTTGCTTAATGAGCTAGGCGTAGCGCAGGTTAGCATCTTAGATAATCCAGAGGAGGTGTTAGAAAAATTAATGGAGTTTAGTGGTTTCGATGTGTTAATTACTGATTTAAAAATGCCCACTATGGATGGCATCGAATTTTTAAGGCATCTAGCAGAAAATAACTTTAAGCGCTCGGTTATTTTAATGAGCAGCGTAGATGAAAGCTTATTGCATATTACGGCCGACATGCTTTCCGATAAAGGTTTAAATATCTTGGGAACCTTAAAAAAACCAGTCAGTCATGAGGCCTTAAAAACCTTGTTAGAACAACAAAGTAGCAGCATTAGTGTGGACAAACAAAGCATCAAAAAAGATGCGATGAGTATTCTGCCTGAAACTATTTTGGCAGGTATGCGTGACGATGAATTTGAAGTCTATTTTCAACCTAAAGTCGATGCGTTAAGTTTAAAAGTAGTGGGTTTAGAGGCGTTAGCACGTTGGCATCATCAAGGTAAGTTTATTCCACCAGATATCTTTATTATCACCGCTGAACAGCATGGTTTAATTAAAGAATTGTCCGAGCTGCTTTTTAAAAAAGCCTTACTGATTGGCGTTGAGCTAACTAATGCGGGCTATTCTTTGGCGATAGCGATTAATATTTCAGCCAATTGGTTATCAGATATTTATTTACCTGAATTTATTCTTTCAAGTATTGAGGAGACAGGGTTTAATTATAAAAATCTTACCTTAGAAATTACTGAAACAGGGGTAATGGCTGATATGGCAACGGCGTTAGATGTCATGACACGATTGCGATTAAAAGGCTTTAAATTGTCTATTGACGATTTTGGTACAGGGTACTCGTCATTGGAACATTTGCGTCGAATTCCCTTTAATGAATTAAAAATTGATCGTAGTTTTGTGCGTGGGGCAGCCGAAAAGCCAGCGATGCGCACAATTTTAGAATCCACGTTGGTGATGGCAAAAAAATTAAATTTAGCAACAGTCGCAGAAGGGGTAGAGACTCAAGAAGATCTAGAGTTAGTGCGAAGTTTGGGCTGTGATCAGGTGCAAGGTTGGTTAATCGCTAAGGCAATGCCGCTACCAGATTTGCTGGTTTGGTTGAAGGCACGAGATGAAAACTAAACTACACATTCTTAATATCATCTCGATACTGTTAATTATTGGTTTGATCTTTGGCATGCTGTTTATCGAGAAACTGAATAACGCCCGTTATTTAGCAGCCGAACGTTTAAATATTGAAGATAAACTTTATTTTATCCGCAGTCGTTTAGAAGGGCAGGTGTTAGGTGATATTCACTTAGTGAAGGGCATGTTAAGTGTGATTGCAGCAAATCCAAATTTACAGCAGGCGACTTTCACCCAAGCGGCCAAACCTATTTTTCAAACAGGGGGTGCCCATTTACGCAATATAGGCGCAGCACCTAAGGATATTCTCAGCATGATTTATCCCTTGGCAGGTAATGAAAAAGCCATTGGGTTAGACTTTAAAACAGTGCCCACTCAGTTCATTTCTGTCGAGCGCGCACGTATTACGCGTCAGTTAGTTCTTGATGGGCCGGTTCCCTTAGTACAAGGCGGCAATGGTTTAATTGCACGGTTCCCTGTGTATTTACATAATGGTGATGAAGAAGACTATTATTGGGGTCAAATTTCTACCGTCATCGATGCAGACGGTATTTTTGCAGATAGTGGCTTAGTTGATTCCGAGTCACCCTTGGCCATTGCTTTAAAAACAGCAGCAAGTAACGAAAGTCAAGAACATGTGTTTTTGGGTGATCCAACTATCTTCCAGAAACAACCCGTGTTAGCTGATGTCTCCTTACCCCAAGGTAAATGGGTTATTGCGGCCATGCCACGAAATGGTTGGCCAAACTCTGCGGATAATGCCACCGTTATTCGCATAGGTTTTGCGGTGCTTGCGTTGCTTTTATTAGGACCGTTTATGTTTATTCGCCGATCCTTAGAAAGCATTTCTAAAGCAAATATGGAAACCGAATTTGTAAAACAGCAATTAACCGCCACGCTAGAAAATTCCCCCAATGTTGCCGTGCAATGGTATGACCCGCTTGGAAGAGTGCGCTATTGGAATCATGCGTCCGAATTAATCTATGGGTGGCGTGCAGAGGAAATGTTGGGTAATACGGTCAATCAAGCCGCAACAAATAAATTAGTGACGATGTTTAAGGACATCATGGAAAGCAATGCCCCGATAGGTCCAATTGAACATCAGTGCTTACATCGCGCAGGGCATTCATTAACGATTTCCAGAACACTCTTTGAAATACCGGGGCATGAAATTCCTATTTTTGTGTGTATGGATGTTGATATTACGCAGCAAAAAAAAGCTGAACATGACGCGTTAATTGCCCAAAAACAAGCAGAAGCTGCCAATTTAGCTAAGTCTAAGTTTTTAACGCACATGAGTCATGAGTTACGCACTCCGCTTAATGCGATTATTGGTTTTGCACAAATCTTGCACATGGACGTAGCTCATCCTTTGCAAGAACAGCAACAACAAGCGGTTGCACATATTATGACCAGTGGTCATCATTTACTAACCTTAATTGATGAAGTTTTAGATTTAGCCAGAATAGAAAGTGATCAATTACACATAAATTTTGAAGACATAGATTTAGCCGAACTGTTACGCGAGGTTAGATCGGTCATGCAACCCTTTGCAGTCACTCATGGCATCACCATGAGTGATGTCAGGGCCGACGGTTCGCTTAGCGTGACTGCCGACACCTTACGTTTGCGACAGGTGTTGTTAAATTTAGTTTCTAATGCAATTAAATATAATACGGCGGGCGGCAAAGTTAGCTTCTCAGTAGAACGCATTAGTAACGAAGTTCATATCATCATTACCGATACGGGTATTGGTGTTGAAGAGGCGCACAAAGCAGAAATGTTTAAGCCTTTTCAGCGCTTAGGTGCAGAGGATAAAAAAATAGAAGGCACCGGGATTGGTTTAGTTGTGTGTAAACGCTTAGTTGAAGCAATGAATGGACGCATTGGTTTTGATAGTATTGTTGGGTTGGGCAGTAGGTTTTGGGTTGCGTTGCCGTGTGCCCACACGCAAACAAAGCCTGCTACAGTTGAGCCACAGATGACCACGCCAGCAGTGATAACGCCCTTCATACGTTCGCAAAGTTCTGCAAGTGTGCTTTATATTGAAGATAATCCCTTAAATGTCAGCGTCATGCAGCATGTGTTTAAATTGCTTGACGAGCTAAGCTTGGTGACTGCGGACAGTGCAGAAGCAGGGTTGTTAGCCATCAAGCAACAACTACCAGCCCTTATTTTATTGGACATTAATTTGCCAGTAATGAGTGGTTTTGAATTGTTGCACAGACTGAAGCAAGACCCCTTAACTGCCGCGATACCTGTTATTGCCGTCAGTGCAGCAGCGATGCCAGAAGACGTGAATGCTGGATTGGAAGCTGGTTTTCAGGCGTATGTCACCAAGCCTTTTAAGGTGCCTGCATTAGTTAGCTTAATTCGAAGCTATTTTAACTAAGCTTTGGGCGTTTTTACTAGGAGACGCGCCAATGCGTTAGAAAACTAAACGATGCGGGCGTGCCAGAAAATCAAGCTGAAGCACAGCGAGCAACTAAGCCTGATATTGATGACATTTGCCGAGCTCTGCGTGACATGGCGTAACGCGCCTTAATTATTAAATTAGGTACGCGTATAGCTGTGGCTCGGCATCATTGTCGTGTTGGTTACGTTGCTGTAAAAGAAAAAACTATCGGTTTCACCTTGTTGTATTTACAATTATTTACTGCGATTAATCAGTAAAGTACCTACGCCCTGATCGGTAAAGAGTTCAAGTAACACGGCATGTTCAACACGTCCATCGATAATATGAACGCTCGTTACGCCGCCTTTTAAGGCATCGGTAGCGCATTGGGTTTTAGGAATCATGCCGCCTGAAATAGTGCCATCAGCAATGAGCGCGTCAATATCGTGTACCGATAACCCAGTGAGTAACTCGCCTTGTTTGTCTAAAATGCCTGCGGTATTGGTAAGTAAAATCAATTTTTCTGCTTTTAAGACTTCGGCAATTTTTCCAGCGACTAAATCGGCATTGATATTATAAGAGCGCCCATCTTCACCAACGCCAATGGGGGCAATCACAGGAATGAAATTACTGCGTCCAAGCATATCAACAACGCCAGAATCAATGCTACTCACCACACCCACATGCCCTAAATCAATAATTTCAGGTGCTTCAGCATCCAGCGCAGAGGCTTTTAAGGTGATTTTTTTAGCGCGGATAAAATCGCCGTCTTTCCCCGTTAAACCTACTGCTTTACCGCCATTACGGTTGATGAGGTTAACAATTTCTTTGTTAACCAAACCGCCTAATACCATCTCCACCACATCCATTGTTTCGCTATCGGTCACACGCATACCGTCAACAAAGTCAGAGGTTTTACCTAACTTAGCCAATAATTGACCAATTTGCGGCCCGCCGCCATGCACCACAATTGGATTTAAGCCGACCAGTTTCATGAGCACGATGTCACGCGCAAAGCTGTGTTTGAGCGCCTCGTCTACCATGGCATTGCCGCCAAATTTAACCACCACGGTTTTGTCTTTAAAACGTTGGATATAAGGGAGTGCTTCGATAAGCACGTCGGCAATATGGTGCGCTGATTTACTGTTAATCATAAGTTCCTTGATGGTTGAGTTAGCTGTTAATGAGTAGTAAAAGGCACAGAATTATTGTTGTCCAGTATGACCAAAGCCGCCTGCGCCGCGATCAGTGAGGGTAAATTCTTCAACTTGCTGCAATTCAACTTGCAGTACGGGGACAAAAATTAATTGTGCAATGCGTTCGCCAATAGTAATAGTAAAGGGAGTTTGACTACGATTCCAGCAAGACACAAACAGTTGACCTTGATAATCTGAATCGATTAAGCCAACTAAATTACCTAAGACAATGCCATGTTTATGACCCAAGCCTGAGCGTGGCAGAATTAATCCAGCATAGTCGTCTTCAATATGAATCGCTAAACCTGTGGGCAGTAATTCCGTTGCACCCGGAGCTAGGGTAAGTGGCGCGTCAAGACATGCACGCAAATCAAGACCTGCCGAGCCAGACGTGGCATATTCTGGTAAGGGAATGCTGTGACCAAGACGTGAATCTAAAATTTTAAAGGCGATTTTTTTCATGGGTTAGGTGGTTAAGGGTGAAGTGTGGGGTGGAGTAGTGGTAAAAACGGTATAAATTAGACTGAGGAGCGCGTGAGCCAGTTGTGTTTTG
>Ga0265593_1001682_pt1 | contig 10057 bp, 8 predicted proteins | sample saktaG_8_FD_190136 | JGI IMG/M metagenome (GOLD analysis project Ga0265593, IMG submission 190136) | Saline water microbial communities from Sakinaw Lake, British Columbia, Canada - sak_2011_5_24_36m | ecosystem: Environmental > Aquatic > Non-marine Saline and Alkaline > Saline ... | reverse complement strand
GGATGCCGACCTACTTTCTTTCGCTCGTTCCCAAGCTCCAGCTTGGGAATGCGGCCTTGAAGCTCCTGCTTCCCTAGAAACAGTCCAGCAGGAGCTTGCAGACTTAAGGGTTCCCAAGCCGGAGCTTCACTGCCATTGGGTTAGGAAAAATCTCGTCGTTCCGGCATGGACCGCCGGAACCCAGACTCCATGGACGGCGGGGCTTGGGAGCGTCCCTGCAATCTGGATACCGGCGATCCCTGCCGGTATGACGGCTTAACTTAATGGCAGTGAAGCCGGAGCTTGGGAACCAGCCATCCCTGGACGCTGGATTCCGGCATCCCTGCCGGAATGACGGCGAATCGTGGCTTACAGGCATTGTTCTGGCTGGGCATTATCCTGGCCCTGCTGATTGCCTATATCCGCCGCAACCTGCATGAGCCAGAGGTGTTCCAAGCAGCCCGTGCCAAGGTGAAGGAGGAGGGTAGAGGTCATTTTTTGCTGATCTTTTCGCCTCAGATCTTGCCGGCCACCGTGGTCGCCAGCCTGTTGTCCATGGGGATGATGGGAGCCTACTACGCCGTCACCACTTGGCTGCCCACTTTCCTCGAAGTCGAACGCAAGCTCTCCGTGCTGCGCACCAATGGCTATCTGTTGGTGCTAATCTTCGGTTCCTTCCTTGGCTATTTGGCCAGTGCCTTCCTCTCGGATCGTCTAGGCCGTCGGTATTGCTTCATGTTTTTCGCCGCATGCGCCGGGCTGCTAGCCGAGTAGGTCGGGCGCGTCTTTTTGCGCCAGACATTCCGGGATGTCTGGCAACGGTGAAGCTGTTGCCCGACCTACCCGGCTAATTTTTATAATTACTCTGTTTGTCTATTATGATTTCCGTGAATATTCCAGACCCGTTAGCGCAAGACGCAGTTGTGCAAGCTAAAGTCTTTAATCGCACTGTGGATAACCAAATTAGCTATTGGGCTAAAATTGGGAAAATTGCAGAGGAAAATCCAGATTTGAGTTTTGATTTTATTAAAAATGTTCTTTGTGCAAGAGAGGAAGCCCTTGAAGGGCAAGTTGAGCCATATTCATTTGGTTAGACACTGGCATGGAAATATTACAGACTAGGCAATTCAAACAAGCTGTAAAAAGGCTTAGCGTAAGGCGCAATAGGCGTTAGCCGTATTGCGCCGATTGTTGTAGGCGAAGCCAATCTACCAATTGTAATCCTTTATGCTGGTTCAAAAATCCATTTTTTGAGACCCTTCATCATGAGAAAATAGATCATGAAAGATAATTGCTCTAACGCCCGTCGTAAATTCATTGTTGGCCTTTCCGCATCCATGGCAACCGCTTTTTTTTCGGGATGTCAGATTAATCCAAATCGGTGGGTCTAATTGCTTTTTCGGCTTGGGATATAGGCCATGCCAGCAGTTTTCGACACGGTGTTTTCAAGAACCTGACGAATGAAACGCTGATAGGGTATGCCTGAACGCTCTGCTTCCTCCTTGATAGCCTCAAACAAGGGTTCTGATAAGCGCATGGTGATACTCTTTCCCTTAGGCTGAAACTCAAAGCGAACGGGTTTCAGGCCGGAAAGCTCATATTCAGTCAAGCACGTTTGTACTTACATATGTCAAGCCAAAAAATGCGTCCGACAATCGCGTGATCCAAAAAACGATGGTTGCTTAGGCAAAAAATAAAATCCGTAAAACAGGGCCGTAGATACTCTGTTCCAATGCAAGTCCTTTTTGCCTCCAATCCAAAATATTTTCTTATGCAGTGGCTGAAGCCTCCTGCGGAAGAGTGAAAAGACCGCTGCCGTCGAATGCTTTGGCGGTTTTCAGAATTGCATGAAGGGCGACCAATAGTTTGCGCATAACGGCGCAGACGGCTTGAAGTTTCTTGAGTCCGCAGTGTTCGATTAAGTGCAGATAGAAGCCTCGCAAATGGGGATCATGGGTTGATGCGCTCAAGGCCGGCATGTAAAGGGCGATGCGCAAAAAGCGATTGCCGGCCTTGCTGAGCCGGGTTTTTTTGTTCACGCTTTTGCCCGATTGATTGTGCCGAGGGTCCAGACCGGCCATAGCAACCCATTGCCGTGCGCTCATATCTTTCGGCAACACCAGGATTTCACCGAGCAGGGCAATAGTGCTGATTTCGGCAATTCCCTTGACCGACAGAACCAGCTTATAAGCTTGCTGTAGCTCAGGATGACTGCGGGTGAGCTCCAACGCCTTCGTTTGCATGGAGGCAATTTGTACATTGACCTGTTCGATTTGCTCCTGGATGGCTTCCACGATGGCGGCAGGGACCGTGTTCGACTGTTGCCAGGCATGGAGTTGATTCTTCAACTGAGTGCGCAGCTTGGTCAGCGCCGGGCAGGTGCGCGACTCCGTGCTGGTGGCGATCAACCCGGAGTCCCGGTTGCCGGACGACGAAGACGCCTGCTGGCGGCTCTACGCCAACCTGTTTCATGATGCTGCTTCCGGTAAATCTTTGCGGGCTTTGGTGGTCTTGGACGATGCCAAAGACGATGAGCAAGTCCGGCTGCTATCCCCGCCGCCCGGTTGCGCCCTGCTCGTCACTTCGCGCCAACAATTGCAGACGGGACAGTCCTTCCACCTAGACCGTCTGCCCCGCGCCGAAGCCATGGCATTGTTGCAAGCCTACGCCCCGCGCCTGACCGACGAACAAGCCTCGCACTTGGCCGAGTTGTGCGGCGACTTGCCGGTCGCACTGAAAACCGCTGGCGGCTATTTGAAGCAATACCGCTCCAAACCCGCCGATGAATATTTAGCCGAACTGCAACAGGACCGGCTTCGACGGTTGGGCAACAAAAGCCAGCCGAACGAAGACGTGAATTTGATCTTTGACTACAGCTACCGGGCTTTGGATGTTGCGGAACGCTTGGCTTGGACGGCGCTTTCGATCATGCCCGCCGATTTCGGGCGTGAGGCTGGGAAGGCGGTGATTGCGGCGGTTATTCCTTCTTTGAGTGATAGTGATGTACCCAATACCGGCGAATTGCTGGATAGGGTGGTTTGTTTGAATCTATTGGATTATGACGAGGAAAAGGAACGCAATAGCTGGCATGATTTGTTGAGGGAGTTTGCGGGGGCGCGGTTGTCGGGGGAGGAGGGGGAACGGGCGAAGTTGGGGCATGCGGAGTATTTCACCAGGATTGGCGAGCGAACGGATGAACTTTATTTAAAAGGCAAAACACAAATCCTGGCAGGGCTGGCGCTGTTCGACCGCGAACGTCTGCATCTGGAAGCCGCTTTTACTTATCTGGTCAGTCGCCTAGATCTGGCGAAAACTTTGATCCGGCTGGTGGGAAGTATGCTTTATACAAGTTCAATCCGTTTCCATCCTATGCAGCGCATTCTGTGGCTAGAAGCGCAAGCTGACGCGGCGAGAATGACTGGAAACAGAGAGTGGGAAGGTAGTGCCCTATGCAATGTAGGGTGTGCATATGACGACATGGGGGAAACATGCAAAGCGATAAGCTGTTACGAGCAAGCACTGACCATTAACCGCGAAACTGGTGACCGGCGCAGCGAGGGCATCGCCTTGCAAAATCTGGGAGTGGCCTATTACTACCTGGGCGAGCCACGCAAAGCAATAGACTATTCCGAGCAACAACTCGTCATCGCCCGTGAAATCGGAGACCGGCGCGGTGAGGGCAATGCATTGAACAATCTGGGAGCGGCTTATGTCATTCTGGGCGAGACATGGGAAGCGATAGACTATTCCGAGCAACAACTCGTCATCTCCCGTGAAATCGAAGACCGGCGCGGTGAGAGTATGGCACTGAACAATCTAGGACTGGCTCATTACTACCTAGGCGAGGAACGCAAAGCGATAGGCTACTACGAACAACAACTCACCATCACCCGCGAAACTGGCGACCGGCGCTGTGAGGGCTTGGCCTTGAGCAATCTGGGAGCTGCCTATGCCAACCTGGGCGAACCACGAGAAGCGATAGGCTATTCCGAGCAACACCTCGTTATCGCCCTTGAAACCGGGGATCGACGAGGCGAGGGAAATGCTCTAAATAGTCTGGGATTAGCCTATTACTACCTAGGCAAGCCACACAAAGCGATAGGCTATTTTGAACAATACCTCACAATCGCCCATGAAACTGGCGACCGACAAGGCGAGGGAAATGCTCTAAATAGTCTGGGAGTGGCCTATGTCAAGCTGGGCGAGCCACTCAAGGCGATAGAATATCTTGAACAATCACTTGTCATCGTCCGCGAAACCGGCGACCGGCGCGTCAAGGGCTTTGCTTTATGGAACTCGGCCCTGGCCTACGAAGCCTTGGGTGAACGGGCGCAGGCGCTGCCGCTGGCACAACAGGCTTTGGCGATATTTGAATCCATCGAAGACCCCAACGCCGTGCAGGTAAGGGATACGCTGGCGCAATGGCAAAGCGAAACTGGAGCCACCTAGGGATAACATCCCTCCAAGGGATGTTATCCCCCCTGGAATCCCCGCTTGTCACCCAATGAAAGAACAGGAGCAACGAAATGACTGAAACAACCCTATACCGCGAATGTGTCCTCGCCGAAATTGATACCCTGCCTGACGAATATTTGCCGTTCGTGCTGCGTGGTTGCATATGCTGCGGGAAAGCATCGCGCTCAAACCTGCGGCTGCAAGTTTGCGGCAAGGTTGGGCCGAGGCGCGGCAGGGTGTGGCTTACCCAGTGGATGGGCTTTGGGATGGCATTGATGCCGAATGAACCCAAGACTCCGGCACCGCGTGAGTTCGGTTCACACCTGAATTCAAGCGCAACCTCCACCAGCTTGCAAAAAAGTATCACCGGATTCAAGATTGTCCAGATGAAAGTAGGCTCCCACCTTTACGGGACGGCAACGCCTGAGTCCGACCTTGACATCAAGGCGGTGTACATCCCGTCCGCCCGTGACATCCTGTTGCAACGGGTAAGCCCAGTCATGTCCGAAAGCCGCCCCAAGCCGCGCGGCGAGAAAAACACCTCCGCCGACACGGACTGCGAGGCTTTCAGCTTGCAACGCTACCTGGAACTGCTGACCGATGGGCAAACCGTGGCACTCGACATGCTGTTTGCGCCGGATTGGGCCATGCTTGAACCGCCCCATGCGCTATGGCGGGAAATCCAAGCGCTGGCTCCGCGACTGATGACCAAAGGCACGACGGCGATGGTGCGCTACTGCCGCCAACAAGCCAATAAATATGGAATCAAGGGCTTGCGCGTGGCGGCGGCAAGGGCGACACTCGGAGTGTTGTAAGAGGCCGAACAAATTTACGGCGGCTCTGCGAAGCTGGAAACCGTGGTCAACGAATTGGAAGCGTTGGCAGCGCAGAGCGAATACCTTGGGTTTATTGACATGGTGAATGCACAAGGGGAAACGCTCCGATTTTTCGACATCTGCGGCAAAAAGTCGCTGTTGACGGCTTCCATTCAAAATGCCCGCGCCCGGTTCGTCGACCATGCCCGCCACCAGGCCGTGATGGTCGAGCGTGTAACTCGCGTAGGTGTTCGCATCGGGTGCGCTAGGAAGATCGTGGGATGCCATGGTTCGGGCCTATTGCAAAATAGGCAATTGTAACAATGGGGTGCGGAATGACGGCTGTATCGGTTGCACTGCGTTGGAGAGAAGACAAATCCTGACTTTGCATCCCCAATGACGCCACATCGCGGATACCCGTTTGCGCATCGGAGGCCACGCTTTGGGCCAGGTCGGTTTGCCAGCCATGGTCTTTTAGTACCTTTTGCGAAATGTCCGCCGCGATTTCATCGGCCCTGCTAGTCCCCACATGGAATTGGTTCTGGAGTTGCCCGGACAAGTTGCCCCTCAGTTTAAACAGCGACTCCTTTTCGCTCTCCTCGCCTTTATCCTTGTCCTTGGGCGAAGCCCTGCCTAAAGTTGCCGCGCCCCCGACAACCGCCGCAAAATCATCCCCAGACATCCCCGTGTCCCGGTAGCGCTGGGCAAAGTCCTCGCCCGTCGCCCGCATGAACTTGTCGGTCTCGCTGCGGCTGCTGGCGATCCGGTTGCTGGCGGAATGCGCGTCGAAGCCTTCCTGTGAAATGCCGTCTGAGCGGGACGCGGTGTTGGATAGGCTGTCCATGAAGCTGCTGGTGGCTTGGCGCATGGCGGCGGAGGCGGACGAGACCGATGCGCTGAGGTCTTTACCGGCTTGAAAGGACGGCAGCACTTTCTCGGCACCGAACAGGGTTGTGCCGGTCAGCGGGGCATGTTGGTAGTTGGGTTGCAGGTTTAAGATGGGGGCCGGGCCTACGATGTCCGGTGAGTTGATTTTTTCGTTGATGAAGTCGCCGCCCTGCATCCTGCCCAGGAAATGCGTCGCCGTGACCGAGCCGCCATAGACCAGCATCAGCGCAATGGCGGGCGTGGGCGATGCCAACATGCCGCCGATAGCCAGCCATTCCTGGATTGCCATGTCCATCTGGTACAGCCCGTACATCGACGGCAAATTGAACTGCGCCGCGTTTAACGCCTCCATCTTGCCTGCCGCTGCCATGGTGATGTACAGGTTCACCACGGCCAATATCGGCATCCAAAGCTGTATCCACAGCAGCATCAGGAAATACTGGGCGGTGATCTGGATGCCCCGCGCCCCGAGCATCACGGCGAAGGCCATCAGCGGAGTGATCGCGTAGCTGAAACCCTCGATCCACGTCATCATCGGCCTGACGATGCGGGTGAACAATGTTTGCTCACCGGCCCATTGGCTGTTGCGCTGCTGGATGGCCTGTTCGACCATCGCCGCCTTGCTCCACTTCATGCCATCCTCGTGCCGACCCACCACGCCCTTCTCGAACATCGGCGTGATCAGCGCGGACAGCATGTAGTCCATCGCGCTGACGCTGCCCCCGGTCAAGGCGTTCAAGGCTTCGTCGATGCGGGGTTCAACATCCTCTGGCGCTGTCACTTTAAGTGCTCCCTTCAGGATGTTCTCGACTTCGGGGACTGCCATGTTCCTGACATAATCGTCCAAGGCCACCCACGCATCGGTGCATTCCAGTATCTTCGGCGCACCGCCCGTGTAAATCTCGGTGGTGTAGATGGCAGAGTCGAAGCGGATGGCATTGAGCAGTTGGGGCTGGCGCATGATCGAGTCAATCGGCACGATGTTCAAGTCCACTCCGTGCAAATCGGACATGACGTTTTACCGATTGTACGCAATACGGTTTGCACCTATTACGCTCTTTTTTATCACCACGGTTGTAATGGTGCGGCTCGCAAGCTCACCGCAACCCTACTGCACTTACCAAATTGAATTGCTAATGTAAGAAATTTGAGATTTTACTTTCTCTACCGATTCGTTAACCGTTGTTCTTACGCGATTTATGCGCATTGTTTCACCGTGCTGTAATAGGGCTATTGGCTTAGAAAGAGCAGTTGAAATACGCCCAGTTCCTAAGAAGTCATCTAATAGTAAAATGTGATTGTCAGCGTTAGTTGTAGTGAAATGCTGGATATTCCTATTTACAATATCACGAACTTTTTCAATGTAAACTTTTGTTTGCTGATTTGGAATATTTCTAGCTCCACCTGCTGTAGACCAAGTGCAGTGAGTTAAAACAACTAACTGAATTTTAGGAGTATGCCCATCGGAAGTAATGTCACGCCTAAATTCGCTTGTTGGATTGGACAATGTATCAATTAATAAATTAAGCGAGTTAATAGATTGTTGGTCTGTTCTAACTGGTACGATTAACGCATCACTTGCATGCCAACTCAGATGTGTTGCACCAGAGAAAAATGGCGAAGTGTCTATAAGGCATTTTTTAACACCTACTTCACTTAATTCTCTTGTAATTTCGCTTTTAAGAGAGTAAAGCATAGAATCAATAGCATTTATTCGCTGTTGACCTGTTAATGTCTTAGCTTGATTAAGTGCCGTTGCCATTTGGGATGGCAAGGTATATAAATCACTTGTAGAAGGGATGTAGAAAGTGTTTTTTCCAGCAAAATTTAAGTTTGATGCAGATACGTTTTTTGCCACTCTTGTGGCCTTCCCCATTCCCGGTAAAAGATAAGGCAAAATCAAATCCTTGACCGTTGTTGTGTTATTTTGAAAATAAGATGAATCAAAAAAATACGATAAATTTCCTTGTGGGCAAGTATCTACTACTAAGCATGAATCGGCGTGGTAAGACAAGTTGAATGCCAAGCTTGTTTTTCCTATGCCACCTCTAAGGTTACTGATCGTGTAGCGCGGAAATTTTGGTAACGGCAGCGGGGATGGTGTGCCGTTGGCTATGTCGTATTGACGATCAATTATGGCGTTTTTTCGCATGTTGCGACTCCTACAGTGCATTGGTTTTACATATGATCTCACTAAGACAACCATATGTCAATAAAATGGTAAAACTAATTGAAAGCTAAACTTGTAGATCAGGCCGTTGTTAGCGCCGATCCCTGCCAGAATGTCATGCACCCGCTGTTTGAGTCCGACCAGGGCAACGCCCTTCGCCACCGGGTTCAGGCAGCCGTCGGCATCGCTGCTGTCGCACTCGTACACCTGGACGGTCTGGTAATCGTTGGCATCCGAGCCGTTGAGCAGGTCTTTGATGCGCAGCAGGTTCGGCAGGGTGACGATAGGGTTGCTCTCGCCCTTGCCGTCGGGCGCGGCTTCGGCGGCTTGACCACCACCGAACCGGTGACGCTCATCGCCGCCTGCAAAAACTCGTTGCCGCCGAACTTGAACCAGCCGCCCGCGTTGTTCTGGTTGAGCGCCCGCCACACCAGGTTGCCTTGGATGACCTTCTGCATGTCGGTGGCGGCGTTGGCCTTCACCTGTTGCACCGGGTCGCCCTGCGAACTGGAATTGGTCAAAGCACCGAACACGTCGGTCACGCCCTTGCTGAAGGAAATGGTGGACATCTTCATGTCGCTCTGCACCTTGTCGGGCAACACACTGGCGGCATCGTTGACCAAGCCTTGGGCCAACTGGCAGGAGTTGGAGAACATCTGGTTGAGTTGCTGCACCTTTCCGTGGATGGGTCGTCAATGGCCTTGTCGCGGTAGCGTTCCAGGTTCTTCCTGAACCATTCGGAAAGATTGCCTGAGATTAAAACATTTCAGCTACAGCCCCTTTAGCTTAAGATTCCATACAGTCCGATAGCGGGACGGGTAAAATTAGCCAACCTTTATTCGGAAATAACGCAACTTAACCATCAAACATGGAAACCGGAAAAACCGTCGCCCAAAACACCTATGTCCACATTGACGCACTGGAGGCGCTAGACCTCTCATGGCGCGAGGCGGTGGCACATGCCGCCACGCTGGCTAAGGCTGAAACTGGGAGTGACTTCAACGTCGTCAAGCTGAACCAAGACGGCACCAGCGTAAGCCTGCTCGACTATTCAGGCTTCTTCGATGAGGCGTTTCCGGTGCTGCGGCGCTATTGGACAGTGGATTTGGCAAAGTCCACAGTTCGGTTCCGTACTTATGCCGAATCCCTGAATCCACCCATCCTGCACCGCAAGGAACTCTTGCTCCCCGGAAGCCACCCGGCACGGGAGGCATTTTCCCAACTAACCCGCGCCGCCGAGCAAATCGGCTTGTTCGACGACCCCCGCCGCATCGGCTTCAAGCGGGCATGGGAGGCTTTGCTACAGGCGCGGGGCTACCGGCTGACGGGCCACGAACTGGTTCCGGTCGGCAACGACGAAACTCCCTCGGCTGCTGACACCGAGACATTCTCAGGCGTTGCCCGCCACCTGACCGCGTTAAGCCGGAACAATCTATCCGCCCCGGTGCAAACCTTGGCCCGCTTCGGTTTTCTCGACGGGTCGAAGACGGTGTTCGACTATGGCTGTGGGCGTGGCGGCGATGTGCGCGGGCTTGCGGAAAATGGCATCACCGTCACTGGCTGGGATCCTTATTACGCCCCGGACGAATCCCAATGTTTGGCGCACATCGTCAACTTGGGGTTCGTCATCAATGTCATCGAAGACCCCATGGAGCGCCTGGAAGCCTTGCAAGGGGCTTACACCTTGGCGGAGGAATTACTGGTGGTGTCGGCGATGACTGCCAGCCCGGAAGCCGTTCGGGGTGTCCCT
>Ga0265593_1001678_pt1 | contig 10071 bp, 10 predicted proteins | sample saktaG_8_FD_190136 | JGI IMG/M metagenome (GOLD analysis project Ga0265593, IMG submission 190136) | Saline water microbial communities from Sakinaw Lake, British Columbia, Canada - sak_2011_5_24_36m | ecosystem: Environmental > Aquatic > Non-marine Saline and Alkaline > Saline ... | reverse complement strand
CGAAATTTGTAGCAACTGTATTGTTAAATACGGCTAGAGATGGCGGCATCTTGAAAACAATTAGGATCTAATGTTTACAGGAATTATTGAAGCTGTAGGTGAGATAAAACAAGTCATGCCCCTAAATGACTCCAAGTTGGAGGAGGGGGCGGCAGAGGGAATACGGCTGATCATAGCGCCGGGGAGGATGGACTTATCGGACGTTAGGATTGGGGACAGCATTGCGGTGAATGGTGTATGTGCCACCGTGACTACGCTGACGAACGGAAGATTTACAGTAGATTTATCTCGCGAGACGTTGAGATGTACCTATGGACTAGATCGTCCGGCTCGTGTCAATCTGGAAAAGGCCTTACGACTATCGGACAGGCTGGGTGGGCATTTGGTAAGCGGCCATGTGGATGATATCGGCGTAGTGACAAAGATAGAGCCAGCGGGGGAGAGTTGTCTGATGGTGATTAGGCCACCAGAGTCATTACTAAAATATATAGCTAAAAAGGGTTCAGTTACGGTGAACGGGGTGAGTCTAACAGTGAACTGGGTAAGTGCCGAGGAGTTTGGAGTGAATCTTATCACCCATACACAGTCGGTGACGAGCTTGTGCGAACTTGAAGACGGTTCCAAAGTGAATCTGGAGATTGATATGCTGGCGCGATATGTAGAGCAGATACTGAGCAGCAAGCTAACTACGGATGCGGGTTGACATGATAATCAGCCCCATCATAGATATTATTGCGGACATTAAGGCCGGCAGAATGGTAATTCTGGTCGATGAAGAGGACCGAGAGAATGAGGGTGATCTCGTCATGGCGGCAGAGTTTATTACGGCCGAAGCAATCAACTTCATGGCCACACATGGCCGAGGATTGATCTGCTTAACATTGACTGAAGGGCATTGTCGTCAGCTTAACCTGCCTCTGATGGTGACCACCAACCGATCCCCAATGGGGACTAATTTTACGCTCTCGATAGAGGCCGCAAGTGGGGTGACGACCGGAATTTCGGCAGGGGACCGGGCTCGTACCGTGCGGGAGGCGACAAGGGTTGATGCTAAACCAGAGGACATCATCCAGCCCGGACACATCTTTCCGCTGATGGCGCAAAATGGTGGAGTCTTGGCAAGAGCGGGCCATACAGAGGCGGGTTGCGATCTGGCCGGACTGGCAGGCCTCACACCCGCGACTGTGATCTGTGAAATTCTGAAGGAAGATGGCAATATGGCGCGTCTGCCAGACTTAATTCAGTTTGCCGAAAAGCATCAGCTCAAGATAGGAACGATCGCCGACCTAATTCAGCACCGCAGTCGTACCGAGAGCTTAGTAAATCGCATGTCAGAACGTACTATTCAGACGACTCATGGAGAGTTCCGTCTATTCGCATACCTCGATAAGACCATCAATGCAACCCACTTAGTTCTGGTCAAGGGGCAGATCAATCCAGAGGTTGAAACGCTGGTCCGGGTACATGAACCGCTTTCCGTGATTGATCTGTTGGATATAAGTGATGACACTCACTCTTGGAGTATCGACGAGGCCATGAGTGTCATTGCAGATGCAGGTTGCGGCGTGATAGTGCTGCTTTATAAACGGGAAAATCCGGAAGACTTGCTGGAACGGGCATCACGAACAGAGTCTAGTCCACCCGTGATTGCTAGGACAGATTTGCGGGGCTATGGGATCGGAGCTCAGATACTGAAAGACCTGAATGTGGGAAGGATGAGGCTGCTTGCTGTCCCTCGGAAAATGCCAAGCATGACGGGCTTTGGACTTGAAGTGGCGGGATACTTGACACCTAAAACAAGAAAACGAAATAGTTAGTCAATTCCAGCTCGAGTCGACTAAACACTTTTAAAGTTAATTTTATTGGGAGCACCTATGGCGCGGTATGACAACATCCTTGAACTTGAAACCGAACTGGGTGGAAGTGGGTTACGGATTGGCATCGTCATGAGCCGGTTTAACCTTGATGTGAGCGAGGGTCTACTGGGAGCCTGTACAGCGGAACTGACCAAATGCGGAGTTGAGGAGTCGGCCATGTTGTTGGTAACAGTTCCGGGCGCACTGGAAATTCCGCTGACGCTGCAAAAGATGGCGCTCACTGATCAGTTTGATGCGCTGATAGCGTTGGGTGCGGTCATACGCGGGGACACTTATCACTTTGAAGTAGTGGCGAATGAGTCGGCCAGTGGGTTGGCAGCAGTTCAGCTGGATACGGGCATCCCTGTCGCGAACGGCATACTTACCACTCAAAATGAGGATGATGCGCTGTCACGAATGAAGACAAAAGGTATCGAGACCGCACAGGCCGCCATTGAAATGGCGAACCTTCTTAGGCAGCTCGATGAAATAAGTCAATGACACAGGGCGATCCAGCAACTAAGGGTAACAAAAAGCCAGGACGGTCAACTCGCCGATGTTCGCGTAAGCTGGCGATGCAGGGCTTCTACCAATGGCGAGTTGCGGGTGGGGCCGTTGAAGTAATCGAAGCTCAACTGCGAGATGGAAAGGAGTTTGCCAAGACCGACCAAGATTTTTTTTCAGATCTGCTGCGTGGCGGTCTGGCTAAATCTGCAGAATTGGAACAACAGATCCAGACTTGTCTTGACCGCCCCCTTAAAGAACTTAGCCCAGTAGAGTTTGCTATTTTACTGTTAGGGGCCTATGAGCTTTCAGATCACCTGGAGACGCCATACCGAGTAGTAATCAATGAGGCAGTGGAACTGGCCAAGACTTATGGCGGCAGCGATGGGCATAAGTACGTGAATGGGGTGCTGGATAAGTTGGCGGCCAGGATGCGCTCTCCCGAGGTAAACACAGCTAACTGACATCTGGGGTTGCAAAGAAGTGCTCTCCGAATTTGATATCATTCAGCGCTACTTTACACGCACTCCCCTTGGTGCTGTACTCGGTGTGGGGGACGATGCAGCCTTAGTCAAGCCATCTGCAGAGATGGAGCTGGTAATTTCCACCGACATGCTGGTATCCGACCAGCACTTTGAAGCCGACGCTGATCCGCGGTTGTTGGGATATAAATCTCTTGCTGTGAACCTGTCCGATATGGCTGCGATGGGAGCTACCCCGCGGTGGGCGACGCTGGCACTGGCGCTTCCTGAGCCCCTAGTGAGTGCTGATGACGGCTGGCTTAAAATGTTTGCAGAAGGGTTTTTTGGATTGGCGAGCGAGCATCGGGTGGACCTTATCGGGGGAGATACCACCCGGGGGCCACTAAACATCTGTGTGACAATCATTGGTGAGGTTGCAATAGGGAAGGCCTTGAGGCGAAGCGGGGCCAAGGTAGGGGATGATATCTGGATATCTGGCCATCTAGGAGATGCGGCGCTAGTGATTGCTCACACCCGCCGACAGATTGAGCTCGACCAAGGAGAGGTTCTGCACTGTTTGCCAGCATTGAATATGCCCGTAGCCCGAGTTGACCTAGGAAAACGGTTGATCGGTCTTGCACATAGTGCAATTGATATTTCTGATGGCCTGATGGCAGACCTAGGTCATATTCTGGAGCGGTCCAAGGTTTCAGCCACCATTGAGATGAGCGCAATTAAGTGCTCTGCGGTGATGAAGAGGCATCTTCCACACCCATCGGCGATTAATTGTTTAATGGCAGGCGGGGATGATTATGAACTCTGTTTTACTGTACCTAGCGCAAGGCGCGGAGACGTCGAGTCTCTCTCAGGTGAAGCTGGGATTCCGTTAACTCGTATCGGTTGTATCAATAAGGGAGAGGGGTTGTTCGTGCTGGACGAGTCCGGTAAGTCGGTTGAGATGACAGTAAGGGGCTATGATCACTTCCGGACCTGACAAACAACCCCTTCCCGGAAGCGAGTCTGCTTTAAATGCCACACCTGTGAACAAGCTCCCTAGCTGGGAGTTTGTGACGAGGCGACCAGCACACTTCATCGCATTTGGGGGCGGAGCAGGCTTGAGTCGAGTTGCACCCGGGACCATGGGAACAATCGCCGCTATTCCATTGTTCGGGTTGATGAGTCAGTATCTTGGACCGATTAACTTCCTGCTATGTATTGGACTCTTTTTCCTCATAGGCATTTGGGCCTGTAGTGTCACCGGGAAAGCGCTTGGTAGCCATGATCACGGAGGTATGGTTTGGGATGAGATTGTCGCATTTTTATTGGTATTGCTATTTACCCCTAACAATCTTATATGGCAGGCCTTTGCATTCCTATTGTTCCGACTGTTTGATATCTTTAAGCCGCAACCGATTCGTTATTATGATAGGAAGTTGAGAGGTGGATTCGGGGTAATGTTCGATGATCTGCTGGCCGCTGCCTTTACCCTTCTATGCTTAGCAGCTTGGAAGGCATTCTCACCATATTAAACGAATCGCCCGATGAGGAGCCATGATCAACAACGATGACCACGCACTAATAATGCTTGCTGGCCATGTTGGCAACGACTTGATCCAGCGGGGACTGATGCTTACCAGTGCCGAGTCATGCACCGGTGGATGGCTGGGTCAGGCGATCACCGCAAAATCAGGCAGTTCGGCATGGTATGAACGAGGATTCATCACATACAGCGTTGCATCTAAGCAAGAGATGTTGGGGGTGAGCACAACAACCCTGAAACAGTACGGGACAGTATCAGAACAGACCGTGAAGGAAATGGCGGCAGGTGCGCTGACGCACAGCCGTGCTCAGGTGTCGGTAGCGATTAGCGGGGTTGCCGGGCCTAACGGCGGTACGGAGGGAAAACCTGTTGGCATGGTCTGCTTTGCTTGGAAAATGAAAGACGGCCTAGGCTGCAGTTCAGCTCATCATTTTGATGGTGATCGTGAGTCTGTAAGAAGGCAGGCGGTGTCCATTGCACTTCAGGGGGTGATAGATCTAGTGCGCGATGCCCCGCCCATCCTCACATGAGCATTCTGGGAGCATTTTACGATCGACTGGTTTCTGGAAAATAATAGATTATTTCGCGGCGAATCAGCCCCGACCTTGCCTTCCCGAGCATAGTCGCATGTGCGATAATTCGAGAGATACTTAAAAGGAAAAGGACATGGACGAGAACAGAAGTAAGGCATTAGCGGCAGCACTCTCTCAGATCGAGAAGCAGTTTGGTAAGGGCTCGATTATGCGACTCGGCGCAAGCGATGTGGCTAAGGATATCGAGGTGGTCTCCACCGGTTCGTTGGGTCTCGATATCGCACTCGGTGTGGGCGGACTACCGAGAGGCAGGGTGATAGAAATCTATGGCCCCGAGTCATCGGGAAAGACAACTCTCACACTGCAAGTAATTGCCGAGATGCAGAAGGTGGGTGGTACAGCGGCATTCATAGATGCTGAACATGCGCTGGATCCACAATATGCGCAAAAGATTGGGGTTAATGTAGAAGAATTATTGATCTCTCAGCCCGATAATGGAGAGCAGGCTCTCGAAATAGCAGACATGTTAGTACGCTCTGGTTCGGTTGATGTCGTCGTAATAGATTCAGTGGCGGCATTGACGCCGAGAGCGGAAATCGAGGGCGAAATGGGCGAGCCACAAATGGGTTTGCAGGCGCGATTAATGTCTCAAGCGTTACGTAAACTCACGGCCAATATCAAGCGCAGCAACACGATGGTAATTTTCATTAATCAGATACGGATGAAGATCGGGGTCATGTTTGGTAATCCTGAGACGACTACCGGTGGTAATGCACTTAAATTTTACGCATCGGTACGTCTTGATATACGCCGCACCGGAGCCATCAAGAAGGGCGACGAGGTGATCGGCAGCGAGACTCGGGTCAAGGTAGTCAAGAACAAGGTTGCTCCGCCATTTAAGCAAGCAGAATTTGATATTCTCTACGGGATCGGAATATCTCGCGAGGGTGAAATTGTTGAATTGGGGGTGGCGCATAAACTTGTCGATAAGTCGGGTGCTTGGTATGCCTACAATGGTGAAAAGATCGGTCAGGGCAAGGATAACGCGCGCGAATATCTGAAAGAGCATCCAGAGATAGCAAAGGAGATCGAGGCTAAAATCCGTGCTGCAGTGGGCGTTGTTGGTCAGGCTGAGGCTGTTGACTCGGAATAAATGTCGTGAAGGGTAGGGCCAACCTAAAAGACCGAGCGCTGGGTTACCTAGCTCGTCGGGAACACTCCCGACTGGAGTTAGAAAGAAAGCTCTTTCCGCATGCCAAGGATCCGTCAGAGATTTCTGTTTTGTTAGACGCGATGGAGCAGCAGGGTCTCCTGTCAGCGAGTCGGGTGATCGAGCAGGTGGTGCGAGTCCGTAGGAAGAGATTTGGTATTCAGCGCATTGTGTATGAACTGCGCGAAAAAGGAATTGACGAGTACTTGATCTCGGCCGCTGTGCCTGATCTCAAGAAGACCGAACTGGAAGCCGCACAAGAAGTGTGGCGAAAAAGATTTGCCACACAGCCGGCGGATGCCCAAGGTCATGGAAAGCAGATGCGGTTTCTGCGGGGTCGCGGCTTTGCGACTGAGGTGATACATCAGGTGCTGCTGCCGAGCGATGAGTAGATAGGGCATCCTTGAGTAAAGTGAAGCCGATATGAAAAGCAGCGAAATAAGACAGAAGTTTCTCGAGTTCTTCGAGTCTCATGGCCACACGATCGTGGCATCAAGTCCGCTCGTTCCCGGGAATGACCCGACCCTCCTTTTTACCAATGCAGGAATGGTGCAATTTAAGGACGTATTCCTTGGACAGGACAAGCGCCCTTATGTGCGCGCAGTGAGTTCGCAACGCTGTGTGCGTGCGGGCGGCAAGCATAATGACTTGGAAAATGTTGGTTATACAGCCCGGCATCATACATTTTTCGAGATGCTGGGTAACTTTAGCTTCGGAGATTACTTTAAACGAAATGCGATTCAGTTCGCGTGGGAATTCCTCACTGTTACATTGCAGATTCCGCAGGAAAAGTTATGGGTGACGGTTTATGCTGAGGACGATGAAGCGGCTGATATCTGGCTCAATGAAGTCGGGATTGAGCCCGAGCGTCTGACCCGCATTGCCACTAACGATAATTTCTGGCAGATGGGGGAGACCGGCCCCTGTGGGCCCTGCTCAGAAATTTTTTATGACCATGGCGCGGAAGTTACAGGGGGCCCGCCGGGGACAGCAGAGGCTGAGGGAGATCGGTATATTGAGATCTGGAATTTGGTGTTTATGCAATATAACCGAGACAGCGCGGGCACGCTTCACCCCCTGCCCAAGCCATCAGTAGATACCGGGATGGGACTAGAGCGCATATCTGCGGTGATGCAGAAGGTGCACAGTAATTACGAGATCGACTTATTCCAGAGCCTGGTTAAAGCGGCGGCAAGGGTTACCAATACGACCGACTTAAACAGCAATTCACTTAAGGTCATTGCCGACCACATCAGGGCATGTTCATTCCTCATCACCGATGGCGTAATTCCGGGTAATGAAGGGCGCGGATATGTGCTGAGGCGCATCATTCGGCGCGCTATCCGTCATGGGTATCAGCTAAATCAGAAGCAGCCATTTTTTTATTTGTTGGTGGAGGATCTGGCAAAGGTGATGGGGGAGGCCTATCCTGAGCTAATTACAGCACAAGAGCGGGTAGTTACGACGCTAAAACAGGAAGAGGAGCGCTTCGCGGAGACCTTGGAGAATGGGATGCAGTTGTTGGAGGCTGCGTTACTGCATCAGAACCGAGTGCTGGATGGCGAGACTGTTTTCCGTCTGTATGACACATTTGGCTTTCCGGTCGATCTGACAGCCGACATCGCGCGAGAGCGCGGAATTGCGGTAGACCATGCTGGATTTGAGCGGGCTATGGGCTCTCAGCGTGAGCGGGCACGAGCGGCGAGTAAGTTCAGCATCCAGGACGGGATGGATTACAGCGGTGGCTCGACTCAATTCCGTGGATATGAGAGCTTGCAGCATGAGGGGCAGGTGATTGCCATCTATAAGGAAGGAAACCGGGTCGACTTTATTGAGGCCGGCGATGAAGCGGTGGTGGTGCTCGATCAGACACCCTTTTATGCCGAGTCCGGTGGGCAGGTGGGAGACTGCGGAGAGCTGCTCACTGCAAATGGTACGTTCAATGTGGTAGATACGTTAAAAATTCAGGCGAAGGTGTTTGGTCACAAGGGCTTGATACGTAGCGGAAGACTGGTCACCGGGGATAAGGTGCTGGCGGAAGTTGATCCTGTAGCGCGGGCACGCGTCCAGCGCAATCACTCTGTCACGCATCTGATGCACAAGTCATTGCGAGAAGTACTGGGTGCTCACGTTCAGCAAAAGGGTTCGTTGGTCGATGCTGATAAGACCCGTTTTGACTTCGTGCACAATCAGCCAATGACGGAAACAGAAATTCGCAGAGTGGAAGTCTTGGTGAATAATGAAATTCTTACTAATACGGAAACCACAGCAAGCGTGATGACGATCGCAGACGCACAAAAAACGGGCGCAATGATGCTTTTTGGTGAAAAATACGGTGAGGAGGTGCGGGTCTTAGATATTGGTACCTCGCGCGAGTTGTGTGGAGGCACTCATGTTAAGCGTACCGGTGATATTGGCTTTTTCAAGATTATTGCAGAGAGCGGTGTCGCTGCAGGGGTAAGGAGAGTGGAGGCGGTAACAGGCGAGGGAGCCTTGGCCCATACTCAACAACAGGAATCACAATTGAAGAGAGTAGCAGATGCGGTGAAGGTGCAACCTCAGGAGGCTGCTGCGCGCATTGTGCAGATCCAGGACAGCGTGCGGCACCTGGAAAAAGAATTGGCCCAGATGAAATCGAAACTTGCCAACTCTCAGAGCGGGGATCTCACCTCTCAGGCCAAGACAGTGAAAGGCATACAGGTACTGGCGGCTAGCTTGGAAGGAGTGGACGCGCGAGTCTTGCGTGAAACCTTAGACAATCTAAAGGATAAACTCAATTCGGCGGTCATTGTACTGGCAGCGGTGGTGGATGGCAGGGTTACGCTGATCGCCGGTGTGACGCCAGACCTCACTGCGAGAGTTAAAGCTGGTGAACTGGTGAACATGGTCGCGCAACAGGTCGGCGGAAAGGGTGGTGGACGGGCCGACATGGCGCAAGCGGGAGGTACCCAACCAGAGAATCTTCCCTCAGCATTAGAGAGTGTGCTGGGTTGGGTGGAGCGGCAGCTGTAATAATTTCAACTTTTTAAATCCACTAGACATGACAAGCAGACACTCCCACCTTCTTATTCTCGGTTCCGGCCCGGCCGGGTACACTGCCGCGGTATACGCTGCACGCGCCAATCTGAAGCCTGTAGTTATCACAGGCATGGCCCAGGGTGGGCAGCTCATGACCACCACTGATGTCGATAACTGGCCAGCTGATGCCATGGGCGTGCAGGGCCCAGAGTTAATGGAGCGCTTCCAGAAGCACGCGGAACGATTTAACACGGAGATCATTTTTGATCACATCCACACCGCTCAACTCACGGGCAAACCCATTACATTGATTGGAGACCAGGGGACTTACACCTGTGATGCATTGATCATTGCAACCGGTGCTTCTGCTCAGTATCTGGGGCTACCTTCAGAGGAATCGTTCATGGGTAGAGGGGTGTCCGGCTGCGCCACATGCGACGGGTTTTTTTATAAGGGGCAGGAAGTGGCGGTGATAGGGGGTGGCAATACAGCAGTTGAGGAAGCCCTTTATCTTTCCAATATCGCTAGTCGGGTGACTGTAGTCCATCGGCGTGATAAGTTCCGCTCAGAAAAAATTCTGATAGATAAGTTAATGGACAAAGCCAAAAATGGCAACGTTACGTTAGAGTTCAACCAGGTATTGGATGAGGTGCTGGGGGACAAATCGGGCGTTACTGGAATGCGAATCAAGAGCGTCGAGGATGGATCAACCAAGACTGTGGACTTGCAAGGAGTATTCATAGCCATCGGCCATAAACCCAATACAGACATCTTTCAGGGTCAGTTGCAGATGGAAAATGGATACATTGTTACGCGCAGCGGGAATCAAGGGGGCGTTACGGCTACCAGCATTTCCGGAGTGTTTGCAGCAGGTGACGTGCAGGACCACATCTACCGTCAGGCTGTGACCAGTGCAGGCAGTGGGTGCATGGCGGCGCTGGATGCAGAA
>Ga0265593_1001674_pt1 | contig 10094 bp, 10 predicted proteins | sample saktaG_8_FD_190136 | JGI IMG/M metagenome (GOLD analysis project Ga0265593, IMG submission 190136) | Saline water microbial communities from Sakinaw Lake, British Columbia, Canada - sak_2011_5_24_36m | ecosystem: Environmental > Aquatic > Non-marine Saline and Alkaline > Saline ... | reverse complement strand
CGAGTTCCGGTTCAGTTTCCTGTAATAGTAATATAAAGAGAACAGGATTACCTCAAAAAAAGCAGCTAGACCAATGGTGCCGAAGACAATCAGCCTCGAATACTGGAACCGGTTGAACCCTACTATCATGATGGTGCATATTCCGAAAGCAATTAAATTGCTTATCAGTACCGGGTTTATAAAATCTATCAGGGAGTTCTTCCCTTCGTACGAATATTTTTTGCTGGGAATGGAAGCTGCCAGCCATACCCCTAGAAAAACAAGAAAAGGCTGAATGTAATGCGGGAGATAAATACGGAGCGATGCAGGCTTGATCCAGATAAAGATTAAAAAGGAAGCGGTTACCAATAGAATATCGGCAAAGTAAAATAGGATGACTTTCCTGCTAAATGAGAACATAATGAGTGTGGGCCGTTTGAATGGAAGAAGCTTTTAGGTTAGTATTTATGCCGGAAGGCATTTGTGCTACAAAAATAATGAAAATGTTGAAAGGAACTGACTTTTAATGAGTATGCTTCGATTGGGGATTTGTGTTTTGAGAAAGGGCTAAGGAAGATTGTGCTGGTGGCAGGACGTTGCTTCGGCTTCGCCTCGCAAAGACGTGCTGCGATTTTGGTTTTGGAGCAGGCATTGTTGCCTTTGAAGTGATTTTTTTTATTAACCGGGCCTGAAAATCAAAAAACTTCTTATATTTACCTGCTAATTTGCCTGTTATGAAAAAGAATATCAAAATCCTGGCCTGGGCCAGCGGAAGTGTTGGTATGATAATGATGCTGCTGGGAATTATTGCTGCTCTTAACGATAATCACTTCCTGGGGCATTTCTGGTCAAGTTATTTTTACCCGGCTTACAATTTCATCCTGCTTGGGATCTTTTTGTTTGTTGCTTCTATAGCTCAAAAGGATAAAAATTGATTCCTGGTAAGATTATGTCACGCAGATTGCGCGGATTTTAAACGCACTTGCCTTCAGCAGGCAGGGATATACGCATATTCTTTTTTAATCAGCGTGGTCAGTTTTACTTTCTTCTGCGGTTGTACCTTTTTTTATCGTACTGAAAGCCTATTCACTTTCATTAGTCAATCTTCTCCATACCATTGTCGACACAATACCTAAGATACTCCCTGTAAAATTCCCGAGAAGATCATTTATATTGTAAGAGCGATATGTCAGGAAATACTGAATTCCTTCTGTTACAAAAGCCATTAACAATCCATAAACAACCAGCATCAAAATTTCATTCCATTTAACCGGGCGAAAACTTATCAGGTAAAGAAAACCCCAGGGTAAAAACAATGTGGCATGCAACAGGTGATCAAGCCTGATATTTATAATAAATACATCGGTAAGCGTGGTATTGCTTGTATTGTTCAAAGGTAATACCGCCATCAGAACAAGAAAAAGAATGTACCCCCCGAAAAGTACCCGGAGATGTTTTGTAGTAAATAAATATTGGTATTTTTTATTATTCATTGCATTTTATACTTGCAAAGTCAGTCTCTCAGCCTTTAAGTCTCTATTTCTAATGCAAAATTTATTTCGGGATGAGACACTCAGTCCCTCCGTCTCTCCGTCCCTCCGTCTCTGAGTCTCTGAGTCCCTCAGTCTCTCAATCCCTCCGTCTCTCCGTCCCTCAGTCTCCCCGCCTCACTGTCCCTCAGTCTCTCAGTCTCTCCCTCCCTCCGTCCCTAATTCCCTCCGTCCCTCCGTCCCTCAGTCTCCCAGTCTCACTGTCTCTCAGTCTCTCCCTCCCTCCGTCCCTATGTAATCAGCAACTTTGCATCGCCAGATTTTCGCAAAAGTAAATCGCCAGATTAGGCAAGAAAAAAGTCTTCAATTTTAAGGTCTGTAAACTTTAAAACATGAAGACTCTTAACAAACACCTTAAAAAGGCATTTATGTGGTACAAAGTTAAAGAATTAGAATCGAAAGGTTTCAACAAGAGTCAAATTTCCAGGGAACTGGGCTTGGATCGAACAACCGTGCGCAGGTATCTAAGCATGGAGGAAGAAGCTTTTCATAATTGGGTAGAGCAAACCCGGCATTTGCCAAAGAAGCTGCAGTGCTATTACAACTATGTGAAGGATTTGCTTGAAGGCTATCCTTATCTCTCCTCTGCTCAGGTAGAAGACCGGCTAAAGGAACAGTTTACTAACCTTCCGGAAGTTCACAGCAAAACTGTTTACAATTTTGTGAACAGCATCCGCAAGAGGCACCTTATAAACAAAGGGAAAGAGAAAAAATACCGTCAATATGAGAAGCTTCCTGAGCCGGCTTATGGAAATCAGGCACAAGCAGATTTTGGGGAGTATTACATGCAAACCACTGGTGAGGGGCGCAAGAAAGTGTACTTTTTCGTGATGGTATTGTGCCGATCACGCCAGAAGTACGTTTACTTTCAAAGCCAACCATTTACTTCACGAACTACGGTTCTGGCTCATGAGAAGGCTTTTGTGTACTTCAACGGACAACCCCAAAAAGTTATCTATGATCAGGACCGTGTGCTGATTGTGGATGAGAACCTGGGTGACATACTGCTCACGCAGGAGTTCAGAGCCTACTGCAACCAAATGGATTTTGAAGCAGTTTTTTGCCGTAAATCAGATCCTGAGAGCAAAGGCAAAGTTGAAAACGTGGTAGGTTATGTAAAAAAGAACTTTCTGAGCGGCCGTGTTTTTATGGGCGAAGATGCACTCAATGCATCCGCTATGGGTTGGCTTTCCCGCACAGGCAATGGGAAAGAGCATTCCGGTATCAAAAAGATACCTCAGCAGGAATGGCTGATTGAACGAGAGCACCTCTTAGCTCTTCCTGTCCAATCCCTTGCATCAAACGCAAATGAGTGCAAGCCATACACGGTGCGTAAGGATAATACCATAAGTTACAAGAGCAATTTCTATACGCTTCCACTTGGCACGTATCAAGGTGCAGATACACACGTTTTCTTGCAGGAAAAAGAGGATGATGTCATACTTTTTGATAAAAATATGAATGTGCTCACAACCCATAAACTAAGTTCAGGTAGGGGTGTAACTGTACGTAACTCCGATCATATCAGAGATAAAAGCCAAAGCATTGCTGTACTTAAAACAGAAGTGGTTGCACTTATGCAAAATACGCCCAAAGCAAACCTGTTTATGGAACTGCTTGAAAAACAGAAATTACGCTACCTGCGAGATAACTTGTTAGTGTTAAAAAAGCACCTGACTGAACTTGAACCGGAGTTCATAGCGAAAGCCATCGATTTCTGTATGGAAAACAATATATACAATGCCAATAATTTAACCCAAGCTGGCATCCACTATCAAAAGCAACAAATGCAAGATAAAAAAGTGGTATTACCCTGGGTTGAAATCAACTCAACAAAACCGGATATGATAGCACTTTATGAGCCGCAAGTAAGCAAAATCAGTACCTATGAAAAAGTAATGTAAAATGGACAGAATCAATCAAATAAAACAACATGCCGACTACCTTCGGCTTACACTGATACGCAACCAGGCGGAACAGTTAATACACCACGCCCAGATCGACAAGCCAACCTATCAGGACTATACCTTCACCCTGTTGGAAAAAGAAGTGCTGCATCGGCAGAAGACTGACTTTGACAAGCGTATAAAGTTGGCTAACCTTCCCAGAGTACATAACCTGGATATGTACGACTACAACTTCAGTTCCGGCATCAATAAAAAGCAAATGCAGGAGCTGCGTGAACTGCTATGGGTGGAACAGGTCTATAACCTCATTTTAATGGGACCCAGCGGAACCGGTAAAACTTTTATGGCTGCAGGCTTAGTGAATGATGCAGTACAAAAGGGGTATAAGGCTTACTTCACTAGCATGGAGGATCTGCTAAACGTGCTAAGGATGAAAGAGATGACCGCGGTAGCCCTAAGCACTTACAACCGTTACCTGAAAGCTCATCTGATCGCTATTGATGATATCATGCTGCTCCCAATCAAGAAACACGAAGCCGTGGCACTTTTTAACCTGATAAATCATCTTCATGAGCAATGTTCCATAATCATCACCACCAATAAATCACCGAAACAATGGGCTGAAACGTTGGATGATGAAGTGCTGGCCACCGCCCTGCTGGACAGGATACTCTATCACTGTGAGGTTATAAAACTAGAGGGTAACAGCTACCGGATGGAGAACCGAAAAAATATCTTTGAAACAACACCTTCTGAAACATAACGCTTGTTTCGGTTCATTCACTTCGCTACGCTTCGTTCATTCACCGAAACAAGCGAAACAAACAAAATGAAAGTTCTTTTCTTCTTTAAAAGTGGGGATTTACTTTTGCTAAAAAGTGGGGAATTTAAATTTGCTAATTACAGAAATTACGAGGGACGAGTAATGAATGGCTTGCAACTGCATTGGAAGTGGGTGGAGTGGGCAGGTAGTGTGGGTGCAGGCAGTGGCTACTTGCGAAGCGAATACATAATATGCTTATGGGCTTTCTACCAAGACCATAAGAGCACATTATGTAAATGCAAGCTCCCGGTGGTGGAGTGCGCTTTTTTCCTGGCGTGCCTCGGTGTATTTGCCTTTTTCTGCAAATACCATGACAGGAAAAAGCGCATGTAGCCATCCGGCACAGCCTGCGTGTGGAGGAGAAAGAATATGAAACATGTAGTTTGAAGAAATATGTGTTTAGAAATTATAACTCCAGCTGAACGATGGTAAGAACGGGAAAAGTGTAAGTGAGTAAAGTTTAATTTCTCCTGTTTTTCGGTCTTTTTCATAAAACAGGGCAAAAGTATTCATACGGTCATATACGTTATAAAGCTCAATACTAAATACTTCCGTGCCTTTTTTTCGTGGACGGGTAAAATTAAAACTGAGATCAAGGCGATGATAATCCCTTAACCTGTAATTATTGCGTTTGCCATACACATATATTTGCTGTAAACGGGGCTTTCCATAAAAAGCATCGTATTCGCCCATGTTGTTAAGCTCGTATTGTGTAGTTGCCAGTGTGACCGGATTCCCGGTTGAATATACCCAGGTGCCAGACATGGTAAAACTTTCATTAAAACGATGCGTTGCAACAATTGAAAAGTCGTGGGTACGGTCATATTTATAAGCATATGGATTGCCGGAATTAATGTTTTCAAATTGTCGCGTATTTCGCGAAAGCGTATAGCTAATCCATCCGGTTGTGTTGCCTTCAGTCTTCTGCACCATAAATTCCAATCCATAAGCCTTTCCAGTTCCATTTGTTTCTATTACACTTTCCCAGTTTAGCGAGCCTCCGCCGATTATTGATCCTCCATCAGAGTAATCAATCAAATTTTTCATTGTTTTATAAAATCCTTCGGCAGTTACTTCTATCATGTTAGATTTCAAGGGATACCAAGCCATTCCCATTACGTATTGCGACGCATTTTCAGGTATGGCTTTCCGGGTAGCCGGAACCCAAATATCTGTCGGCAAACCTCCGTCCGAATTAGAAAGCATATGCATGAATTGGGACATGCGAGAATAAGAAGTCTTCAGAGAAAAATATTCAGCAACTTTATAATTTAAGGTTAGTCTGGGTTGGACAGACGGAAACATTTTATTATCAGTTAGTAGTGTCGCTATAGTAATGCCCATATTGAGCATTAATTTTTTGTTGATTGTGTATTCATCTTCAATGTAAATATTTGTTTCCAATCCTCTGATTTTCTGTGCATAATAAGCAGTATCATAATTATCCGAGGAGTCTGCGAGAAAACTGATTGAACGTGATGCCGGTCTGAAGAAATGTTGTGTCATATTTCCGCCAAATTTAATTGTATGCGATGATGATAGAAAATAATCAAAATCAGACTTTAAAAGCAGATCGTTCACATTGGATTTGAATTTGTCTTTATACGTTGCTGAAGTGTGATCAGAAGCTTTTACAATCAACTCAGCTTTGCTCTTGAACATAAAATAAAAAGTGGTGAATCCTACCGTATAATTCGAGATAAGTCGATCGTTAATAATATGATTCCACCTGATTGCAGCGCAGGTATTACCCCATTGGGTGTAATTTTTACTTTTGACTTTGTTCAGACTGTTAGCATTATCATTTTCATCATCATTACTCCTCGAAAAAATACGGTCATGGCCGGAATATAAACTAAAATTGACGCGGTTTTTCGCATCAATCCGGCGTGAAATTTTACCGTTGAAGTCATAGATTGTGTAACCAAAGCTATTTTTGAACCCGCTCGACATAAGAGAAAATCCCCTGGTCAGCAAGTCGAACATACTTCTTCTTGCAGAAAACAGATAAGTGGTCTTTTTGTCTTTAAACGGACCTTCGAGGGTAAGCTTGCTTGAGAGTAACCCAAAAGTAAAATTCCCATGCCTGGCACTCATATTTCCATCTTTCATCCTTACATCAACGATGGCAGAAAGCCTTCCCTGATACCGTGCCGGAAATCCACCTTTATATAGTTTCACGGAATTAATGGCTTCAGGGATAAATACCGAAATAAAACCACCAACATGATTCACGTAATATAGCGGGATATCATCGAGCAGTACCAGGTTTTGGTCCGGACTACCACCACGCACAAATAGTCCACTGGTTCCTTCTCTACCGGCTTGAACACCTGGCATTAGCTGAAAAATTCTGAATAAATCAGTTTCACCCATCAAGGAAGGGAGCAGTTTTATGTTGCTCAAAGGGAGTTCCAGTTTGCTGATTTCGGTGGTGTTCGATCTGAATGAACGCTGTGCCTTGATTTCTACTCCTGGTAGATCGGCTTGCCGATTGAGTAAAATATCAATCCTTTGATTGGATGATGATGAAACTATAGTGATTTTGGGTTTGTAACCAACAAAACTAACTGTTAGTTTTACTGAATCCCTGGATTTGGGTAATATTAAACTATAAAAACCATATACGTTGGCTGAAATACCATGTTCACCTGAAATATCAAAAATATTGGCACCGATTAACTTTTCGCCACTAATGCTATCAGCGACATAGCCCGAAATAATTATCTGGGCGGAGCAAATTGATGTAAATGAGATAAGTATAAAAATAAGGATGGCTGGCTTCATTTTTTTTAATTTGGAATATTATTAATGAGAGAAATAGTAATAGGGGAAACTATTTTAAAAGTATTGTTCTAACATACGAATGCTGATAAGCTGCAACAATGCCATATCCGTTTTTCACATTCGTAAAAACATCAGAAGGGTTTGTATTAATCAGTACACTGAAAGGATCAGAAGGGTCCCATTTCTGAAACAGTTCCTGGTTAGTGATATACACGTAATACGACTTCCGAAAAAGATAATATGATTTGGATATGGAACGGAGCGCAGTATATTCTGCTTCCGGACCCATTATATCCCATGGGTTTCCCAAGGCACTGGTGTAGGTGCCGCCCCCAGCATAGCCGTATATAAATTTTACATGAACGGTTCCTTTATGCCTGTCGAGGTTTTCGTCAGAAAAAACAAAAGTTGAAAAGTAGCTGTTGAGGTATTTTTCGTTTGCAATACATGCATCGGCTTCAAGAATACTGCCGGCAATATAATTGATATCATAATAGGTGTTTAAACTGCCCTGAAATTCCCGTCTGGCCTGGGTAAAATACATTAATTCATAATAGTGCCCCGTCTCACTTAATGGTGTAAAATACGCTGTATAATCAACAAATTCCTGCTCAGAGTTTTGTTCGTTTATAAACCATGACTTTTTCTCTGATTCCTGAATTTGTACCTTTTGCGGCATACTATCTGATCCTTCCGCATTTTCAAAACCCGGAGCCGATGCTTTTATGGTATAACTATATGATTCGCGGGGATGCTTATTTTTAGAATAAAACCAGCCATCTCCTTTATACGTCAGTGATTCAACAAAACCATCATTTTCAAATAATTCAACTTTTGCTCCAGGAACGCTATCCAGGTCATCAATAAGTAATGAATTTGTTTTGCTGAGCCGAACACTTACGAGGCTGTCGGGAGTAAGCATGCAATAAATGACCAGTTTGTGTTCAACCGGCAGGTTTCCGGTATCGATCTCTTTTACACACGATTGAAAAGAAATACTTATATATAAAACAATTGCTGTGAGAAGAATATTCTTTCGCATACTATAAAAGTAAAAGACATTTTTAAGAACTACGGCCTTTGCTGAAATAGTAAACGTTGAATCAAATTGCTGATATTGGTGGTATAGAGTGATAACGAAGAAATTTGAGAAATAGTATGACTAAAGGCAATTATTCTTTGTGATTATCCGTTTAAATACTACCCTTTCGGGTAGTTGTATGGGTTTTGAAATTAATATACATTTACAACCTTTCACTATACTCAAAATTGCTAAAGGCTTTTAAAATTGGCGGGTGAAGTACTAAAATTTGTTAATTTATAAAACAGAGGTAATGGTGTCAATAATTTTATCTGATATTTGATGCAGTTTAGTAGCATATTTAAATGCGAACTTGTACTAATTTACGAACTATGAAAACTAAAATATTACTCATCTGGTTGTTATGCTCAATTTGTGGAGCTAGTGCTTCAGCGCAAAACTCATTTATAAAAGACCGATTGAACTTCAAATCTGGCATTTCATTTTATCCTCAAAGATCTGAACATGATTCAAAACCTATTAATTTACGCATAGAGTCTAATTACGGTTTTTGGGGGTTGTTGGAAGCAGGAGTCTACCTAGGAATAGGTCGTTTTACGTATTGGACACCTATGGAAAATAATTCGAGAACTGCTCTTAATACTTTCTCACCATTTTATGGCTTGCAAACAAATTTTCACATTCTACCTTTACTAATCAAAAAGAACGATTTCCGATTTGACCTTTATCTTACCGGAAAGTTCGGAGGCAATTATCTTAGTATCCCAAAAGGATCTGACCCTCAACCTGGGCATCATACTGAATATGGTTTTGGTGGAGGGTTTGCTTTTTATCTTTGGAAACATACCGGATTTTATACGGAATACAGTATAGGTAAATATAGTTATTCTTTGGCCCCTATGGGATTTGAGTTTGAGAATGGCTTAAACCCAAATTTGCGTTTTGGTGTGACCTTCAAATACAAAAACCAATCCCATAATAAAACCAGATAACTATATCCATTTTCTTCAACTTAAAGGGAAATCAATCAGCAATCTTATGCATTATAAAATAATTAAACACATACAACTCGGGATATTTTTATTATTATTATTTCCCTCCTGTCGCAAACTCGTCCAATCCGATTTCCCGGATTTTAAGCAAGTCCCAACTGTTAACAGTTTCCTGAAAGCCGATAGCCTGCTTAAAGTTCATATTTCTCTATCTTCAAAACTCGATACCAACGAGCTGAAAGGCTTGAATAATGCTCAGGTACAACTGTATGTGGATGATATATTTAAAGAGTTTTTAACTTCAAGCGGGAATGGATTTTTTGTTTCTACAACTATTGTTGAACCCTTAAAAAAATACGAATGTAAAGTTGATATTCCCGGTTTTGAAACGGTGAATTGCAGCAATACTATTCCGAAACCCAGCCACCTGCGGGATATTATACATATATCGGTTGCCGGCAAAGACCAGGAAGGGATGACATATCCGGCAGTTAAATTCACATTCAGTAACAACCCTGCTGAAAAGCAGTATTACGAAGCCCGGATACGTTTATTTGGCAGAGAAACCGGAGCAATGTTGATAAATATCGTTGATCCTATTTTATTAAACGAAGGTTTGCCGCTCTCAGTTTTCAGCAATGAGCTTATCACCGATACAGCTTATACCATGACAATCAATTATTTCACCGGATCTGCCAGTTCAACAAACGGTGGGCCAATGACAACTACTTTGTACCCCGCTGTCCGTAGTTTGTAATAAAATTAAAATAAATAAGGCTATCCTGAGTCTGTGACTCAGGATACAAAATACAACCTCGCTCTTGCAGAATATTATCTACACCAAGTTTAACAAGGTTAATACAATACAGCAGTACAAAAAACCTGTACTTTATTCCATTACCTATGGCCCCGACGAACAACGTGTAAAAACCGTATATACCGATACACTTATAAATACAACCATCCGTTATTACGCAGGCAACTACGAAAAAGATACCACCAACGGAACCTGGA
>Ga0265593_1001671_pt1 | contig 10101 bp, 8 predicted proteins | sample saktaG_8_FD_190136 | JGI IMG/M metagenome (GOLD analysis project Ga0265593, IMG submission 190136) | Saline water microbial communities from Sakinaw Lake, British Columbia, Canada - sak_2011_5_24_36m | ecosystem: Environmental > Aquatic > Non-marine Saline and Alkaline > Saline ... | reverse complement strand
ACTTAAATCATCGCTAAAAATGACGCCATTAAAGCCTAAGCGCTCGCGTAATATTTTTTGCAGCCATCGCGGAGAAAATCCCGCAGGCTTATCGTCTACTTTAGGGTAAATCACATGCGCTGGCATAATGGCTTGTATGCCATCATCAATCAGCATTCTAAAAGGTTGCATGTCGTGCTGGGCGATTTGATCGAATTCCCTATCATCGACTGGCATGCTCACATGAGAATCGGCGACGACAAAACCATGTCCAGGAAAATGTTTGCCAACCGCAGGCATGCCGCCTTTTTTAAGACCTTGCATCAGGGCAAAAGCTAAATCGCTAATGGCTTGCGGGTTCAAATGAAAGGCTCTATCACCTATCACCAAGCTTTCGCCATAATCCATATCTAATACGGGTGTAAAACTAAAATCAACACCGTGGGCGCGCAGTTCTGCGGCTAAAATCCAGCCAGCTTCGGTGACCAGTTCTTTGGCTTTTTTTGGATTAGTGTCCCAAATTTTACCAAATTCGCGCATGGCTGGGATTTTAGTAAAGCCTTCTCTAAAACGTTGTACACGGCCGCCTTCATGGTCTACTGCAATCAATAAAGGTGGGCTGCGAACCGCATGGATACTGGCTGTCAGAGCATCTAATTGGGCGTTATTAATGAAGTTGCGTTTAAATAAAATAACGCCACCCACTAGCGGGTGCTGTAAACGACGGACGTCATCGGCGTTAAGTTCTGTGCCGACAACATCTAACATAATGGGACCTAATGACATGCTTTACCTTTAACCGCTTATATTTAACAAATTATGCTTAACAACTTCCTAATTAAAACCTTACTTTTCCGTTCTAACATCAAACTTATCACGCAGATAATCGCCGCCTAGGTTAATCGCTAAAATCAAACTCATCAAGCTTAAACCAACAATTAACACATAATGCGGCGCCACCAGCATGTATCGTACACCATCACGCAGCATTGCCCCCCACGAGGCATTTGGGCTTTGTATGCCCAAGCCTAAAAATGACAAACTCGCCTCGGCGATCATCACGCTGGCTAAACTATAAGTCGCTTCTACCACTAAAATTGAGGCTAACAATGGCAAAATATGTTTAATAATTAGTCGCGGCACGCTAGCACCAAGTGATTCTGCCGCTTGCACATGTTGGCGATTTCGCAAACTTAGGGTTTGGCCGCGCGTTAGTCTTGCGTAGCTCACCCAACCAGTGATACAAAGCGCAATCATCAAATTGACCAGCCCCGGGCCTAAGACTGCTGCAAAGGCAATCGCTAATAAAATACCCGGAAATGCTAAAAAAATATCGGTGATTTGCATCAATAAGCGATCAACTTTTCCACCAAAAAACCCCGCAATAAGGCCAACAAAAACGCCAATAGTCATGGTCACCAGCGTAACAACAATTGCCACCGTAAATGACACTTCCACGCCGCGCAATAATCTAGCTAAAATGCTGCGGCCTAGGTCATCTGCGCCCAGTAAGTAATGCGCGTTGGGCAAACTCAAAATAGCATTCAAATCAATTTGATTGGGGCTAAGCTGCAATAACCGCCCTGCCAACACGGCAACCATCCAAAAACCTAATATCAAAAACGATAGTTTTTTAATCATGCTTAACTCGCAAACTTCACGCGCGGGTCGGCAAAACGGTAGAGTATATCCGTGAATAAATTCACCAATACATAACTGAGCGCAACCACCAAAACACAAGCTTGCGTGACAGGATAATCGCGTTTTTCTATGCTTTCTACCAATAATCGGCCGATGCCATCCCAACTAAAAATCGTTTCGGTAATCACGGTACCGGCCAACAAGCTACCCATTTGCAAACCGACTATGGTGATAATCGGCAAAAGTGCGGCGCGTAAGGCATGGCGAATAATAACATTGGGCTCGGTTAAACCTTTGGCACGGGCGGTTCGAATGTAATCATCATTCAACACCTCTAACAAACTGGTACGCGTCATGCGCGTGAGTATCGCGCTTAAACCAAAGCCCAATGTGAGGGCAGGCAGCACAATTGAAGTATTAGATTCCATACCACTCACAGGCAACCAGCCTAGCCACACGGCAAATATCAGCATAAGCATAGGCCCTAGCCAAAAAGCTGGCATGGCAGATAAGCGCACTGAAACAAGAGTCACAATTAAATCTTGCCACTTGCCCGCTTTGAGCGCGGCGTAAATACCCAGCGGAATGCCGATGCTTAAACCAATAATCAGCGATAAAAAAGCTAGTTTAAGTGTGGCAGGGTAACGCGATTTAATCAGCTCGATAATCGGCGTTTTGGTGTGAATAGATTGCCCAAAATCAGCTGCACTCAGCTTACTTAAGTAATTGCCAAACTGCCGAATCAAGGGCTGATTTAAGCCTAAATCTTCGCGCAACTGGACACGATCTGCCGTGCTGGCCGATTCGCCTAACATCACTTCAACAGGGTCGCCAGGCACCAAATGTATCAGCAAAAACGTGAGTATTAGCACGCCAAAAATGACGGTGCAAAAGCTGGCGATACGTTTAAAAATATTCATAGCTTTTCTGAAATATTATCGTTAAATACCGTCATTCCGACGCAGGTCGGAATCTAGTGGCGTGACGATGTCAATTAATATGGCTAAAGACGCTGGATTCCGATTTTCATCGGAATGACGGACTAGGTAAAGTCCAGGATAGCGGATTGGGTAAATTAAGCTATTCATTAACAATATTAACTGGCGTGCCTGCCTCAACCAAATCAAACAACTCAAGCATATCTTCGTTACGCATACGCACGCAGCCATGCGAGCCACTTTTGCCCATTTCGGTGTCGTCTGGCGAGCCGTGTATATAAATGTAACGTTGCATGGTATCTACATTGCCTAAACGATTCACGCCGACTTCAGTCCCTGAAAGCCACAAAATACGCGTTAAAATCCAATCGCGATTTGGAAACTGCGCCATTAATTCAGGTGTGCAAATCTCACCTGTCGCACGACGCCCGACAAAAACACTATTCAGTGCAGCATCCGCGCCTATCTTAGCGCGAATGATGTGATAACCAATCGGCGTACAAGCACTATTTTTCTCGCAGCCCGCGCCGTTAGCGGCCGTAGAGATACTGTAATTAGCCTGCACCGCGCCTAATGCGTCGAATAGCGTTAAGGTTTGCTGTTGAATGGAGATTTCAATGCGCATAATTGCTTATTGTAGCCAAATCGTCCCAATTACCATCAGGTTTAGGCGAATAATTATTGATGCCCTTCCGCATGGCGGCAAACTGCCCTTCGTACCAGAGCGGAATATAGGGCAATTGCTGGTGAATGCGTATAGTAATGGCCTGCCAGTTTTCATGGGCGAACAGTGTGTCCAGCGTTGCATCGGTATATCTGCCGCGATTAAAACCATTGGGCGGAATGCTATTTGAAGCAAAGGCTTTCTGATAGATTTCAGGCGTTTTAATGCCCACCCAAGTCAGGCCGTATAGTTGAAAGTTTCCTTGTTTTACGTCTGCAAAGAACGTGCCCCAGTCCAAGCTGCGAATTTCCAAATCGATGCCAGCAGGCTGCATTTGCGCTTGCATAATGGTGGCAAAACGCACGCGCTGCGCATCGGTAGAGGTTTTGTAGACGAGTTTGAGCGGCAGTTTGACGCCAGCCGCAATCAGTAACTGCTTAGCCAATAAGGGATTGTAGTTATACAGAGGTAGATTGGTGCTATTGGTATAGTGTTCTGGCGGCAATATTGCACTAGCGACTCGCGTATTGGTCACCATCACTTTGCTGATGATGGCATTGCGGTCTATGGCATGCGCAATCGCCTGCCTTACTTTTAAATTTTTCAACACTGGGTCTTGCATATTCAAGCCAAGATATGAAAAGTTAGCGCCTATGCTGGTTTTGACGTTAATGTCTGGCTTGCTTTGCAGATACTTCACTAGCTCTGGCGGCAATTCGCCTTGCAAAAAATCCACTTCACCATGCAACAATTTAAGCACACGCACGGTTGGGTCTTTCACTTCTAACAAGCTGAATTTTTGGCCATCTTTAACGCGTTGCAAAGTTAGTTTATTTTGCCATGTTACAAATTTTAGCGGGCCGCTACCAAGTGGTTGATGAGAAAAGTCCTGATGCCTAGCAATCAAATCGGCTGGCAAAATACCAATAATCAATTTAGCAGGAAAATGCCCATCGGCTTGTTTTAGCTGAAAAACCAGCGTGTCATCATTAAGCACTTTGATAGATTTAACATTAGCAAACTCGGCCGTATGCGGCGAATCTTTTAATGTGGCGAAAGAGTCATAAGTGGCTTTTACATCACCCGCTTTTAGCGGTGTTTGGTTGTGGAAAAGCGCACGCGGCTGATTAAGCGTAAATCGATACTCGGTAGGATTCACCTGTACCCAAGAAGCCAAGCTGGCGGCTGGCTTTGACTGGCTATCAAAATCAACCAAACTTTGATAAATCAGCCGATTCACACGCTCTGAGGCGGCATCGGTAGCGTAACGGGGATCTAAATTCAGCGGCGCTTGTGCTGTAGCAAAAACGATTTCGTGCTGATGGCTTATGCTTGACTGTTGTTGCGTGCAGGCGCAGGCCAGCATACACAACAACGCTAAACTAAGGCGCGCTAAATTATCAAATACTTTCATAGCATTCGATTTTACTAGATTATTAACTAGCTGAATGCCTGACTGGCTAGATTATCACTAAAAACTCTAAAAATAGATGCCCTGCGAGGCAATAGGGACGGGGCTCCCAGAGCATCTGTTTTAGACTTTAAAATCAGCTTTTTCACTTTTTTAAAAATAAACACACACATTCGCACAACGAATAAATAAAGAAAACTATTAAGAAAACCATAAAGAGAGACCTTTGCACGAAGCTACTTTTATACTAAAAACGTTCAATTTGTCATTCTGAGCGTAGCGAAGAATCCATGCAACTTGTTGAAAATGATGGATTCTTCGCTACGCTCAGAATGACGGAGTTTGGTGTTTTAGTTAAAAATTGAACTATTTTGGCGCTCGTGCAAAGGTCTCTATAAAAAGGTCTCTATAAATATTCAACTAAAAGCATTCTGTGGTATTTTAAGAACCTATCGCCAAGCCCAGTAACGGCAAACACCAACCTAGCGCACGCATTTGCACGACTAAAAAAATCAAGGCCATTTCATGAATCAAGAAACAATCACAAACTACATTCAAGACGGCGTAAAACAAGGTCTTATTCGTTTTTACGATGATGAAAAACGTATTGAATACGTCCACCAAAAGAAAAGCCGCAACTACGGCAATCCTGAAGAACAGGTGCAAGCGGAAGTTTATTGTCGTTTGATTTTAGAATACGGCTACCCTGCCCAACGGGTGCGAAACTTTGTCAGTGTCACGATGGGCGCGGACAAAAAAGAAGCGGACATCGTTGTTTATAACGACGATGATTGCCTACAACCGCACATTTTAGTGGAGTGCAAAAAGCAGGAAGTTTCAGAGCAAGAATTCACCCAAGCCGTTGAGCAAGCTTATTCTTACGCCTTCGCTTTACCCAACCAAGTTAAATATGCTTGGGTAACCTCAAAAATCAAAAATGTATTTTTTCAGGTTGATAAAGCTAAAAATTTACGCATCGCAGAATCTGACATTCCCGCTTACGGTGTCGATAAACTTGCGCCTTATAAATTTGTAAAAAATGCCGACAAACTCGCTTACAAAGAACACGACCAAAAGTTTTTTGATATTCGCGTGGTGTCTGAAGACGAACTCACGCGCCGCTTTAAGCTTGCGCATAATGCGTTATGGGCTGGCGGACAGCTTAACCCTTCAGAGGCGTTTGATGAGCTGGATAAACTCATTTTTTGTAAAATATGGGATGAGCGTAAAGTAAGAAATGATGGTAAGCCTTACGACTTCCAAATCATTCAAGAAGAAGCCAGCACACCAGAAGCCGCGCTTAAAAAAACTAACGAAGCCTTATTTAACCGTGTAAACGCGCTATATGAAGAAGGCCGTAAAAAAGACCCTGAAGTATTCCGCGATAACATCCGCCTTACGCCAGAGCGCGTGCGTACTATTGTGGAATATCTGCAAGACATCAATTTAAGCAAAACCGACCTTGATAGCAAAGGCCGTGCGTTTGAAACCTTTATGGGTTCATTTTTTCGTGGGGAGTTTGGGCAATACTTCACGCCGCGCCCGATTGTGCAATTTATTGTGAATGTGCTGCCCATCAAGCATGATTCTCTGGTGCTGGATACCTCGTGCGGCAGTGGTGGTTTTTTACTGCACGCGCTGGAAAAAGTGCGTCGTCAAGCTGATAAATACTTTGATAAAGACAGCAAAGACCATTGGCAGCATTGGCATGACTTCGCAGAAAAAAACCTGTACGGCATTGAGATTAACGAGCAAATTAGCCGCACCGCAAAAATGAATATGATTATTCATGACGATGGCCACACTAATGTGATTACCGCAGACGGCCTGCTTAAAGCTGACAAACTACAAGATATGACTAAAAATCAAGGCTTTAAATACGGGCGTTTTGATTTTATTATCACTAACCCGCCATTTGGCAGCGCGGTAAAACTCACCGAAAAAGCCTATCTGCAACAATATGGTTTAGGCAATAAAGACGTTTCTTGGTTAGACCTTAAAAACAGCGGCGTTAAAAACCGCGATAGCCAAAGCACCGAAGTATTGTTTATTGAGCAATGCCACCAATTTTTAACTGAAAACGGCTATTTGGCTATCGTGCTACCCGATGGCGTACTCACCAATAGCAGCCTGCAATATGTACGCGACCAAATTGAAGACTGGTATCGCATTATTGCCGTAGTAAGCCTGCCGCAAACCGCCTTTACCGCAACAGGCGCAGGCGTAAAAAGCAGCGTGTTATTTTTGCGTAAATATAGCGAGCAACACACTGAACAACACAAACAACAAAAACTCAGCCTGCAAAATAACTTGCTTAATGAACATGACTACCGCACCACCGCAGAAAAACTAGAGCGCGAAAAATTAGCCATTATTAAAAATGCCACAGGCGCAGCCTATAGCGGCACATTAGCCCAATACAAAACCACTGAAGACTATAAAATTTGGAAAGCGGAAATAAGCAGCCAATACACCGAGCAACTTAACGCGCTAAAAGAACAATTAGAAGAAGCCTACACGCAAGCCAAACAAAGCCAATTGCCCGACTACCCAATATTTATGGCCATTGCCGAAGACATAGGCTACGATGCCACAGGCAAACCAACAGCCATCAATGAGTTGGATGCAATAGGCACAGAACTCGCCAGATTTATTGCAGGGGTGAATAATGGCAGGGTTTGAATTGAGTGCGGGAGTGAACGCGGATAATGTGTTTTTGGTCAAGCATTCTGAGCTTGAAGGACGATGGGATATTGATTATTACCGCCCTAAAATAAACGCTTTAGAAAAAATAATTAGACAAAAAACCACTAAAAAACTAAAAGACTTGATTGTAAAACTAGCCAGTGGCGCCACGCCATCAGTACAAGAAGAAACAAAGTTTTACAGTACCAAAGAAAATGGTATTCCGTTTTTACGCGTGCAAAACCTTAATGTTAGCGGTGAATTAAGTTTAGATGATGTTAAGTATATCAATGAAGAAACACACAATAATTACCTAAAAAGAAGCCAAGTTGCTGAGCATGATTTGCTGGTAAAAATTACTGGTGTTGGTCGTATGGCGATTGCATCTGTTGCGCCTAGAGGCTTTAATGGAAATACAAACCAGCACATGGTTGTCATTAAAACGGTAAGCGAAGCGCGAAGCTGTTACTTAGCCAATTATCTTAATTTAGATATTATTGAAGCACTAGCAACGCGCAGATCCACAGGAGCAACTAGACCAGCTTTAGATTACCCTGCATTAAAATCAATTCCAATAATTGAGGACATTGATTTTTCTTTACTCAAAATAGCCGAAACCAAAAAACAACAAAAAGAACAACAAGCGCAGGCCTTGCTGGATAGTATTGATGGCTATTTATTAAACGAGCTAGGCATCACCCTACCCAAACAAGATAACCGCCTTGAAAAGCGTATGTTTACTGTGCCGTTTAGTGAAGTTGTTGGCATACGAACTGACCCTGACTACAGCCTAAAATATGCACTACTTTTCTCTCAAAAAGGTTATTACAACTTTACAAAACTTAAAGACTTATTGATTGGCACACCACAATATGGCGCAAATGAAGAGGGTAAAGAACGTATCACAGATGACGATGTACGTTATATAAGAATTACTGATATTGATGAGTTAGGCATTTTGAAAAATAATAATTGGAAAACGGCACAAACAATCGATAAACAATATTTACTTAATCAAGATGATATTTTATTTGCCAGAAGTGGCTCTGTAGGGCGTTGTTATATTCATAAAGAAACGGAGCAGCCCGCCATTTTCGCTGGATACTTAATTCGTTTTAAAGTAAACAAAGAAAGGTTAAATCCTGATTTTCTTTTTTATTACTGTAATTCAATGTTTTATAAGTTGTGGGTAAGCGCTATTGAACGACCAGCTGTCCAATCAAATATTAACGCAGAAGAGTTTAAAGCTTTGCCAATCGCTTTGCCTCCAATTGAAAAACAAACCGAAATCGCCACCCACATCACGCAAATCCGCGCCCAAGCCAAGCAACTACAAGCCGAAGCCGCCAAGCTACTCGCCGCCGCAAAAGCCGAGATTGAGCGCATGATTTTGGGGGAAGTTAAGCAAACATGAACAGCGCACGCTACAACACAGATGATTTAATTGAAACTCAGCTTCAAAGCGGCTCTCACGGGCGTGTGCTTAAAAACCTATTGGGCATTAAACGCAAGCGTGAAATGGATGCGCTTGAAGCAAGCAACCTTTATAGAGCAACCATGTGGGCAATTGGTCATTATTCTGCTGAGCATCCATTCACCACGCAAGACATTCAACAATTGCATCAACAATGGTTAGGTGAAGTTTACCCGTGGGCTGGTGAATATAGGGCAGTGAATATTTCAAAAGGCGGCTTTCCCTTTGCAATGGCAGCGCACATACCGCGCTTAGTGGCTGAATTTGAACGCGATATTTTAGCTAAATACACACCTTGTAATTTTAATCACCGTGAAAAAATAATCGAAGCTTTAGCTGTCACGCATTGCGAGCTAGTGCTGATTCATCCGTTTAGAGAAGGTAATGGTCGAGCATCACGCTTATTAACAACCTTAATGGCCTTACAAGCGGGGTTACCATTGCTAGATTTTTCTGGAATTACTGGCAAACAAAAACAAGCTTATTTTCAAGCAGTGCAGGCAGGTTTAGGTAGAGATTACGAACCGATGATAAACATTTTCAGAAAAGTTGTCGCCAGAAGCGAGCGAAGAATTTAACGTTTTGCCGATTTAACGCTAGGCACCGCAAGCGCTTTTTCAGCAGACTTTTTAACCCCTTCAATTGCCATCGATGAAAGTACATTAACACGCAAAGCTTGCTCATACATTTTTGCATTGGCAAGATACGGATTTTGTGAAAGTAATGAATTTTTAAGCATAATGAAGTATAAGCTTGGTTAATCTAAAATTCAACCATCAAACACTACGTGATTGATTTAACCTAAAACAGACTAGCCTCGCTAGACTGTGAATATTTTTTAGGCACAAAAGCTTTGCTATTGTGTAAAAACTGCACCAGATTGGCTAAGCCAAACATTAGTCTAGGGGCATGTTTAATGATGGTTATGGTGAATATTTTGCCGTTCTACTGAGTAGAAAAACTGTGTGCTTTACGCACCAGTTGAATTTGTCGCTATAATTCCGTCTACTAGATTTATCCCTCATTTAATATAGCGCCCATACCATGACCATCAATGAAAACGACATTCAAAATAGCCTAAAAACACTGCTAGACCCTAACACTGGCCGTGATTTTATTACCAGCAAATCTGCCAAAAACATACAAATGAGCGGCAACAATATTAGCTTGGATATTGTTTTGGGCTACCCAGCCAAAAGCGTGATGTCTAGCGTGCAAGCTTTAGTCATTCAACATCTTAAAAAACTAGACGGTGTTGATAATGTTAGCGTTAACATCGGTAGCCGCATCGCCGCGCATAAAGCGCAAC
>Ga0265593_1001669_pt1 | contig 10101 bp, 7 predicted proteins | sample saktaG_8_FD_190136 | JGI IMG/M metagenome (GOLD analysis project Ga0265593, IMG submission 190136) | Saline water microbial communities from Sakinaw Lake, British Columbia, Canada - sak_2011_5_24_36m | ecosystem: Environmental > Aquatic > Non-marine Saline and Alkaline > Saline ... | reverse complement strand
GTAGTTTTAGAATGGAAGCTCTAGTCTCATCGAATGATGTTTTATTTGTTTTATTAGGCGCTATTATGGTGCTTGCCATGCACGCGGGATTTGCTTTTTTAGAAGTCGGCACAGTGCGTAAAAAAAATCAAGTGAATGCCTTAGTGAAAATTATGGTCGATTTTTCAGTTTCAACTATCGCTTATTTTTTTATTGGCTACAGCATTGCTTATGGGATTAATTTCTTTAGTGGGGCAGAAGTATTAGCCGCTAAAAATGGCTATGAATTAGTCAAATTCTTTTTTCTACTGACATTTGCTGCGGCTATCCCGGCCATCGTATCGGGTGGTATAGCTGAACGCGCGAAATTTAACCCACAACTGGCGGCAACTTTTGCATTGGTTGGTTTTGTTTACCCATTTTTCGAGGGCATCGCTTGGAATAACCATTATGGTTTCCAAGATTGGTTGAACGTCTCATTTGGTGCGAAGTTCCATGATTTTGCCGGTTCAGTAGTAGTGCATGCGATGGGAGGCTGGATTGCACTCATTGCAGTATTATTGCTTGGTGCACGCTCAGATCGTTATGGTAAAGATGGGCGAGTGCATGCTCATCCACCCTCTAACATTCCATTTTTGGCGCTTGGCGCTTGGATACTGACCGTAGGTTGGTTTGGTTTTAATGTGATGTCGGCTCAATCTATTCAAGGCATCTCTGGATTAGTGGCGGTTAACTCATTGATGGCTTTGGTGGGGGGCACTTTGGCTGCATTAGTGATGGGTAAGAATGACCCTGGTTTTGTGCATAATGGCCCCTTAGCTGGTTTGGTTGCTGTGTGTGCAGGCTCTGATGTGATGCATCCATTAGGTGCGTTAGTGACAGGTATTATTGCTGGCATTTTATTTGTTTGGGCATTTACACATACACAAAACCGCCTGAAAATTGATGATGTATTAGGTGTTTGGCCCTTACATGGTTTATGTGGTGCTTGGGGTGGTATTGCTGCTGGTATTTTCGGTAGCCAATTGCTAGGGGGCAGGGGTGGTGTGAGTTTTATATCACAATTGCTTGGTACTGGTTTAGGTATAGCGGTAGCAATGATAGGTGGCGTGCTTGTTTATGGCTCACTTAAAAAAATTGTCGGTATTCGTATGGGTCGAGAAGAAGAGTTTGATGGGGCAGACTTAAGCATCCATAAAATTGTATCTACTGCGGATGATTAATGTTGATGTTGAGCTAATGCCCAAGCAATATGCTCTCGCAATAATGCTGAGTCGTCATTTGCGCGAGCTTGTAAGGCAGCAATTACTTTGGGCGTAGTGTCAGCATTGCCTAAGCCAATGGCGATATTGCGTAGCCACTGTGTATAACCTATACGATAGATGGCGCTGCCAGCGAGCTTGGTTTTAAAAGTATTTTCTGACCAGGAAAAACAATCGATTAAACTAATATCATCTAAACCATTTTTGATGGCAAAATCTGGCTCACGGCTAATTTCCGCAAATTTATTCCACGGGCAATACAACTGGCAGTCATCACAACCATAGACACGATTGCCTATGAGTGATCTGAATTCTAGCGGGATGCTGTCTTTAAGCTCTATGGTTAAATAGGAGATACAACGTCTCGCGTCTACCTGATAGGGCGCTACTATGGCTTGTGTCGGGCACACTTCCATACAGCTACTGCAGGTGCCACAATGGTTGTTGCTAGGTGTATCTATAGGTAATGGCAAATTGGTATAGATTTCACCTAAAAAGAACCAAGAGCCACGGTCTTTATTGATGAGTAAGGTATGTTTGCCACGCCAGCCTATACCAGATTTTTCTGCAAGTGCGACTTCAAGTACTGGCGCACTATCGGTAAATACCCGATATTCAAAATTAAGCTTTTCTATCTGATTGACGGATGATTGAATTTTTTCACTGAGTTTTTGCAGTTTATTGCGCATAACCTTGTGATAGTCTCTCGCCAATGCATAGCGTGAGATGAACGCTTTAGTGTTGTCTTGCAATACCTGCTCACTAGCTAAAGCATTCGGTGGTAAATAATCTAATCGGGCAGAAATAACACGCATGGTATTTGGCACTAATTCTGCGGGGCGAGTGCGTTTCACACCGTGTTTTGCCATATAATCCATTTCACCATGAAAACCTTTAGCAATCCAAGCTTGATGATAGGCTTCTTCAGTCTGCAAATTAGTATCAGTGATGCCAATTTGATCAAAGCCCAGTGCCAAGCCCCATTGCTTAATGTCATGGGCGAGTTGATTGAAATCGGTGGCGTTATTCATGGATGATAATTTTACACTTGATTTGCCTGACGAAGCGGCTACCTTGCAATTTGGTGCTGTGTTGGCGAAGGCGATGCGTCCGAATCTAACCCTTTATTTGCACGGCGATTTGGGGGCGGGTAAAACTACATTGGTGCGCGGACTGTTACATGCGCTAGGACATGTAGGTAAAGTGAAAAGTCCAACTTACACGCTGGTAGAGCCCTATGAGATTAAATCAAATAATCACTTTAAATTAAATTTATATCACTTTGATTTATATCGTTTTAATGATGATGAAGAGTGGGAGTCTGCAGGCTTTAGAGATTACTTTAATGCTGAAAGCGTCTGTATTATAGAGTGGCCAGAAAAAGCACAAAATGTATTACCGACTCCCGACATTGATATTACTTTTGACGTTAAAATGCTAGGAAAATGTTTAGGTCGTAGCATCACAATATCAGCGCATTCAATACTAGGAAAACAATGTTTACAAGCTATTTCAATAGAAAGATGATGGTTTTTAATCAGTTAACAGTGATTCATTTTTCATTTCGAAAAGTGTTTTTTCTAGGGCCATTATTAATTTTTTTAGTCGGATTGATCTCAACTGTGCAAGCTGCAAGCTTGGTAACTGCTGTGCGCATTTGGCCTGCTCAAGATTACACGCGTATTACCCTTGAGTCTAACCAAGCATTTGTTTATAAAATGACGATGATTAAAAACCCTGATCGCGTGGTGATGGACATTGAAAATATTGACTTAAACCAAGTGGTTAAATCATTAACTGACAAAATTCAGCCAAATGACCCTTATATTAAGCAGATTCGCGTTGCAAAGTTCCAGCAAAACATCGTACGTGTTGTGATTGATTTAAAAACCGAAGCTAAACCCAATGCGTTTACCTTAACGCCTACGGGGGACTATAAATATAGATTAGTACTAGATGTTCATCCTATGGTCGATCCATTGATGGCGATGGTCGCCGAACGTGACGCGGTTAATGTTGCTAACGTTACGCCAGATGGCGTGGCTAAGAGTTCTGCACAAGCAAGTGTTATCGTTGAGCCATTGCCAGCGCAAAAAAATGAGTCAAGTGAGGCGTCTAATGTATCCCCTGAAATTAATAGTCAGGATGCTGAGCAAAATGCACTACAGGACAATACGGGGCCAACGAACAACAACTTAAATAATTCAGATGTCAAAAAAGTGGGTCGTCTAATCATTGTCGCGATAGATGCTGGGCATGGCGGCGAAGACCCTGGCGCATCAGGTGCAACTGGTAGCCGTGAAAAAGACATCACCTTAATGGTGGCAAAAAAACTTAAACAGCAAATTGATAATGAGCCCAATATGCGTGGCGTTTTAACACGTGATGGTGATTATTTTATTCCATTACACGGACGTGTAGTCAAAGCGCGCAAAATGCAAGCGGACTTGTTTGTCTCGATACATGCTGATGCATTTACTAATCAATCTGCTAGGGGGTCTTCTGTATTTGCTTTATCTGAACGTGGTGCGACGAGTGCCAGCGCTCGGTATTTAGCCAAAAAAGAAAATGAATCTGATTTAATAGGGGGTGTAAGCCTAGATGATAAAGATCCAATATTAGCTAGAACTTTGCTTGATCTCTCACAAACAGCAACGATTAACGACAGCTTGAAGCTTGGCAAGGCGGTACTTGGGCAGATAGGTGAAATTAATAAGTTACATACCAAGCGTGTAGAGCAAGCTGCATTTGCTGTATTAAAATCGCCAGACATTCCTTCGATATTAGTTGAAACAGCTTTTATCAGTAATCCTGAAGAGGAGCGTAGATTAAATGATGAAGCGTATCAAGACCAATTGGTAAGTTCAATTTTGCAGGGTATTAAAAAGTATTTTTCCACGAACCCTGCACTTGCTAAAAGTAAGATTGCATTAGAGTGATAAGTGTTGCGTAATCTACCATCAATCATCAAGGATCTTTGATATGGAATTAACCTTTCTCGGTGCAACAGGGACCGTCACCGGTTCAAAATATTTGTTGACCAGTAAAACTGAATCTGGTGGATTGAAACGTATTTTGATTGATTGTGGCTTATTTCAAGGGCTTAAGCAGTTGCGCCTTAGAAACTGGGCTACCTTACCTATCAACCCAAAAAATGTTCATGCGGTGGTACTCACACACGCACATATTGATCACAGTGGTTATTTACCACTTTTTGTTAAAAATGGCTTTTCTGGCAAAGTTTATTGTAGCGAGGCGACCCGTGACTTGTGTGAAGTGTTGTTGCTAGATTCCGCACATTTACAGGAAGAGGAGGCTAGATATGCCAATAAAAGTGGATTTTCAAAACACAATCCAGCGTTGCCGCTATACACGAAAGAAGACGCACAAAATGCACTCGCGCTATTGACAACAGTTGATTATGAAAAAGACATTGATTTAGGCGATGATCTACGTTTAAGACTTTCTCCTAGCGGACATATTTTAGGGTCTGCATTTGCACGTATTCATAACAAAAGAACTTCCATCCTCTTTTCAGGGGATATTGGCAGACCTCATGATATTTTAATGAAAGCGCCAAGCAAGATTAGGCAGGCAGATTATTTAGTTGTTGAATCTACCTATGGTAATCGCTTGCATGATCAAACGGATCCAAAAATTAAACTCGCTGAGGTCATCAATCAAACCGTTCAACACAAAGGCGTGGTGGTCATTCCAGTATTCGCAGTAGGGCGTGCGCAAGAGTTGCTTTATTACATTCATTTGCTTAAATCTTCTGGCGCGATCGATAACAATACCCCTGTTTATCTGAATAGCCCAATGGCAGTAGATGCAACGGCAATATTTAACCATTTCAAAAGTGAGCATCGCTTAACACCTGACCAGAGTCATGCGTTATGCCATACGGCACACATGGTGAATGGTATTGAAGAGTCTAAGCGGTTAAATGAAACTAAGGGGCCAATGATTATTCTTTCAGCCAGTGGAATGGCTACGGGTGGGCGCGTTGTCCATCATTTAAAAGCTTTTGCCCCTAACCCTAACAACACGATTCTGTTTGTTGGCTTTCAAGCAGCAGGGACGCGCGGTGCTGCGATGCTAGATGGGGTAGAAAGCATTAAAATTCATGGCGAATATGTGCCAGTGCGGGCAAAGGTGGCATTAATTTCCAACCTTTCTGCCCATGCGGACTATTCTGAAATTATTGCCTGGTTAGGGGGTTTTGAATCGCCACCGAAAAAGACCTTTATTACCCATGGAGAGCCAGTAGCCGCTGATGCGATGCGACTGCATATTGAGGAGCAACTGCATTGGCGCGTTGTGGTGCCCGATTACCTTGAAACAGTCACTTTAGATTAGGCGATCAACGCCTATTTGATATCAAATAGTCAATTTCTCTTGCGGTGTCACCATAGCCGGCTTGGCAAAGTAGCGCATTTTCTATATAGCGGCTAACGCATTGTCTTAATATTTTTACCGCATCACCATTCACAAAAATTTGTGGAAATTTGAAACTCAACCAGGCATACAAACTTAGGTTGTGGGTGAGTAATTCTGCAGCTTCTAAATGCTTAGGGCTAGTTGACGTTAGCCAAGTGGGTGCGGTGGGTAGGGTACGCTTTTGTGACAGTGCGACACTTTGCAAGCAGAGTAGGTAATAGTCTTTTTCAAACGCAACATTTAAAGAAATAGGCGCACATACAAAAATATATTTATCTTTGAGCGCCATATTGGGTGCATATTCATCGACTAATATGGCCTGTGCTATTTGGCTATTTAGGGATGCGTTCGTAAATAATGCGGCATGAACCTTACTTCTATGCTGATGATACGTAAGCACTTCGGCAATTTTTCGTGTGTGTAGTTTTTGTGAAATTTCATCGATTTGCTTAAAATTAATTGTGATGGGTAGTTTTGTTAAATCAGCGGTGTCATCAGTGCTTAGCATGTGCGCTACGTGTATAAATTCATCATTCTCAAATACGTTGATATAACCGGTATCATAAATACCAAAGCGGCCAGCACGGCCTCCAATTTGGCGCACTTCAGTGGCATTGAGGTGCCGAGAAGCGACACCATCAAATTTATGAATATTGCTGAAAATGATGCGCCGTATCGGTAGATTTAAACCCATGCCTATGGCATCGGTCGCTACTAAAATATCTGCGGCGCCAGAACAAAATCGTTCGGACTCGGTACGTCTCACTTCCGGGGACAGCGCACCATAGATTGTTGCGACAGCAAACCCCCATTGGCGGAAGCGTGCGCTAAAAGTAAGTACATCTTTGCGGCTAAACGCGATGATGGCATCGCCTTTTTTAAGTTGAGGTTTGAGTTTTTGGCGACTATAACGGTTACCACAAATACTGACTTCTTCTAGTATCAAGGGTGTTTTTCTTGCTAATTGAGTAATTTCATACGTTTCGTGCATGTGTTCAATCACGGCAATACATGGCGCCGTGACTGCGTTAGAACCACAAACAAATACCCGTTGTGCTGGAACCCCTACCAGTGCAGCCGTCCATGCGCTGCCACGATCAGGGTCTTGTAACATCTGAATTTCATCAATAACGGCCACGTCTACTAAGTTGGATGGATTCATCATTTCAATGGTGGAGGCGGTATGTTGTGCGCCAGCCATCAAAATACGCTCTTCCCCAGTGATTAAGTTGCAGGGGATACCTGCGGCTACTAGTCGGTCTCGTATCTCCATCGCCAGTAGTCGTAATGGCGCTAGATAAACACCTGATTTAGCCTCTTGCAATGCAATTAAAGCATGATGCGTTTTACCTGAATTGGTAGGGCCTAAGTAAAAGTGATGATGTCGCTTTAGGCTGCGTGCTTGGGTGAAGCTATTGATGTAGCTATTTTGCGTTAAGGCTTGATTTAATGAAGGCATATGTTCAAGAATTTATATTAAAACGGGTAAAATACCAACCACAAATGCGAATCCAACTGTTACCAGATCAATTGATTAGCCAAATCGCGGCGGGCGAGGTGGTTGAGCGCCCGGCTTCTGCGCTTAAAGAATTGCTTGAAAATAGCTTAGATGCTGGTAGTACTGACATTCAAGTATCGTTAGTGCAAGGTGGTGTTAAGCAGTTAAGAGTGGCGGATAACGGCACTGGCATTGCGCAAGATGATTTAAGTATGGCGCTTACACGGCATGCCACCAGCAAAATAGCGACTTTAGATGATTTGGAGTCTGTCGCAAGCTTGGGCTTTCGGGGTGAGGCTTTGGCGAGCATCGCATCGGTGTCTCGCACACAAATTAGCAGTCGCTATGCTGAAGCTAAGCACGCGTGGCGTATTGGTTCGGATGGTAGCGAGATTTCAGCGATTGAGCCAACAGCGTTAGATCTTGGCACCATCATCGAGGTGAATGATTTATATTTCAACACGCCGGCACGCCGTAAATTCTTAAAAACAGAAGGTACGGAATTCGGGTATTGTGAAGTCGCTTTTAATCGAGTAGCGCTTTCTCGTCCAGACGTTGCTTTCATGTTGCAGCATAATGGCAGGGCGCTAAGCCGTTATGCCGTCAGTGAGCCAGTGAAAAGATTTAGCGATGTATTAGGCGCCGAGTTTGCCGCTGAAACCATTCATGTAGACGAGTCTGCAGCTGGTTTACGCTTATGGGGTGTGGCGGCTAAGCCTACTTTCAATCGTTATAAAAGTGATACGCAATATGTTTATGTGAATGGTCGATTTGTGCGTGATAAGTTAGTGAGTCACGCCATTCGCCAAGCCTATCAAGATGTGCTGCATCATGATAGGCATCCAGCCTTTGTGTTGTTTATAGAGCTAGACCCCAATTTGGTAGATGTGAATGTCCATCCAAGTAAAACTGAGGTCAGATTTAGAGATGGGCAAGCCATCCATCGATTTATTTTTCATTCGCTACATAAAGCCTTGGCAACCCCTACAGGGGTTTCAAATGCCGTGACGGCGAATCAAGCGGGACATAATCCGTTTGCTTCTGCGCAACTGAACTATCCTACTTATCAAGCACAAATCAATTTAAATGCCACTGAGCCTAATGGTTTTTATCAGACACTGTTTGGTGATATCAAATCAAACCATAGATTCAATGATACGGCCCAGCAGGCTAATATGGGCGAGCTTTATGCGGACACTACTTTAGCTCAGCGATTAAATGAATCGCATACTGAAACTAACTGTCCGCTAGGGTTTGCAGTCGCACAGATTCATGGTGTGTATGTGTTGGCACAAAATACCCAAGGACTAGTGGTGGTAGATATGCATGCCGCGCATGAGCGTATTATGTACGAGCAACTAAAGAATGCACTCGATCGCAAAAGCGTCTCCATGCAACCTTTATTAATCGCTGTCAGCTTCAATGCAGATCGATTAGAAATTGCAACGGTTCAAGAGGCTTTAGCGAGCCATGAAGCTAGTCTTCAGCAGTTAGGGTTTGATATTGCCATACTGTCGCCCACCACCTTGGCAGTTCGGGCCGTACCTAGCATGCTACAAGACGCAGATGCCGTGACATTAGCGCGAGATGTCTTACGTGACTTACATGAGTACGGGGCTTCGCGTGCGCTTACTGAGCGTAGAAACGAATTGCTCGGCACCATGGCCTGCCATGCAGCCGTGCGAGCAAACCGTAGTTTAACGATTACTGAAATGAATGCTTTGCTGCGTGATATGGAAGCTACCGAGCGCAGCGGTATGTGTAATCACGGTCGTCCCACTTGGTTTCAAGTGAGTATGGCTGATTTAGATAAAATGTTTATGCGAGGCCAATAAAAGGACGCTATGTCTCATCCCGCCATTTTCCTGATGGGCCCTACAGCCAGTGGTAAAACGGGGGCAGCAGTTGCACTCGCTTCAAAATTACCCGTAGAAATCATTAGTGTAGATTCAGCATTGGTGTTTAAAGGCATGGATATCGGCACAGCGAAACCAGATGCTGAAACTTTGGCAATTGCACCACATCACCTTATCGACATCATAGAACCTACTGCAGCCTATTCTGCGGCTAATTTCAGAAGTGATGCATTGCGATTAATGGCTGATATCACTGCGCGTGGGAAAATTCCGTTATTGGTAGGCGGTACCATGTTGTACTTTAAAGCGTTGCAAGACGGTTTAAGTGGCTTGCCAGAAGCGAACCAAGAGGTGCGTGCTAGGCTTGATGCGCGTGCTGCTTTGATTGGCTGGCCAGCCATGCATGAGAAGCTGGCCTTAGTTGACCCCGCGACCGCAGCACGTTTAGCGCCTAACGACATGCAACGTATACAGCGTGCTTTAGAGGTATTTGAAATGACGGGTGAGCCGATGTCTGCGCTTTACGCTAAACAAACGAGTGAGGTTTTACCTTATGATTTGCTTAAAATCGCCTTATTGCCTAGTGATCGCAAAGTGCTACATGAGCGTATTGCCACTCGATTTGAACAAATGCTCAAAGATGGCTTTGTGAAAGAGGTGAGGGCGTTGATTGAAAAATACCCTTCACTCACACCTGAATCTACTTCTATGCGCTGTGTCGGTTATCGACAGGCTTTGGAACACTTAGCGGGCGAATATGATATCGCCGAATTTCGCGATAGAGGTATTTTTGCAACGCGTCAACTGGCTAAGCGTCAGTTGACATGGTTGCGCGGCATGAAAGATATAGTGGCGTTAGATTGTTTAAATCCAACACTTAATGAAGCTATATTTAATCAAGTCGATCAATTTATAAAGATTAATTGATTGAACTAGACGATCATTTTTTTAATGCGATTGGCCGCCTCGACGCACTCATCTAGGCTAGCCACCAAGGCTAAGCGTACAAAGTTTTCACCAGGATTGATACCGTGCGCTTCACGCGCTAAATAACTGCCTGGCAATA
>Ga0265593_1001667_pt1 | contig 10113 bp, 11 predicted proteins | sample saktaG_8_FD_190136 | JGI IMG/M metagenome (GOLD analysis project Ga0265593, IMG submission 190136) | Saline water microbial communities from Sakinaw Lake, British Columbia, Canada - sak_2011_5_24_36m | ecosystem: Environmental > Aquatic > Non-marine Saline and Alkaline > Saline ... | reverse complement strand
ATAGAAAGCAATCCTGCCAGACATAAAAAAAGTACAAGTAGTTTTTTTATCATGGCAATCTCGCTTTATAAGCTACACATTGATCATCCCAAGTATCCGTCACCGTCACAATGGAACGAGGTTTTTGATAATTGAGAGTCAGCGTTGCTCTAGTTGTATAGGTAATCAATGGATCAGTTGTAGGTGTGCCTCCAGCAGGGCATGTACATGCACTAAAAAAAGCGCACGATGGCGCATATGGATTATTAAATGGATTGGAATTTCCAATAGGATTCTTGCAATATAAGTTACAGCCGCCATAGGTGGTTCCATTTGGGCAACTTGATGTTGATGTTTCAAATGTGAATGATGTAGAACAATTATTGCCTGAACACCCGTTATGTATATAACTTGTTCTTAGTGGTTGACAGTAACCGCTCCAGTGTGGACTTAGCGCTGGACCAGAACCGCTGCCTGCCACCGATGGGTCTATTTGTAGCGTTTGCCAACCGACACACGCACCTTTTCCACCATGCGCGTAAATCTGAAAAGTTTGCTTTTGACCTGGCGTAGTCATATCGCATCGTGCTTGTGCATAGATCTGATCAGGGTGACTTGGACCAGTCCCATCACGTCCCGTATTGAGTGTTGCGAACCAAGTACCTGGTACGCAACTATCCTTCTTAGTCACATTGACATTTAAAGTCTCAGAACATTGCCGACCTTCAACAGTGAGATATTCACTGCAATGCTCATCTTGGTAAACAGCACCTGTACTGACTATTTTACTGACGCAAGCTGAATAAGCTGTACTACCAAAACCGCCACCTGTGTAAAGTGCAGGGTTTGACTTAATCGCTTTGCCCTGTACAACGAGTGGATCGTTATTTTTATGCAGAGGAAATACTGCAGCTTTTTTGTTTGGATTAGCCGTGAGCATACGCACGCTTTCACAATGCCCATGTGCCGCAACATTCGGATCGCTGACACTCGTAGTGCTGTTACAGTTACCAACATCGGCATTGGCCGATGGTGTTAGTACGCCATTACCATTGTTATACAATACTGATTCACCACTAGTGCCGCTATAGCCTGGTACATTGGCACTACCGTTGGCAGGGGTAATAGTGGGCTTAATAGTGCTATTCTGCGTAGCACCAAACGTCTTGCCATCGTTAAACGCATCAGAATTAGCATCAGCGAATGTCAGTCCAGAAAATAAACTGCTGCTTACCAGTAAGATAAGTATTTTAGCAATCATGTTCCCTCCAACATGTTTAAACGACGCTTAGCGGCTTTTGCAAGTGATTTATCGCGTGCGGAAGTCCACTGCTCTAGTACGTAGCTAATACTGGCATCGCCTGTAGCTTTAATACTTTTGGCCATACAGCCTTCAGGTGAGCAGCTTTCAATTTTTTGGTTTTTATTATTTAGAGCCAATACATAGCTTGGTACAGATTGAATGTCATAGCGTTTGAATTGCTCAGGATCAATTTGAATGTTCGCCCCTGTGGCAGCAAGTGGTTTAATACGACTCATGGCCGCTTGCCAACTCTTACCTGTTAATCCACCAGGAATGCCACGTAATACAACAATCGCTCTAGCTTTAACCGCTTGGCTGGCAATAGATTTGAGCGTGGCTTCAGGCATAGAAAATGACACGAATATTAGTAAATCATCGGGTTCACCCATGCCTAGTTTTTGGCGTTTCTGATTAGCTAAATCAGCAATATCGATGCCTTGACTGCCAATGTTGCTCATTGGCACATTAGGCATGACAGCATCATGATTCTTTGCAGACTGTTCCGCTTGGTCAAATACTGATTGTGAACGTGCTCGTGCCGCGTTAATGTCTGAGTCGCTTGGCATAGCCGTTGGCTGGGCGGCAAACGCAGGCATACTGACACCTAGTAATAATAGTAATAATAGGTTTTTCATATATTGATCATTCACTTTAATCATGGTGTGCCTGCCGCTCCTTGGCAACAATCGCGTTTACGGAACAGCATGTAGGCAAAGTCTTCACCTTTATACGGGTATTCTTTGCCTGATCCCCAATCGACCGAAGTTCTACCCATAGGTTGACAGCATTTGCCGTTGATCTTATTGGTGTTTGGAGTAGGGTAGACCATCTGCATTTTGTAATTACGTTTATCCATGAGCGGTTGCGGGTAATATCCACATTGACCGTTATTACCACTTGCCGCCCAGATCAACATTTCCCTGTGCATTTTGTTCGTTATGCGTTGCACCAATAATGACGAAGCCTGTACGCCGCCAATATGTGCACCTACCCAGCCATCAAGCGGATACATGGAACCCTGACAACCACCACACCAATACAGCAAGTTGTTACCAAATCCTGCAGTGGCCGCCGCGCAGTCGGCTGCACATGCACCTTGCGCAATTGGATTGGCAAATAAAGCTGCGTCAGGATTTAAAATGAAGGTCAGTTCTGAGTCAGACCATAAGGGATCAACCTCGGTGAAGTAGGCGAGATCAAACACGTTTTGCTCCAAACAAGAGTTATCTAGCAACACTTCCAGCCAGAATAGCAGCGGAGATACATACCAATGCACTTGGTAAAAACTCTCAGTTGTGATTTTTTCACCTGAAGGTTGCATGTGTGCAGGAGCATTGATGCCAGGATCAAGGCTAACACCACCTAAGCTCGGAAAACAGAAAGGAGCGCGCACGGCTTCGACCAAACGAGCAGGCTCCCAGAACGACACGCTAATGCCAACGCGTGGCGGGCTTGAACAAGCGCATAGCGCATTAGTGACACCACTGTTCCAATCTTCTTGATTTTGGCTCATCACAGTTAATCCACCGACTTTCAGGGGAAAAACACATGACCAGCAAATATCTGTAATTGGATTCATGAATTTACCTTGGCAGGTAGTGGCTGCAAAGGCAGTATTTGATGTAATGATGAACATTGCCGCCAGCATTAGCGTCAATTGCCTGGAAAGGGTGGGAATCCTAACCCTTGGTTTAGAATGATGGTTCTCACACACAACATTCAAAAACTTAAAAAAAGAAGGGCTCCCATGAAAAAAGCTTTGTTCAATAATCTCTTGGTTACGCCAGAAGAGTTTCATAATCGAGCTGGCAAGAACTGGAAATCGACTGGTGCAAATCCCATATGCGCAAGGTGCCTGCGGGATGTTGATCCGTATGGGGCTTTTAGCATGAAAGTTACAAGCCGCTTTGACCATGAAGATGGTATAACTGACTGCCCTGAATCCTCTACAGCATCTCCTCGATACGCTCAATTGAGAGCCACTGACATTGACCCTTCTTTGGGCAAACCTTTCAAAGCCGATTTTATGAAAAATCACTCTAAAAATACTAAGAAATTTTTGAGTTATTTTATTGGCGCGTCCATTTATAATCAGCAGCTTTATAACGCTATGCTGGACGAGGCCGATAGAATCAACATATGGGCTTACAAGGATATTAAATACTGGGTTATTCCTTATACTCTGCTGCTTTTGATTGACTTTGAGGGGAAATCGAGCAGCAGCACTTTCAAGTTTCAATTTAATCTGTTGAAAACCAAAGCCACACCATTTGATTCGATTTGGTTGGATTCTAACAAGGTTAAACTGCAAAAAGTTTATGTACCAAGTGGTAAGTTGGTAAAATTTCCAGACGGTAATCCTTATGTCATCAGTGAAGCCGAGTTTCTGCGTATCACTCATGACTAGCTCCCCACTTGGCAACAGCTTTCTCGTATGGACTTTTGGTGTCATTGTTATAAATAATTAGCGTATTCTTGTCATTTCTAGCTTTGTCATATTGTTTTGGCCACCATCCATCTAAGCTAGCCCAGTCTTCACGCATTTTGGCTAGCTGAGATGGTCTTTCGTAATACATTCTTCCTTTAATTTCACCGTCCCATAGGAAAAATATAACTGGCGCGTAAATTCGCTTGTGATAAAGCTGACCATCCTCCAAAGGAGTGTCCCACAATATTTCCACAAACGCCCTTGCTGCATCCGTGGATGCAGCAAGGGTTTTTGCAACATCACGGCCATGCAGCTTAAGAATATCTATTGCCTCTTGGATGCTAGAAACATCGCTACTTTCATAACGTTCATTTTCATGGCACCACACCATTGCACCGTATTTCGATTTAATTACTTTGCGCATAATTAAACTTGATCTCTACTTGGAAAAAAGCAAAAAATGATTAGATGCGTCTACTTTCGCATCGGTAAATCCAAGCCTCTGAAGTAGCAACCGGCTAAGGTGATGTGCATCAACCCAGTCTTGAACATACACATCACCTAAAAAGCCGTTTGGCAGTAGGTCTGTTTTACCAATTGGTTGAATATTTAAGGCAAACCACTCTGCATCATTTTTAACATCGAAAGACATAACACTCGAATTGTTATATCTGTACGTCCAGATGGTCGCTTCTTTGGCAACGCCAATCTGTTCAACCATACGTGTTAAAAATAACTCAAGTTGTTCTTTTTTAGAGGTGTTAACTGATAAACAGCAGTTATTATCAGCATTGAAAATCGATTCTTCTATCATCGTGACAACCATTTTGATAGCACCCCACCTGACCGACGATCTAATTTCCGTCCAAATAGCGCTGATGCCGCGTCTTTATCTAAAAGCTGCTCACCTTTATCATTGATAAATTTAATATGAGTTTCGTAGTAATCAATTTTCCAGCCAGAGGAATCCTCACGGCTTAATGTGGTGCGTTGCGAACTCAATCGCCCTAAATTAGGTGACTTATCCAGTTGCTTTTGCAACTCAAGATAAACTTCATACAACTCCCAATCAATACGATAATCGTCAACCGTTACGCCATGCACCATGGTTTTTGCCATGCCCTGTTCATTCAATCGCTCAAATTGGAATCGTGCTAAACAAGTTCTATGGTTGCCATCTCCATTGACGTACCAATGGCTACCATCTATAGATACATAGAGCATTGATGGCTGTTTTACATATGTTTCTTCATAATAAATTGGATTTGATTCTAGTAACCTCTGATTGCCTTTCATACGTTTGCCTTGGCGTAAAAACTCATTCCAAGTCAGCCCGATATAATCAGGGTGTGCCGTGCCTACTACTGCAAACACATTAATGGATTCTCTGTCGCACCAATAATGAGATTTAACGAAGGGCTGAAGCTGCTCTAGCTTATTTTGATCCCACGCTTCTAATTTTTTATCTGCCCAATAAGGCGTATTGTCGCTAGCCCACTGCGTAATAGGGTTCTGCGTATCCATCTGAATTACATTACCTGTCATTGTGTCACCTCCAATTCATCAATGCGTAAACGCTTATTATCTTGGCTAACCAAGGCAGGCACTTGCTTAATCCCAAAGCGCTTTACCAAACTACCGCCTTGGTCAAAAAACACTTGCTGCTTCCATGCCTTAGTCAGATCAAGTGGTCGACCAGAAGTCAATATCGGTTTAACTCGACCTTCGTAACGCTTCATTAGCCTTATGGCCATGCTGATTTGCTCTTTATCGTTGCCATCAAAGAACATCAAGTGTTTTGACATAGGGACATAATCTAATGGATTGATGCGCTGACCAGCTTGTCCAATCACTTGGCCGCTAGGCGTAGTGATGGTGCTAGGTACTACATAAGATGGATCGAAGTAATAGGTTTTAGCTGTGATAGTTCGTGTTAAACCTTTTACTGGATTAGGTGCTTCAATATGGCCTTCTGAACGCTTGATTGCCTCTGCTTGCAATTCTTTCAAGCGACCAGACTTTTCCATATCTTTAAGCTTGGCTTGCATTTCTTCAAGCATGTCTGGTTCAGTAATAGAGTAGGTAGGACCCACTGTCTCAGCTGCGTGCGCATTATTGACATTAAAAAATGCCAATACAAATCCTAAAACAACCATTACCGCCGTTACCCAAAGCGCTTCTATGAATTGCTGTTTAGTGTTGAGTTTGCGGCTAGGACCAGAAACGATGTCATAGCCCTTGCGTAGCCAGCTCATGCACTTATCAAAAATGGCTTTTGTAATCATGGTGTGCTTAGTAAGCAAAAACTGCTCGCCCTTCAATGCTGCTCATCGGCACCCAGCCTGTAATTGCGTAGCGTGAATCCAAACTGTCTTTATGAGAGGCTTCTACGTACATATAGCCTGGTGGAATTTCACCTACTCTGCCAACTTCCAGTTTTTCGCCTTTCCTAGACAATTCTTTAGCGCGACCCACCCATGCGCTGTTCACATAAAAGTTACGATCCTGATCCATGGTAACTTTGTCGCCAGCGAAACCACGCGCTACTTTTACAAAAGTAAGCCCTGCGGGATAACCGCCGCCGCCTTGCCAAGTAAAGGACACAAGATCACCCCTGTTAATGTTGACATCGTGCTTTTTAATGATAAAGACGTGGTAGGGCAGGCTTTCTGTAAAATTGATACCGAATAAGTAAAAATGTTGGAACAGTGCAATGCCAAAGAATCCGACCATCCAACGCAGCCAATAGCGACTGTAATGCACGGCCATGTCGAGCTTGAAAGCTTGCCATTTTTCTTGATTGATTAGCGTCATTTTCCAAACTCTCGTAAGCCTTTTAAAAAGTCTTCTTGAGCTACAGTACCATTCACATTCGCAGCATTATCTGTTGGCTTAGCTGCCTCAACAGACCTTCCCGTTATGCCCATTTTGGCTTTCAATGAATCGGTATAATCGGCTACCTCACCAATGATGGCCGCTTTAACAACCAACGTGCAGTGACAATCTTTCTGGATTTCACTAATTGCAGTCTTCATGCGTTCGCCAAAACTGGAGACCATTAAAAATGATTGCTCTCTATCCTTGTCTGTCACATTTGCTCCTGACAGTAGTTTCACAAATTGTGATTGTTGAATAGCCACTACTTCAGATACATCCACAACAGCAACACCTGCTTTTTTGTTGGCAAAGCAATAGTGATAAGCACCAATCACCACGAGCGAAACTAGTAACGGCAACAACGTTGGCCAAATATATTGATTAAATAGGCTAGCGTTATCATTGACCTCTTTTACTTGTTGCAAATCTTGTTGAGATTGCAGCCCTTGTTGAATAGCGTTATCTTCTAACGCTGTCTTTAACTCATTATTTTGTGCACTCATAGCTGTCCTCTGTCACGCATAACCTGTTCAATCGCGGAGACTGTATCCATGCCACTTTCACGGTAGCGTTTAATTGCCTCAAAATCTTCCGCTTTAGATGAATTAAGTAGTAAGCTAAATTTATCAAAAAACAATCGACCAATGCCCATGCCCATTTGCCCACAATGCACTAACACTTCGGAATAAACACCTTGCAGTGTGGTAATTGATAACATCATTTTTTTAAGATGTGGACTCATGGCCAAGCGACCAGATTTTTCTAAGGTGGAGATTGATTCCGCTTTTTGTCTAAGTAAGAACATCCAGTCAGCATTCTCTAGCGCAGCGCGCGCACCGTCTGAACGGTAGTAATCCTCAACTGATTGCGTTCCTGTTAAGAACCCGCCTTTGTATTTACGAACGCGACGATAACCTTTTTCAATAAAGCCTGCGGTTGATCCGCCTTGCATTAAATCCCAAGCTTCATCAATAATCACAATTTTTGGTTGTTCACGCTCAGCGAGATACATTTCCTGCGTGATTTTGTACATGACCAGCAGCATAATGACGGACTGTAGGGCTTTTTTGTTATTGAGTTCCTCAAGCTCCAATACGACAAAGTTGTTATCAAAATTGACATTGGTTTCACCCGTAAAATACTTACCGTAAGCACCTTTTTCAGTGAAACTAACCAACTGCACACCGAGGTCCCTAACCCGTAAATCTCCTTCTTCGCTACCAGTCTCTTTGCTTCTACCAAAGTTCATCAGCTTGTCGGCAAGCATGGTAATCGTAGTATTGCGACCGTGAACATCCCATAACTCACGTAAATTGATTTCGACTTGTGACATTTCATAATCAGTCAATGGCTTTGATGGTGACATCATTTGACCGATGAGATTTTTGAGCATATCCATGTCTTCCTCGATGTTTGTAACCATCGTGAAGGGATTAAGGATTAGCTTTGTCTCTTCGGTGAACTCAATATATTGACCACCAACGGTGTGACATAGCTTTTCAAAACTACGACCAACATCAATGATCCACACTTTAGCCCCTGTAGCTAAATATCTGAGTGCCAACTCATTTAAAAATGCACTTTTGCCTGAGCCAGATGCGCCTACGACGCAACCGTTGTAATTACCTGTTTCATTAGCAAACAGATCTATACCCATGGCTTGGCCACGACGGCCGAAGAGGGGAATGATTGGTTTACCAATGCCTGACCATTCGCCGACGAATGGCGACATATTGATCGCGTTATATACCGTTTTAGTCGTAAATCTTTTTGCTTTTTCAATATCGTTCTGCAATGATGGTGTTAACGACATCGGCAATGAAGCAAGAAATGCCTGACTTTGCATAAAAGTGTCTGGTGCAATTTCAAAGCCTTGTGATCGCCAAACAGAAACAGCGTTTTGACAAGCCTTTGCATTGATTTCTTCAGGTGAAAATAGAATCAACTGGTGATAAATCTTGATTGCGCCTTTGCCACTGTCATGCGATTTAAGCATGATGTCCCAGTCTCTTTTTTTCTCAGCCATTTCAGGCATAAATCGAGCCATAGGACTTTCAGCATTAGTGGTAGCGCGTGCGTGTTTTAGTGTAGTGGTGTTACGAGACGTTTCAAAGTCTTGCGTTTTTGCGCCCATCACGATTAGGAACGGGCAGGGATACCCTAATGCACCCATTGTAGGATCGCCAATTAATCCGTCAATTTGCGCTAGAAAATACGTAGGTTTTGGATAACTACGCACCGAGAACGAAGTAGCAATGACTTCTTTTTTATTATTGCCAATTTTGATGCCGTCTTTGATAATTTTATAGGCGGTATTGGGAGCAATGACTTGCTCGCGCAACTCACGTCCTTCGTCATAGTTAAGCTCTGGCTGCAGCTCATAAGGATTTAGAATGGCAGACATCCAGTTCACCAAATGATCAGGATTCCACTCATATTTAAACTGATAATAAGTTCGCAGCAAGGTCACGTGTGTGTCACGCTGTAAACTAATATCTTTAGCAATATCTCTTATTTCGTCAATGTCATTGGTGTTTTTAACTGGGACAGTGACCGCCAAACAAATACGATAGGTTCGCAGCAGGTAAGGGTTATTGCCTGCAATGCCATGCTCAGTACCATATTGATAATGTTTTTCACGTCGAGAGGCTAGCGCTTTTACAATAGCTCTTTGCTTATCATTAATGCATCCATCAGCCACCGCGTTGTATTCACCCAACCAATTTCTTAGGTCTGGACTACCATATAAAATGACTTGAATGCCTGTGCCAACAGGTACATCCTGGAAGATATTGGTAAGTAAATCGACCATCTCTTCACTGGCACCAGTTTGAGGATTAACTTCTAAGCAATAACCAACCGCTTCAATCTTTGACTCTCCTTTTTCATCTGTTTTTTCAAGAACAAACAAACGCTCATCAGGCAACCAAGCTGTCCACGGCAATAGATTGCTAAATCGGTTATATTCTATTTTCTCAAACGGTTTTTCTGATGTGTTGATTAAATCATCATCATGGTCATCGTTATTAAACCAATCGCTAATAAAACCAAACATTATTTCGCACCTTCATTAGGTGCTTCATTGCCTGTTCGTTGCGGATTAGCTAAGGTCTCTGCAATGGTTGGCCCATTCTCAGTTAATAAATTTTTACTGACATCTAACGCTCTTCTTGAGATCGATACGGCTTTGTATTTATCTTTAATGGCTGCTTGATTGGCTTCAATTAGCCACTCGCCATTATGAACAGTGGTATAGATATAGCGTTGATCATGTAAATCACCTTCAGCATCAATCCAAGGTGCTAACCAGATCCGCAAGGTAAGTGGTTGAGATCGGATGGGGTCGCCTGATTGCGGCGTGTTCATTGCTATTGGTGGCATTTTATTAGATTCAACAGCACTAGTCGGATTTAGTGACACTTGCTTATCTCCATAGTAACTAGGTGATTTTGCCGTTTTATCGCTTGTTTTATCTGACACAGTTTCTGACACAGTTTTTGCTTGTATGAGCGCAGGTAAATTAAGC
>Ga0265593_1001664_pt1 | contig 10122 bp, 15 predicted proteins | sample saktaG_8_FD_190136 | JGI IMG/M metagenome (GOLD analysis project Ga0265593, IMG submission 190136) | Saline water microbial communities from Sakinaw Lake, British Columbia, Canada - sak_2011_5_24_36m | ecosystem: Environmental > Aquatic > Non-marine Saline and Alkaline > Saline ... | reverse complement strand
CCTACGGGCTACCCACCCCGCCTCAGTAGTTATGACCGCGATAGCACACGGCGAAGCGCTGTGTTGCTTATACTTAGCCGCTTCAATACCAGCTTGAACGCATGTGGTCGTAGCAACCATCTAATCGTTGTTGCAGAAAACGCCGCCAGTAGCACTCCGAAAGGACAGCCCTTGTTCGGGCCGTCTTACATTGGCGATAACTGAATCTTTGGCAGTCTTAACTACCATGGTATGGCGGGCTTGTTTCTTCCACGCCTCACAAAAGCTATTAGGCAACCACGATGCTATCGCATTAACCCCAGTGAGAAGGTAGCTTGGGTCTTAGGCGATAGCCTTGGCAAATAAGGCCGCCGCAGGTGGCAGGTTTTAAGCATGCAAGGAGCAGGCGCAGCCCAATCCCTTTGACGAGAATAGGTAGCAGCTTGATACTTGGGTGCTTAGTATAGAATTTAAGCTGTAGCGGTTAGCTGTGAAGGCCATCTGCGACTGCAAACCGGGTGGGGCCCTTTAGGGCGGGGCGGGCCCCGGGGGGATTAATTGGTGATTAATGCAACCAGATCTACCAACGATATTGGGTTATCCTTGTCGCCATTGACATACGCGCAGATTGGTTTGCAGTCTTCCGGGGATTTTGCAAAGCGATACTTGTGATTAAAGTGGCTCACGTCGCCTGTCTCGACCACCCCAAATACAACACTTCTGATGCGACCTGAACTAGTTGAACTATCCAGTGCGTCCTCGAAGTCACCGTATAGATTAATGCCTGTCCTGTGTCGATAACTCCACCAAGGACACTCGGTAAGAATATAGTCAATCACGGTTTCTTTTATTTCATGGGCATGCCATAAATTGTTCCAACCAACCCACTCATCGTTTTCATCAATCGCGGACTCAATAACTTGCATGTCATTAGGTATTGCTAAGCCAATAGGCGTTGGTACTAAAATACCAGTCTGTGCAATGAGTAATGCGGTTGTAATTTCTGGGGCATAGTAAGAATCGGGGCTGGTTATTGCAGTTATTACGTTAGTCATTTTGTGTACTTCTTTCGTTAATTTGTTTGATTGTTAATCGTCCGGCGGCTATTTCATCTAAAGCGAATGCCAGCATGACGCGAATGCCTGCCGACCTTCTTCGTGGCGGTAATGCTGAATCTATGGCTGCCATGAGACTATTAGTCATCCAAAGATTGATGTTTGAAGCGCCTGCCTTCTTTAACGGACCGGATACATACCCACGGTTTGATTGTGAAACTGCGAATTGGATATAGGCCATTAGTGAGAAGCTCCCGCATTAGCCCATAACTTCTGCTGGACTGACTTATATTCAGCGTCGCAACCTCTATCCCAAGGGAATAGGCTATTAGGGTCAGGTAGAAACATTTGCGCCAGCTTATATGACTCCAAACCTTTGCTGGCATAGTAGTAATGAAGCGCGCCTACTCTATTTGGGACGTTTGTACGCGGTAGCTTATCAAATGCAACAGGAAACCCCACTAGGATGTCATCAGACTTAGTTCCAGGCATAAAAGTCTCACCCGCCTGAACCTTCTTGGCTACGTCATGCAATAAACCATACATTAACTCTAAGGGAAAGCCAGCTAGTATTAAATCTGGGTGCCCTGTAGTTTCAAATAGGCCGATGGTGTAGCAGTGGGTTGGCAAATGGTCATAGCCTCCCAACATCATTAGTGTATAGCCGAATTCGGCCACCTTAGCAGCCACTTGCTTATTAACGTGTGCTTTCATTGCTTCACCATCAAGTCCGCTGGCGCATCCAACACATTTACATTTAAATTTATGCTTGCTGATTTTTTTACTCATTTTTTAATACTCCAAAAGGTTAAGTTAAAACTTTCAGGTATTGGCAGCAGTGAAAGGGGTAGATTGCTGGACGGGTTTTAGCCCGTGGGAATTGCAGTTGTTGCGTTATTTGTTGTCATGCTTTTCTCTCGTTATGTAGATCTGTCTCCGGCTTATGCTTTTGGCCTTTGTCCTTCTGGCTAATAAATAAGGTTTTGTGGTTTTAAGGCAGCTTGGCGGACGGTTGGACCGAGCGCTGCCGGGCCATACCGATCCTACCTACCAAGAAGAGTAATAAGTGAATTCATAATCACCTATATCTGGGTGACTTAAGATTTCAGTAAGTTGGTTCGCAGTCTCTTGGACATGGCGCATATAGTCTTCGTCGTAGTCAGCATTCCAATGTGGCAATAGCGAATCACATAGCGTAAGCCATTGGTCCTCTTCGTCATAGTCATCTTCGTCATATTCAACAAACCCATAAGCTTCAACTTCTTCATCTTCATCTTCATCTATAAGCTGATGAGCTGCAATCACTTGATTACAGATATTGAGTAACTCCCTCAACTCGTCCAGGCTAACCGGCCATTCCTTGTAGTTAGCCGCACCTTTGGCTACGTTGATCACAAACCAAGCCTGGATGGCATAGGCATTACGCCAATACATGGCGGCGTAGCTCAACTCCATCAACCTTTTATTGAGAAAGGTAGCGCCGTGAATGCGTGTAATTTGGTCCACAATGCTGGCGTCTTGCTTGTCGTCTGGACTCAAGTATTTCTTAGCCGTCAAGTACATATCTAATCCCATTTTGTTTCCTTTACCTTGCCAACCTTTGTCGGCTTAACGGTGAATAGCTCACGAAAGCCACTCTCACTCCTATACTTGGCGATACAGAGATCTAGGTGCAAACCAAATCTATCGGCGTATGCTTTAAGTTCAATCCGTAAGCTTGGATCAGAAGATAGTCGGGGATTGGCCCGATTGAACCGCCACTGCTCTTGAATAGATAATTTCTTATCAGTTTGTGTTTTCATTTTGTTTCCTTTATTTAGTTAAGTTTCGTAGATTGGGCATACAAGGCCACAAGCTCAGCTTTGCTGACACTTGGGTTGCCGGCAGTATCAAACCTAACCGAGTCCCAATCCATATTTGCGAAAGCGTTCAATGTGTCCGCTACCGGTTTATTAGGCGGGGCGGGTTGGGTTTAGTTGATACGGTCGCATATAAGGTCCAACCCATCTTCTACGTACCAGAAGTGAGCGGCTACTTGATAACGATCTATCTCGCCACCCAAGCCCAGGGCTACCAGGCCAGCGTTAGCGTCGTCCGCTATGCTATCAAGTGCAGCCAATGTGTTCTCCCACCCGCCGAAATCTACCATCTCGTCCAATGAAGTGCCCATGGTCCAACCGTCGGCCCAAAAGGCAGCGTCCAGGTATACGCCTACTAGGTTGTCATATTGTCTTGCCGTCAATTTTAAATTGTGTCGTATTGTCATTTTCATTCTTCTTTCTTATATTATGTTTAGTAAGCCCACGTCTCAAGCGGGCTATTGGTTTAGTTGTTATGTTCCCACTCGTGCATCTCTTCAAAAGCGTCCCAGAAGTAAGAGGCTACATCACCACGATCTAGCGCACCACGATCTAGCGCACCACCGATGGCGCCGAAGCCATGGGCTACCAGGCCAGCGTTAGCGGCTTTAGCGATAGCGTCTAGTGCTGCAGTGCCGTTATCCATCACTATCTCGTCAAAGGAAGTGTCTGGTGCCCACCCTAAGTTATGCATTGCCGCTTCCAGGAACACGCCTTCTAGGTTGTCATATTGGTCTTGAGTTAATGTTACGGTATATGTTTGTGTTGTCATTTCTGTTCTCACTTTCGTTATTTATACCAGCACACCAGGGCAACATGCCTTGGTCGTGCGTTTTCTTGGTTGTATTTCTATGCAGAAGGAATGTCTTCTGGAAAGATTTGAAACGGGATTAGAACTTTTCCCGAGATTTTTTCGTATAACCGGATAATCAGTAATTTCAGCTTTGGATCAGCATCAGCAATGGAGACCGGAATAATTCCGGCCCACTGCGTATCCATTTCCACTGCTTTTAACGCAACTTCAATTTGATACACCAATGATGTAGGTTCATCAAAAGCTGCTAACGAGATTTTCTCTGCTGCTAATAACAACGTGAACCGAGGAACTTGTAAGAATGTTGCCATTCGCTGTAATACATGATCACCGACATTAGGAATGGCACGATGACCGTTTCTAAGCTGAGCAAGGTACCCGTGGCCAATACCAATTTCATCAGCAATCCCTGTTATGTTTAATCGACGTCTAAACCCTTCTTCATAAATTAGTCTCAGTAACGCGGAGCCCGGACGCTCAGATTCTTCTTGGGTAAGTGCAACCCATCCTCTATTTGCACTCTTTGGTTTACGTTTTGGCACTGTCACTTTGTTCTCACCAGTTTGAATATCTACAACGTTTGTTACTACTTTTGAATCTTTCATTTTTGTTCTCACTTTCGTTATGTATAAATCCACAAAACCAAGGCAACAGGCCTTGGCAGTGGTTTTTGTTGAATTAATTACTAAGCAAATTCGGCAATGTCATCTGGAAAGATTTGGAAAGGCATTAGCTTCTTCCCGGTTGCTTCCTCGTATAAGCGAATAGTCAGTAATTTAATTTTTGAATCAGAATCTGCAAGAGAAGCAGGAATAATCCCAGCCCACTCTATATCCAGAGACATATCTATTAATGCGACTTCAATTGAATGTTCCAATGTTGTTGGTTCATAAAAGTCAGACAGTTTTATCTTTTCAGCAGCTAGCAATACAGTAAATTTTGGTACTTGCAGAAATGTTGCTATTCGCTGTAATACTTCACTTCTAATGCGAGGAATGGCACGAGCTCCATTTCTAAGCTGAGCCATGTATCCATAGGTAATGCCAATTTCATCAGCAATCTCTGTTATGTTTAATCCATGACTAAACCCTTCTTCATATATAAGTTTAAGTAAATTAGCCCCAGGACGACCGGCTTCAAGGGGCGTCAATCCAGCCCATCCTTGGTGTGCACCTTTAGGTTTGCGTTTAGGTGCAGCTACTTTGTTTTCACCCGTTTGAATATCTACAACGTTTGTTACTACTTTTGAATCTGTCATTTTTGTTCTCACTTTTGTTATTTATATATGCATACCAAGGAACCATTCCTTGGTCGTAGTATTTTTGTTGGATACATCCCCGACGACCTTATGGCCCATCGGGTAAATCCTTAGATTTTTAAAGAGCGGTTAGCACTACTTTCTATGTGCGATCTAAATCAGCAGTGCCGAATTGATGTGCACATTTTAACAAAAATACCCCCCTATTCCGAGGACTATCTAGCTAATAATGCTTTACAAATCAATAAGTTAGTGTAAGTTATGGGAAGTTAGGGGAAGCTAAGGGAAAGAGTTGGATTAAGCACAACCAAGCTCACGTTAGCGTTGAGCGAGTGCACAGTGCGTCTCACGTTTGGATATATTTTTGCGGGTTATTTGACAGATTGCCCACGAAAGAATGCCGATTCCAGCGGTGGATAGCTGACTATTTAGGAGTTTTTCGTGATTGCACAGTGAAGCTCACGTATCGGTTGCCTGATTAATGCCGGCCGACTCAAATCATTGAAGGAAGCCCAGACGAAAAGATATAATAGACACTTAATTCTGAATCACGTGAGAAGTGAAATGGCTAAAGCAATAATCGTGTATGACACACCTTATTCCCCTACCGATGAACAGTGGGTGGAGTGGCTAGCCAAACCACAATGGACCGCTGCTGAAGCCGCGGCACTCTCACTCAATATCCTGCCAGGCTTCACTAGGGTATCCGCAAGTGACGGACCAAGCGATACGATTATCACCATCAACGCAGGCGCTGATAATGCGAGTGAATCAGTTCTCACATACCTGACCGATACCTACGGACCAGATGCAGCTGCCGAGCACCTTAGTAACCTTAAAGCAGGCGATACCAGAGTGTCAGATGAATTCACATCTTATACGCTTAAGCTAATAGGCCAGGCCAGGGCGGCGGGACAGTCAGTTGAACATAAGATGGAACGTAGGGCACAAGCCTTAGCCGTAGGCCCCGACGCCCCATCTAACTCAGAGTTCACTAAATACAGTCCATTCAATATGTATAAGCTGATAGATAGACCGGGTACCATCGCCGATATGCAATACCGGGAGTGGAACCTACCAGCTGCCATGATAGGACAACCTAAGCCGCAACCCGTAGCTGAAAGCATTGGGGAGAGTCTAATGCCGCCAGTGGTAGAAAAGGCCATAAAGGTGGAAGGTAGGCTCCTATCTCAAAAAGACGTTAAGAATGCCACTCTGGATGAATTTTATGCCGAGTGTAATATAAGACATCGTGAGAATAACTGGCCAGAGAAGCTGCATACTCTTGACATGCTATTCTTCTATCAGCATAAAGATCCACCTACGATTGCTAGGATGATGAAGAGAGGTGAAGTGCCCCGGCCAACGATACCATCAAAGAAGGGGTCTGCCAGACGATGGGAATTGAGTGCTATCCGTGAGCATGAAGCTGAACTGCAGACTATGCAGGACGTCCGTCAGGCAGCATTAGACACGAGAGATAAGAACCTATAGGATTAGCGCCCAAGAAAAAGCCCCAACCTTGTGAGAAGGGGCTGTTGCTTGACTAGGGCCAACTGGATTGATGCCTATAAGCGTTATTTGCATTAGTGTGACACAGCATCAAACCAACAAAATGAGTTGCGGTACTGCATCTGCATCGCACCAAACAATTGCATTTTGTTCGTAGTGCTTACCTAGCGCTTTTGCAGCTTCAAGACCCAGGCCAAGCACTAGAATGCTATCTTCACCGGGCCACTTACGCTCAGGGTCTTGGCCAATACCCGCAATAAACTTCAAGCTGCGCTGTTTGATTTCGTCAATTAACCTAGCATTCCTCAACCTGTTTTCATCTTCACTTAATGGCTGACTAAATGGGTTGTATGCCGTAATGAATGTGGCTGAATTAACGCGGCTAGATTTGTAAAGCACCTCAAGGGGTTGGCTGGAAATACCAATGTTTAATGTGAATGGCTGTTCAGCTTTAACCTGAAAGTCTGTAGCTTGGTAAGCTTCAATGATGTCTGAATCTAATGTGGTTTCGTTTAACATGAGTAGGTTTCTAATAGTCTTAATAATTCGCCAATGACGCTTTAAGCGTTTCAGCAACAATCTGCCGAAGCGATTCCGGTGCAACCACTGTTACATATTGCCCATGCTTAAGTATATCCATAATCAATTCTCTATGGTCGGAATATGGCACTTTCAGCTCATAGGTCCCATCCTTTAGAAACTTACCCTTCTGCTTAGAATGCCAACGCTCATCAGCAACCCATCTAGCGCGTTCAGCTGTGAAATGTAGTGTTGCCCACTCAACATCCTTACCTGAAAAAATACCATAGCCAGTAGCCAATACTTCATTAAGCTGCGTCTCTGGAATATCATCTGCCACCTGCTCGGTAATCTCGGCTTTTTTAATGGCATCCACTGCGAAGTTTCGCATCGCATTCTTTGTATGGCACCAAGCGTCCAAATACCAATTGCCTCGGTAATGCATCAGTCGTTGCGGAGACAATTCACGTGTACTGGTTTCATCTGAACCACGAGAGTGATATTCAATAATTAAGCGTTTACGACGCACCAAGGCTGACGCGACTACTTGGAATAACTCTAAATGCACTTGTCGTGCACCCATGCTTTCAACTTTGATGCGTTTTTGCACTTGATCCACCGCATCATCAGTATTGCCCAGCAATACAGTTAGACGAGATAACAACGGCTTGATATGTGGTCCAAGCAATCCACCCGTATCTAAGTTTGATAGTAGGTGCTGCATCGTTAAAAGTGCGTAGATTTCTTCAGCAGTAAACCATAAGCCCGGCAGCTCATATTGAGCACCAACCCCCTGCTCATCTAGGCGATAGCCAGATAAGTCTTTATCAAAGATGATGGGGGCGTTGAGCCTATCACGCATATATGCGAGGTCGCGCTTTAGAGTTGCGGGTGAAACTTCCAGACGACTGAGCAACTCTTGAAAAGTAATACTGCGACGCTCATGCAGTAAATTATCAATCTGATAGACGCGTTCGTTGATACTCATATTTGTCAGTCCAGTCTATTATTAAACCCAGGCTAATGCATACGCATGTGGCGTGTGCGATATCCCACTGTTAACAACTCATCGTCCAAAGATACCACTGCGTAAATGTCCAAATGTCGCTCTAATGAAACAAATTCTTGATGACTCAGTGTTGCTTTTAGCTTTTTAACCACTTGCTTAGGAAACGTTACCATCTGAGTGCCACGTCCATTAAATCGACTATGGCCAAACTCTAATAAACGTTCAAGCATATCAGCCGATATTGCCCGCTGCTGCATGCGAACCCCTGCGTGATGCGAAACATGTACTTTCATGACCATCTCCATTTAAATGAAATTGATGTGCACATTTTGCATGGATACGAGCTCACGGAATGAGCTAGCTCACAATTATGATACTGGCTCATTCTATGAGCCTTGGCAAGTCGATAATCGCATTTAACCTAACAAGTAAGGAGTGATTAAGATGAATGTGCCAGCAGTTTCAACTAAGAGTGGTCGCCGCGTAGCACTGCTCAACCCAAGTCCATCACAAATAGTCATTGGTGATATCGCCCACGGTTTGGCACATCAATGTCGGTTCAATGGTCAGACCAGTAAGTTTTATTCAGTAGCGCAACATAGTGTTTTGGTGGCTTCTATCTTACCGCGTGAATTGCGCTTAGCAGGATTGCTTCATGATGCAAGCGAGGCGTATCTTGGTGACGTGGTGCAGCCACTTAAAGATTTACTACCCGAGTATCAAGCCATTGAAGAAAACTTCTGCAAAGTATTGAGTATGAGATTTGGCGTAAACCTTCAATATAACGATGCTATTCGTCATGCAGACCTAGTCGTGTTAGCTACTGAGAGACGAGATTTAATGCCGATGGATATGGCTGATTGGTCATCCATTGCAGGCATTACACCCATGAGCAGAACGATTAAACCCATGACACCTGAAGCAGCATCAGCTCAGTTTATGGAGATGTTCTTTACACTGACCAATCAGAAAAAGGCCATCAAGAACCCTGCCATTATCAAGCAACTGTTAAACTATTTATTGATAAATCGCCCTAGTTTGTTAAGCCGTTAATACCCTTAAGGAATCCCACATGAAACTTGATAAAACATTTAGCATCATCAGCCGCATTAATCAGGCACTGCTGTTCTTAGGCTTGCTTGGTATTCTAGGAATAGGTATTTGGGGTGTATATGAAGTCTATAAAGAAAGGCATAAACCGAGGGCAGGTGAAATAGCGGTTAAAGCAGATAAAAAAGAATCAGGATCGGCCAAGAAAATCCTGTCTTTTGGTAGCTTTCATAAAATCAGTGGCACTGACATCATGGTTGCCGACATATCAGAGCGCCATATTTCAGGCTACGAGGTTTATTCCAACTCTAAAAATACCAACGTCATCTTTATTTCCACTAAAGAAAATAAAGCGCATTTGTTGTTTCCGCATTCCAACTACCTCATTCTTTCGTCTGGCACGGTTACCATCGGCGGCCGTTACGGTAATAACGAAGGAGATCCAGCGCAAGGCTTTATTTACCAGTACGTTAAAGCCGACAGCAACGACGATAAGATTGTTGATGCAGAGGATCATCACTCAGTAGGATTGGCACACGCCGATGGCACTGGAGCGGTAGAGATATTAAACAACTTTGATAGCCTACTCTCCAGCGAAGCCTTGGATGCCGAAACATTGTCAGTGATATACCAAAAAGGTGAAAAGGTAATCAGTGCGCGCTACTCACTCAAAACTTTTAAATTAATCTCCTCAACAACCATCACTGACCTATTGGTGGTAGATACCCATGGCTAGGTCCTATCGTTACCAACCGGCACAAGACACCCCTTTTCGGATTAGTCGTAGCAAAGTGGACTTGTTCCTCAACTGCCCATGCTGCTTCTATCTGGATGTTCGCTTAGGTGTGAAGCGGCCGCCTGGCTTTCCGTTCAACTTGAATAGCGCTGTGGATGCCTTACTCAAAAAAGAGTTTGACCATTACCGTACTGAGAACCTACCTCATCCTTATATGACGGGTGCAGGACTTCATGCCATTCCTTACCAAAATACACAGCTAGATATCTGGCGCAGTAACTTTAAAGGTGTATCGTTTGTGCATGAGGCCACTAACTTTGAGACCTTCGGA
>Ga0265593_1001663_pt1 | contig 10125 bp, 10 predicted proteins | sample saktaG_8_FD_190136 | JGI IMG/M metagenome (GOLD analysis project Ga0265593, IMG submission 190136) | Saline water microbial communities from Sakinaw Lake, British Columbia, Canada - sak_2011_5_24_36m | ecosystem: Environmental > Aquatic > Non-marine Saline and Alkaline > Saline ... | reverse complement strand
CCATCAGCCCTTGGCTTTATCAAAATCGGGGCATAAACAGCGATAAAAATCGTAAAACTCAATATCCATAAAATGGCGGCCGCCAGCACCCAACTCGTATAAAATTGCGCTGTCAATATAGGCACCAACGCACGCAATACGACACTTGCGACAATTCCTGAAAAAGCAATACCAACCCAGCGAGAAGGATTTCTGACGTCACGCCCTGTATGCCCTAGCGCTACACGCGACATCATACTAAGCGTCATTAAGCCAATGCCGCCAATAGTGAAAATATGTAGCGTTAGAATTGATATGCTTGGGTATTGTGCTTGTATCCCATAAAAAAGAAACCCAAAATTAATCAAGCAAGCTGATCCATATAAACTCCACAACAAAGGGGCGCGCCAGATTCCCACCGTATGCCAATTAAATAATCGATAGCCATTCAAAGCAAATAAGGCCCAAGAAAAAATTGATGTTAGATATGGTATTTGTACAAATATGACGTTCAAGAATAATGCAATAAATACTACTAATATGGAGATATCTAGCCATTTATATTGCTTTAACTGTACTTTATAGTCGACCCCGCGCTCAATAAAGAATGGAATCACGCGCCGTCCTATCATTAAGATTAAGCTAATGAATAACAATATTGCACCGTTAATTGCGTAGTTCATACCACTAGTTAATACCCCAAAACAGCCAAGATAAAATACTAGGTTGCCGAGCCATAACAACGTCACTTTACTCACCACTGCGAGCTGCATCCATTGTTTAGCCTTAATAATGGGATTAGCAATAGCAATGATTAGCATCAGTCCAAAGAGTAAATCGGCGCCTGCTACCCAAGTAATAAATGTTGTTCCAAACAAAAATAGCATTCTTGCCATACACCAAAGCGTAAACAGCAACATTAATGGTCTGCCATGTAGTGTTGGTATGCCGGTCCAATTCTTAACCGCAGTCAGGAGAAATCCTGCAATTACTGCCATACCATAGCCATACAGCATCTCATGTGCATGCCATTGGCTAATAGAGATATTCTCAATACTGACGAACCCTAAAGAAAAATATACCTGCATCCATGAGGCGATTGAAATAAGCGCAAATAAGCCAGCGCCTAAAAAGAAGGGTCGAAAACCAAGATTAAATAGTGAAAATTTACTTGCATTCTTATGTTGAGATTGATTCATCTTAATTTGCATACATTTACCATTATCATCCCTGCCGTATAACAGAGTGCCTAAAGTTTTTGAATTTTCCTAAACCACGTCGATAATGATAACTTCATTAATTAATTAGTATCTTGATACAGCGCAAGATTAAACAAATGTTTAATAATATTAACGAACTTAATAAAGCGGCTGACTTCCTTGCCAGTTTAGATGCCGATTGGGCTAACCTTGTAAAAACAGTTGGTCCGTGCACTTTTGAAGTGAAACTTGAGCGAGAGCCTTACGAAGCACTCATTCGGGCTGTGGCATATCAACAACTGCATACCAAGGCAGGAGATGCAATTTTAAAAAAATTCATTACGCTATTTAGCGAACCTGCTGTTAATAACGCCGCCACGATTAAATTCCCCTCACCACAGCAAGTAATTGCGGCAGAATTTGATGATCTACGTGCTTGTGGCTTTTCTGGCAGAAAAATTGAAACGCTCAAGGGTATTGCCCAAGGTACTTTAAGCGGGCAGGTACCTACCCGTAGGGATGCTCAAAGTATGTCAGATGAAGATTTAATTAATCGCTTAATCACGCTTAAAGGCATCGGTCAATGGACGGTTGAAATGTTACTGATGTTCACTTTAGCGCGGATGGACGTACTCCCCGCTGATGATTTTGCTATAGTAGAGGGCTACAAACGTCTTAAAGAATTAGCAACGGCGCCTAAACGCAAAGAAATCGCTAAAATTGCTAAGGCATGGAGCCCTTATAGGACTATTGCTAGCTGGTATTTGTGGCGTGTACCAAAGCATTAAAGATAAAATAGAGGGTTAGTGCGCCTAATCTATATCGGCAGAGTCACACTAGGTCAATGACGACTCATCGGTGAGAATTTTTGACGAAACCCACTTACTGCCTTATTCACTGCACTAACCTATTAATTTTACACGCACGTTTATTTACACGCTCATTTATTACATAAGTTGCCCATGGAAATCTTTAGCCGCCACCATCATGCGTTTCTCAAACTACTAAGCTTCCGTGTTTTCATGGTATTGGCATACCAAATTATGGCAGTCGCAGTGGGTTGGCATATTTATGAAATTACGCACGACACCTTAGCACTCGGCTTAATTGGTTTAGCTGAGGCCATTCCTTATTTTGCTTGCGCACTTTTTGCAGGACATGCAGTTGATCATTTTTATTCGCGTCGCTTTTTCGGTGCGCTCTCAGCTATCACTCTAGCCATCAACGCGCTCACACTTACAGCACTTTCTATTGGCTTAATTGGTAGCGCCGAGAATGCAAGTCTATGGATATACGGCTCCATCATGCTAACGGGTGTTGAGCGCGCTTTTATTGCCCCTAGTTACAGCACTTTATTTGCGGTTATTTTGCCACGAGAAGAATACGCCCGCGCCTCAGGGATAAGTAGCTCAGTTTTTCAAGCAGGTTTAATTATAGGCCCTGCTATAGGGGGGTTGTTGGTTGGTTTTGCCAGCAAAACTGCGGCTTACTCCATCGCTACGCTGTTTTGCTTATGTGCGGCAATCGCAATGTGGTCACTCAAAATAAAAGAACCCCCACCTGCACTAGACAGCCCACCTGTTTTCACCAGCATAGCCGAAGGTTTGCGCTTTGTTTACAGCAATCAAATTGTGTTAAGCGCATTATCGTTAGACATGTTTGCTGTACTTTTTGGTGGTGCTACTGCCATGTTGCCAGCGTTTATACATGATATATACCGATTAGGGCCAGAAGGCCTGGGAATCTTACGCGCCGCACCTGCTGTTGGTGCGATTATCACTGGCCTCTGGTTGACGCGCCATCCCATCAATTTACATGCAGGGCGATGGCTTTTAGGTGTAGTAGCCGGCTTTGGCATTAGCATTATTGGCTTCGGTATCAGCACTTATTTTTGGGTGGCTGCTGCTGCCTTGTTGTTTTCAGGTATTTTTGATGGTATCTCAATGGTGATGCGCACCACTATTTTGCAATTAGCTACCCCCGATGCCATGCGCGGTAGAGTATCGGCCATCAATGGAATTTTCATTGGTTCATCTAATGAGCTAGGTGCGTTTGAATCAGGATTAGCAGCGCGCTTGTTAGGGCTTGTACCCTCAGTAATATTTGGCGGGGTAATGACCCTTACTGTGGTTGGCATTACCGCCAAATTAGCACCTAAATTAAGAAATCTAGAATTAAATCATCTAGATTAAATAATCATCGTTAAATTCAACATTAAGCCAATAACACCTCTTTTTTCTGCCAATTGATGTACTAGCACATTTGTTATGCTGGAATCACTTGTACAAAGCGATAAAGCTTTCTCTCAAGGATTTCATTGCAATAGTTGCTGAGTGCTAATTTGAAAAAGGAGCGCAAAATGATTATTTATCAAGTTGTAGATGAAGAAAATAACTTCGTTAGTGAATACTTACATCGAGACATTGCCTATCACAACGCAGAAGAGATGACGGTGTGGTTTTCAGATCACTACTATCATGTTGAAGAGCTAGCACTTCAAGAAACTGGCGAAGTGTATTACTAGCGATGGTTATTAAGCCAGTCCCAGACTAACTGTCTGCTAACAGCTTAATAAACGCTAATGTTCTAGCTTACTTTTTTGCTGGTGTGCTAGGTCTTGTTGGAATGATAGAGCCCGAAACCACCACTACTTTTTTATCTTTCTTGGGCTTTTTTGTTTCCTTATTACTACGTTCTTGTCCTTTAGCCATGATGGTTCTCCTAAAATTATCAACCTAAATATAATCACCCACGTATGCTAACGAGGTGATTAGCTTCTTTACTCTAGGTGCATCATAGTCCGATACAGAAATATAGGTGGTTTATTTTGAGGCTTACGCCAAGGCTATAGATTGTTGATGCGGTGAGTGTTCAAAATTGTTATTATTTGCTTTGATTAATTTAGGTTCATACTCATGAGTGGCTATAGTGAAATTGCAGCAAACGACTTATTTAACATGATGGAAAATCAACCATTATTGTTAGTGGATGTGCGTAATGACGATGAGGTTGCCCGCGGCATTATCCCAAATGCGATACACATTCCTCTAGCAATGTTACCTGCGCAATTTGAATTGTTCTCTAATAAAGAAACGCTCGTATTTTATTGTCATAGTGGCATCCGCTCGGCTCATGCTGCGGCCTTTGCAGCGAGCAAGGGTTGTAAAAATGTACTCAATTTATCTGGTGGTATTTTAGCTTGGGGAAAAGCCGGCCTACCATTTGTAGCAAAAGGTGAAAGGAATAAGAAATAATGGAATTTGATAAAGAAATAGATGCAACTGGCTTAAATTGCCCACTACCTATTTTGCGCTGCAAAAAAGGCTTAAGTGAAATTGATGCGGCACAAGTATTAAAAGTAATTTCAACAGACCCAGGTTCTGTAAAAGACTTTAATGCCTTTTGCGTGCAAACTGGCCATGAACTTCTGCAGCTCGATTCAAGTGGTGCAAGCTTCACTTTTTACATTAAAAAACGTAGTAGTTAAACTATCATAAATGGCTAAAAAACTCGCCTTAATCGCCTCTAAAGGCTCGCTAGATTGGGCTTATCCTCCATTTATTCTAGCCTCAACTGCCGCTGCACTAGATTACGAAGTACAAATTTTCTTCACTTTTTATGGCTTAACATTGCTCAAAAAAGACTTGAGTGATTTAAAAATTTCCCCATTAGGCAACCCCGCAATGCCTATGCCGGTACCCATGCCAAATTTTGTGCAAATGCTGCCTGGCATGGAAAATATGGCGACCATGATGATGAAGCAAAAAATTGCTGATAAAGGGGTAGCCAGCATTGAAGATTTACGCACCGCTTGCATAGAAAGTGGCGTAAAACTGATTGCCTGTCAAATGACAGTGGATTTATTTGACTTCAAACCTACCGACTTTATTGATGGGATTGAATACGGCGGCGCTGCTACATTTTTCGAATTTGCAGGTGAATCGGATGTAAATTTATTCATTTAATATCAAACAATAAGGGCTATATAAATGTGGAGACCTTTAATATAGCCCTTAAATTTTAGATGACGTAACCTACCAAATCACTTTAATTTAGCCAGCTGACTTTGTAACTTTTCTAAATTGGCGCTAAATTCTACTACCCGCGCCTTTTCTTGTTCTACCACGGCCACTGGTGCACGCGCCACAAAGCTTTCATTATTGAGTTTTGAATTTGCTTTGGTGATCTCAGCTTCAAGTCTTGCCACTTCTTTGCCTAAACGTTCTTTTTCAGCGGCAACATCAATCTCGACTTTAAGCATCAATTTAAAATCATCTACCAACATGACTGGCGCATCAGCTTCTGGTAGCTCCGCCACAATTGCCACCTCTTCCAGTTTAGCCAATGCTTTTAAATACGGGGCATAAGCGACCAATTTTTCTGCCTCACCAGCGGCAACCAAGGGTACACGTGCGGCAGGAGAAATGCTCATTTCGCCGCGCAAACTACGACAAGCATCTACCATTTGTTTTAATTGCGCTACCCAAGCCTCTGCAGCTTCATCAAGCTTTTCTGGCTGTGCTTTTGGGTAAGCTTCTAACATAATGCTGGCGCCATGTTTTTCAGTCATTGGCGCAATCGTCTGCCAAATCTCTTCAGTAATAAATGGCATGATGGGGTGGGCTAAACGTAGAATAGTTTCTAGCACACGCAACAAAGTTCTGCGTGTTGCACGTTTTTCAGCATCATCGCCATTTTGAATTTGTACTTTAGCTAACTCTAAATACCAATCACAGTACTCATCCCAGACAAATTCATAGATTGCTTTTGCTGCTAAATCAAAACGATAATCTTCAAACGCACGCTCTACTTCAGCTTCGGTGCGTTGCAATATGCTCACTATCCAGCGATCAGCTTGCGAAAACTTTCGACCGCCAGCATGACAACTAGCTGCATCAAAACCATTATCCTGACCCTCAGTGTTCATCAACACAAAGCGCGTAGCATTCCAAAGTTTATTGCAAAAATTACGATAGCCATCACAACGTTGTAAGTCGAACTTGATATCACGACCTGGTGAAGCTAATGCCGCAAACGTGAAACGCAAAGCATCCGTGCCATAAGACGCAATGCCTTCAGGGAATTCTTTACGTGTACGCTTTTCAATCTGTTCCGCTTGTTTCGGGTTCATTAAACCAGTCGTGCGTTTTTTAATTAAATCATCCAACGCAATACCATCAATCAAATCAATCGGATCAAGTACATTGCCTTTGGATTTGCTCATCTTTTGACCTTCGGCATCACGAATCAAACCATGCACATACACATGCTTGAATGGAATTTTTCCAGTAATGTGCGTCGTCATCATGACCATACGCGCTACCCAAAAGAAAATAATGTCAAAACCTGTGACCAATACGCTAGATGGCAGATATTGTTGTAAGGCAATATTGGCTGCATCTTTGGCTTCATCGCCAGTCCAATCTAGTGTTGAGAATGGCCATAAAGCTGATGAATACCATGTGTCTAAAACATCATTGTCACGTATAAGATTACCCGTGTAGCCATCTTTGGCTGCAATCTTTTTAGCCTCAGCTTCATCATGCGCAACATAAACCTTACCTGCATCAGAATACCAAGCCGGGATTTGGTGACCCCACCATAGCTGGCGAGAGATACACCAATCTTGGATATTATTCAGCCATTGGTTATAAGTGTTTACCCAGTTCTCTGGATAGAACTTAATTTCCCCACTAGCAACAACATCTAGTGCTTTTTGGGTAATTGATTTTCCATCAGCGGCGGGTTTGCTCATGGCGACAAACCATTGGTCCGTTAGCATAGGTTCAATTACCACGCCGGTACGATCGCCACGCGGCACTTTAAGTTTATGCTTATCAGTTTTAACCAAATAACCTTGGGCATCTAAATCAGCCACCACTTGTTTGCGTGCTGCAAAACGCTCTAAACCTTGGTACTGCAATGGTGCGGCGTCATTCACAAAGCCTTCTAAATTCAAAATGCCTATAATCGGCAATTGGTGCCGTTGTCCAACCGCATAGTCATTAAAATCATGGGCTGGCGTTACTTTTACGACGCCTGTACCAAACGCTTTATCTACATAATCGTCGGCAATAATCGGAATTTCACGGTTACATAAAGGAAGTTTTACTTGCTGGCCAATCAGGTGCTGATAACGTTCATCTTCAGGATGTACCATTACCGCCACATCACCCAACATAGTTTCTGGACGTGTTGTCGCTACCGTTAAGTGCCCTGAACCATCAGCTAGCGGATAATTGATGTGCCACATTGAGCCATCTTCTTCTTCCTGCACTACTTCTAGGTCAGATACTGCTGTACCTAATTTCACATCCCAATTTACTAAACGTTTACCACGATAAATCAGACCTTCGTTATACAACTGCACAAAAGACTGGGTAACCGTTTTATTCAAGCCTTCATCCATGGTGAAACGCTCGCGACTCCAATCTGGCGAGGTACCTAATCGACGCATTTGCTTGGTGATGGTGCCGCCTGAATATTCTTTCCATTCCCAAACTTTTTCTAAGAATTTTTCACGGCCTAAATCATGGCGCGATACGCCTGCTGCATCTAATTGACGTTCGACCACAATCTGCGTAGCAATCCCCGCATGGTCTGTACCCGGTTGCCATAGGGCGTTATCACCACGCATGCGGTGATAACGGGTGAGTGCATCCATCAAAGTTTGATTAAAGCCGTGACCCATATGCAAAGTACCCGTGACATTGGGTGGTGGCAGCAAAATACAAAAGTTATCTTTGACTTCTGAATTTAAGCCTGCAGCGTAATAACCGTTGCTCTCCCAAAATTGATACCAATGACTTTCAATGGTTTTGGGGTCGAACGACTTAGCGAGCTCTTTAATTACAGGCGGATGGGGGGGGGTATTATTAATTGTCATAAGTGCTATTTTAACACAGGCTAAGCACAGTGTTTTCTATCCTACACACTGTTAACCCATCATAATTTTTCTGAAAAGTGCTAAGATACTTTCAGTCAGAAAATATTTTTTCTTATCGGGGATAAGCATGATTGAAGCAATGTGGTTATGGGGAGCGATAGGCATTATTTTACTTGCTGTAGAGATGACAACAGGTACATTTTACGTTTTGTGGTTTGGCATTGCGGCACTATGCGTGGCAGTGGCAATGGCACTGCTACCAAATCTATCACATGCTTTACAATTTGCAATGTTTGCAGCGTTATCATTAGGTTCCTTAGCAATATGGCGAGGTTATTATAAAAAAACGTCTACTGACTCACGCGTTGGGCAGGCACAAGGCGAAGAAATAGGCCGAGTAGGTATTGTCACCCAAGCATGTGGCCCAACCCAAATTGGTCAGATTAAATTCACTCAAGGCTTAATGGGTAGTCGAGAATGGGCTGCCGTTTCAAATGAAACGATTGAGGTAGACAGCCATGCAACCGTTACTGCGGTTGAAGGTAATGCTTTAAGAATTTCAAAAACCGTTTAACTTTTAGGAAATAACCATGACAGAATTTAGTTTTGTACTGATATTTGTAGTAATTGTTGCCATCATCAAAGGTGTGCGTATTGTGCCCCAAGGCGAGGAGTGGGTTGTTGAACGCCTAGGAAAATTTGCTGGCGTACTCAATCCAGGCCTACACGTCATTAACCCTTTATTCACCAAAGTAAGCTATAAAGTCACTACCAAAGACATCATTTTAGATGTGCCCGAACAAGAGGTCATTACCCGTGACAACGCAGTCATTTTAGCCAATGCCGTAGCGTTTATTAAGGTGAGCAATATTGAACGCGCGGTTTATGGCATTGAAAATTTCCGTGAAGCAATGCGCAACATGGTACAAACTAGCTTGCGCTCCATCATTGGTGGCATGGATCTTAACCAAGCACTCACCTCACGTGACCGCATTAAAGCCGAACTAAAATCGGCCATTGCGGATGAAGCACTCGACTGGGGGTTAACTGTTAAATCGGTGGAGATTCAAGACATCAAACCATCCTCTAACATGCAAGATGCCATGGAAAGACAGGCTGCTGCAGAACGTGAACGCGTGGCTGTAGTAACGGAAGCTGAAGGTGCTAAACAATCCCTTATCTTAAATGCTGAAGCACGTTTAGAAGCAGCACGTAAAGATGCTGAAGCGCAAATGGTAGCTGCAAAAGCCTCTGCAGAATCAATTAAATTTATTACCGAAGCAGTAAAAGAAAATAATGCTTCAGCTATGTTTTTATTAGGCGACCGCTACATTACCGCTTTACAAAAAATTTCAGCCTCTGAAAACAGTAAAATTGTGATGATGCCAGGCGACTTAGTCGGCGCGGTAAAAAGTCTGGTGGGCGGTAAGTAGGCACTTCGCCTACTAAGATAAAGTCTTAAACACTACAAATGGCACAAGCTGGGTCTTTGCCCAGCTTGATTGTTCGCCATTCCATTGCAAGCGCATCTAACAGCAACAAACGTCCCTGCAAACTGTCACCAATACCCATTAATAGTTTTAACGCTTCTGCGGCTTGCATCGTACCTATCATTCCCACTAGCGGCGCAAATACACCATTCGTAGCACAGCGCATTTCATTATCTTCACCGGTCGTCGCACTCGTATCTGGAAATAAACAGTGGTAACACGGGCTAGTGACATGACGCATATCGTACACCGTGATTTGACCTTCAAAGCCTATAGCCGCACCTGACACTAACGGCTTCCTTAACTGAACACATAATCTATTTAAAGTGTATCGCGTGGCAAAATTATCACTGCAATCAATCACCACATCCGCCTGTGAAATGAGCGCTGAAAACTCACTTTCTGTCGACTTTTGCTGTATCGTTTGTACGACTGTTTCGGGGTTAATTTCATAAATGGTTTGTTGTGCAGAAACTGCTTTATTAATGCCTACACTTTGCGTGGTATGAATAATTTGCCGCTGTAAATTGGTTAAATCCACTACATCAAAATCACAAATCGTTAACGTACC
>Ga0265593_1001662_pt1 | contig 10126 bp, 7 predicted proteins | sample saktaG_8_FD_190136 | JGI IMG/M metagenome (GOLD analysis project Ga0265593, IMG submission 190136) | Saline water microbial communities from Sakinaw Lake, British Columbia, Canada - sak_2011_5_24_36m | ecosystem: Environmental > Aquatic > Non-marine Saline and Alkaline > Saline ... | reverse complement strand
CAGAGTCGTTCAATGCAAAACTTAAAAGTTTTAGATCTATTGTGCGTGGAGTCAGAGACAAGAAATTTCATCTTTTTAGAGTTGCCAAACTCTATGCCTAGAACCATGATTTGCGTATGACCCTAAACGACCCTTTTGAAAAAATATTTCCGAGTCTTGACAAAAACTAGTTTACTGCTAAACTAATTTAATTAAGCTTTAATCGTAATTTCAATGAAAAAGACCAATCCAGGCTCGCCTGTCGAGCCGATTCTTTGCCTAGCCCGCAGGATCGAGACGATTGCCAACAAATATGTTTTCCAACCGATGGGATTTTCGGCTATCAGTATGCAGATTCTCAAGCTTTTGAAAAACAACGGACCGCTAACGGCTAGCGACCTGATTAAAATGACCAACGCTACTAAATCGAATATGAGTCAACGGCTGAGCTTTCTGGAAAAAGAAAAACTTATTTCTAGAGCGTGTGACTCCTTTTGTTGCGACAAGCGGAAAATAACCATCAAACTTACACCCGCCGGCAAAGAAAAAATCACTAATTTGGAAAAGAGGTTCAAAAAAGCCCAAATTTCACTAGAAAAGAAGTTCAGTGAAAAGGAACTCGACCAGCATAAAGCCTTTTTCAAGAAGTTAAATTCGCTGCTAGACAATGGTGAAAACGAGTTGGAAAAAATATTTAAATTCTAAAATTATTCACCCCGTTAAATAATCTTAAATATTAGTAAAAATTCAAAATTAAGATTTGAACTGTGGTGGAAAAGAAAAAGTTATAATCAATTAAACAGATAAATAAATTGAATCTTAAATAATACAAAGGTTCAAATCTTATTTAACAGGGTAAATGAACAAGAAAAAAATCATTCTGGCCATCCTCGCTGTCTTGCTTATTTTTGTGGCAGTTGAAAGACTTAATACTAAAAAAGCAGTTGTCGAAAAAGAAGAAGTCAAAAAAGCAATTATGGTTTCAGCGCAATCGGTTGCTGAAAGCAAAATTTTGCAAAAAGAAAGCCGTTATCCAGCCAGTGTTGTCGGGGATCAGGAAGTTCAAATCACCGCCAAATCTTCGGGAACGGTAGTGATTGCACCTGGAAACATAGGCAGTTCAATAAAAGCTGGCACCTTGCTGGCCAAAATTGATGATTCTGGCAGTCTGAGCGCCGGAGATCAGGGACTAAAAAGTCTTCAAGTCCAACAAACTGAACTTTCTCTTCAGCAAGCCAAGAAATCCTACGATTTGGCTAAAGACAATTATGATGATTTGAAAAAATCCAGCGATGCAAGCGACTCTGAAATCAACAGCGCAAAAATCCAAAAGGATATCGCCAAATTGCAATATGAAAACGCCTCACTTGGTCTGACAGGCTCTGTTGATAATCATTTGATGACTAGTCCTATTGCCGGCATCATCGTAAACAAAGCGGTTTCAGTCGGTGATTCAGTTTCAGCCGGTCAATTGATTGCAATCGTCAGCAAATCAACCAACGTTAAAGTGCAATTTTATGTCGATGCCCCTGGGCGCGCTAGTTTTTCGCGCGGACAAGAAATTTCAGTCACCGATAGCAGTGGAATTTCTTCAACCTTGCTTGTTCGAAATATTTCCGCAGTCGCCGATCAGACCACCAAGCGCTTTTTGATTGAAGCTTATCCGCAAAAACAAACTCCGCCAACCCTGCTTGCCGGAACTATTGCGACTGTTTCAATTCAAACAACCGCCAAAACACAAAATGAAAACGACATCCTGTTGCCACTTTCTGCCATCAGCGTCGGACAAAACGAAAGCTATGTTTTCACTGTCGAAAATAACGTTGCCAAGAAAACGACTGTCAACGTCGTGAGAGTCGATGGAGAAACCGCTGAGATTTCGAGCCAATTTGCGCCTGAAACACTGATCATCACCGAAGGAAACAAGCTGGTGCGCGATGGTGAAGCCGTGACAATGCAAAATTAATTTTACTAGCTAGTCATAACAGGGCTTGCGCGTTTGAGAAAAAATTACTTACAGGAAATTATTTTAGGGAAAGAGACTTGAAGTAGACCAAGAGAAGTTTTCTTAGCAAAAAAAATACGCTCTAGGAATTTTTGAGCAAACGTGCAAGCCCTATTTATGTTTAAATGTTTAAATGATTCATAATTTTATGGAAGAACAAAGCAAGCAAAAATTCACATCCACCGATAGCGCCTATCTGGATAAGCTGGAGTTCAAACCAGAGCTTCAAAAGACTTGGCTGAATTTTTTCGTCGCAAATTTTCGCGTCGTCATTTTGCTTATCGTGCTAATTTCCGGTTGGGGGATTTATTCCTTCTTCCAGTTGCCAAGGGAATCAAATCCAGAAGTCAAAATCGCGATGGCAGTGGTCAGTGCTTCCTATCCTGGGGTTTCCCCTTCCGATATGGAAGAACTGATCACCAAAAAAATCGAGACCGATATTTCCGGAGTCAGTGGCATCGACAAAATCACTTCAACTTCCGCCAATTCTTTTTCCAGTGTTGTGGTTGAATTCGATGCCAACCAAAATGTCGATGACGCCGTCAGAAAGCTTCGCGACAAATTGCCCACCATTCGAAAAGATATTCCCGAAGATGCAAACGATCCGCAAGTCCAAGAAATTTCTTTGGATGACACTCCAATTGTGACTTTCGCTTTAGTCGGACCATACGATGGTTTTATGATGCGCACCTATGGCGAGAAAATTCAAGACGAACTTGAAAAGATTCCCGGCGTCCGCCAAGTGGAAATTTCCGGTGGCGACCAAAGTGAATTTGAAGTCGCCTATGACCCAGGCAAACTCGCCCTTTTTGGCATCACTTCCGATCAAGCAAATCAGTCTATTTCAGCTACAAATAGGGCTATCCCGGCTGGAAATTTTGAAGGCAAAGAGTTTAATTATCCAGTTCGCTCAGACGGTCGATTTTATGACGCCAAAACCCTTGGAGAAATCCCAGTTTCACATACTCAGCAAGGTGCGATTGTCTATCTTAAAGATATTGCTTTAGTATCTGAAAAGTCTATTGAGAAAACCATCTACTCCCGTTTTTCATTAGATGAAAAAACTCCCCAAAATGCAGTCACTTTGCAAATCATCAAAAGAACCGGCGGTAGCATCATCGACACTGTGGAAAATTCGAAAATAAAAATCGATGAGATGCTCAAAACTTTTCCCGCTGGCATTACCTATTCAGACACTGTCAACCAAGCCGACCGAATTGAAAAGGATTTTGACCAACTCACTCACGATTTTATGCTCACCTTGATTTTGGTGGTGGGAATTTTGTTTTTGATTGTAGGACTCAAAGAAGCTTTCGTGGCAGGCTTGGCAATTCCCTTGGTTTTTTTCACGACTTTCGGCGTAATGCAGGCCACTGGAACTTCGCTGAATTTCCTTTCGATTTTTGCTTTGCTTCTTTCTTTGGGACTTTTGGTGGATGATGCGATCGTCGTTGTTTCTGCCACCAAGCAATATATGAAGACTGGCAAATTCACTCCGGAACAAGCGGTTTTGCTGGTTTTAAATGATTTTAAAATCGTGTTGGTCTCGACAACCTTTGCAACCGTTTGGGCTTTTCTGCCACTGCTCTTGTCAACCGGCATTATGGGACAATTCATCAGATCGATTCCAATTACGGTCTCAGTGACTTTGATTTCATCCTTGCTGATTGCGCTGATGATCAATCATCCCTTGGCCGCTGTGCTCGAAAGAATTAGACTGACCAAAAAATTCTTTACTTTGCTTTTATTTTTGGTTCTATCTATCGGATTGATTGGTGTGACGCAACATTCCATCATCGGCTATGTTTTTGCAACGCTTTCATTTGTCATCATCGCTCGAATGATCGCTTGGTATTTTCAAGCTGGCAAGAAAAAACTTTTGGAAAATGCTCTGCTTGCTGAGCAGGAATGGGAAAGCGACGAATTGATCAAGCAAAAATTGTTCTCGCAAGGCAACCGCGAAGATGCGACGCTGGCCAGCAAATTTATTCACGGCATTATTCATTTTGACCAGGTTTTGCCTGTCTATGAGAAATATCTGCGAATGGCAACTTCCACCAAAAAACGTCGCCTGGTGACTTTGCTTTCAACTTTGGCTCTTTTCCTTTTCGCTATCGCTTTGCCGATCATGGGAATCGTGAAATCAGAATTTTTTCCGCCCGCTGATGGCGATGCGCTTTACGTCAGTATGGAAGGGCCAATTGGTCTTAACCTTGATCAAACTGACAAGATCACTCAAGAAGTCGAACAAAGATTGCTTGAAATTTCCAATATTGAAAACTTTTCAACAATTGTCGGAAATGCGGGAACCGATGGCGGTTTTGGTGGAGGGGGTTCCAATAAATCCAACACCGCGTCCATCACCGTCAAATTGACGCCTCAAGAAAATCGAGAAATAAAAGCATATGAAATTGCTGAGGAAATCCGCGAAAAACTTGCTGACATTCAAGACGCCACGATCACAGTTTCTTCTCCGCGTGGCGGACCACCTTCTGGCAGTGCTTTCCAAGCTCAAATCAGTGGAGAAAATTTGCAAACGCTGGACAAGGTTGCCAGTGATTTAAAACCGCTTGTTGATTCAATTCCAGGCGTCATTAACTCTGACACATCCTTGAAAGATGCGCCGGCAGAATACACTTTTCTTTTGGACCATTCCAAAATGGAACTTTATGACCTGAATGCCTCAACTGTCGGGATGGCTCTGCGTGGCGCAATCTCTGGGACTACCGTAACCACCGTTATTCGAGATAATAAAGATATTGACGTGCTGGCACGTTTTGGCAAAAACAAAATCCCAACTTTGGAAGATATTCAAAATTTGCAAATTCTCAATAATAGAAAGCAACCAGTTTTCATCAAAGACGTGGCCCAAATTAAACTGACTCCTTCGGTTGACGCCATCACCCGCATTGATCAAAAAAGAACTGTGCTACTGACTGCTGATGTTTCCGGCACGACCAACGCCACTCAAGTCGTCAAACAGTTCCAAGACAAAATCGCCAAAGAATACAAACTACCAGCTGGTTATGACATCAGCTATGGCGGAGAAAATGAGCAAAACACCGAATCGGTAATGTCCATCATCCGTGCGATGGCGATCGCCGTCGTCCTCATCATCTCCACGCTCGTGATCCAATTTAATTCGTTCCGCAAGGCCATCATCGTGCTCGTCACCCTGCCTTTGGCGCTCATTGGAGTGTTCATTGGTATGGCGCTTTTGGGAGTCACCTTGAGCTTCCCAGGACTTATTGGAATCTTGGCGCTCTTCGGCATTGTGGTGAAAAATGCCATCATTTTGATCGACAAAATAAACCTCAACATCAAAACCGGCATTCCATTTGAAGAAGCCATCATTGACGCTGGCAAATCCCGCCTGGAAGCAATCTTCATCACTTCCATCGTCACCATCGCCGGCATCATCCCAATCACCCTTTCCAACGCCACCTGGACCGCCCTTGGGTCTGCCGTCATTTTCGGACTTTCCATCTCATCATTCTTCACCCTCTTTATCATCCCGACCTTGTATATGACTTTTATCAAAGAGAAGGACCGATTCTAAATTATTTTTTACCTTGTCATTCCCGCGTAGGCGGGAATCCGGGTTCTAAAATGAATTTAGATTCATACCCCGCAAGAGTGCTCTTGCTACGTAGCAAAAAAAATCCCGAAATTTTTAAAGCACACCGCGAGGTGTGCTTTAAAAAAAATACAGGATGCAAGTCTTTTTATTTTTTCAAAAGCAGGAGCAAAAGTCCGATTATTCTGCTCTTTTCTTTTGGGTTACTTTCAGCCACCAACAAAGTCAAGACAGTCAAAGCCTCTGGGGTTATTTTCTTCCTGAAGTCAAAACCAGTTTTTTTCAAAAACCAAACAAAAGAGAATGCCCCACCGCGTTTGTTGCCATCAACAAAAGGATGATTTTTCACCACGAAATAAAGCAAATGAACTGCTTTTTCTTCAATTGTTGGATACAAATCTTTTCCGCCAAAAGATTGCAACACATTACCCAAAATTCCCGCCAAACTGCCGCCCTGCCGTTCGACAGAAAAAATTTCTGTCGCCTGCTTTTGGGTAATCAACTCCTTTTTGAGTTGCAAAATTGCGCTACTTAATTCCGCTCCTGCCAAAACAACTTTCCCTTTGGTGATTCCCCTGGTTGGTAAAGATTCTTTATCATAGGCATCCAGCGAAAACCAGGTTCCTGCGAACAATTTGATCAATTCCATGGCATCTTGGGCTGAAATCTGATTATCGGCAGGAAGCAAACTTTTTGTCTCCGCCACTGCAAGCAAAAATTTTTCATAATTCTGTGCGATTCTGCTTGGGTTGATGACATAACCTTCGTAAATATATTGTTTCAATGTCTTGGTCGCCCAAATACGAAATTGAGTCGCCTGCTTGGAATTTACGCGATACCCAACAGCGATTATTCCGTCCAAATTATACATCTCTATCGCACGCTGAACTTTTCTTTTGCCTTCAATCCCAACTGTTTCCATTTTGGAAACAGTTACTTTTTCAGCAAGCTCACCTGATTCAAAGATATTTTTGAAATGTTTTGAAATCGCAGCTTTCTGAACGCCAAAAAGTTGTGCAACCTGGTTGAGATTCGCCCAAAATGTCTCCTTCTTGACATCCACCGCCAACTCAATTGCTCCGTTTTTAGCCTGAAAGACAACGACCTCGTTTTTCTTTTTTTGTTTCATAACTTTTGATTTAATTACTTATAATGATATTTTATCATCATAGCTAAAACCCGTCAAACTTGCCTTAAAAAGGCGTCTTTTTCAACTACAAAAAGTATTGCAAAAAGTCGCATCTGCCAGAATTTGCAATATCTTTTTTGGAAGTTATTTGCGCTAAAAAATTCAACTATCTTTTATCACCAAAAAAACATTCTCATATTCTTGCCTGTCCGCCTCTGGAGGGAGAATGTCAGAATGTTGCTGTACTTTATGAATAGATAAATTAAGTCCTTATGTGGCTCCCATGGACTTTCCATCTCATCATTCTTTACTCTCTTCATTATCCCAACGATGTATATGACTTTCATCAAAGAGAAAGAAAGATTCTAAATTATTTTTCACCTTGTCATTCCTGCATAGGCGGGAATCCAGGTTCCAATACGGATCTAGATTCCCTTTTTTAAGGGAATGGCAAAATTAGATCAAACTTTTTTTGTAGAAATATCTTTGTTACGTAGCAATTTACGCAGCAAAAAAATCCCGAAACATTAAAAGCATACCGTAAAGGTATGCTTTTAATGTTATGTCTTTTTTTCTTTTTTGCGGTTGCTGTAACGGTAAAACCTTTTTCAATCTCACTGGTTAAAAACTAGTCAGAAAAATATAAGAATAGATCCTTATCTGGGTTTATTGCCTTCATCAGCTGAGGATTTACATAGTAATCTAAAGCAGATAATTTAATTTCTTTATAAACAGATAACAATTTTAAATTATCCCAGTTAAACTTATTAAACTCATCTTTACTAAACAATATTTCAACACCCCTTATCTCACTTATTTTGCCATAATTATCAGTCACATCCATGAATTCAACTATATCAAACTTCTCAACATCTTCGATTTTAAAAATCTCACGACCCACAACGACTAAATTTTCATATGCGCCACGGACGAAAGAGGCTTCATCGGTCATCGCATAAGAAGTATCTCCGACCTTGGAATGAGGATTAAATTCAACTTTAACTATTTTTTCATCAGCTGAGTAAGAAACACTCTTAAGATTTTCTTGCTTTATAATCTTTCTTACTATATTCTCTAATCTTTCTTGATGAGTTATTTCCTTCTTAGGCTCTGTGAACTCAACTTTCTTTTCAGCATTTTCTGAACCATCACCAAACATATTTATGCTAATAATTACAAACAATATTGTTACTATTATTTTAATTACATTATTCCAACTAGTTTTAACCCACATATACCAAAGTAAAAAATATGGCAATATAAGTAAAGCAATCAATGCTCCCCACCATTTTTTATACCACTCTTTTTTAAAACTATCATTTTTTGAAGTTTCTTGTTTTTGTGTGTCTTCCATTTTTTTATAAATATAAAATTAATAGCAGAATTAAAGCCACTCAGCAACGCCACCATGACCAGAACAAGTGCCACTTCTATGTTGACTATAACTATATGTTCCATCTTTACATTTTGCGGAAGCCCCAGCCGTTTCACTACTTGGACGATGCACACAATTCCCATCAACATTTTCATAATAATCCTCACCACAAGAAACTGCAAGCGATAAAGATGAAGCGGGTGCGATCTTCTTTTTTGTACCTGAAGCAACTATTTTATCAACTGCCTCTTTTTTTATTTCCTCTGAAATCAATTCTCTTTTTGTCTCAATCTCATCAGCATAAGTCACTTCATAAAGAAATTCCCTTGTGCCATCAACTCCACTTTGAATTGTTTTTGTTTTGCCTATTTCTAAAGTGTCATCATCTTTCTTGATCGTTTGAAATGGAATTTTTTCTGTTTTTGTTTCTTTTTTGATTTCAACAATCGGAATTTTTGCCTCTTGCTCAATATTTTTTTCAACTTGTTCTTGAGTAGAAATAACCTGTTCGGCTTGTTGAGCTGTTTCCTGCGTTGGCAGTAAAGAGACATTTTTTTCTGCGTTTTCCTTGCCAGAACAACCAGAAAAAACGAGCACGATCAAAAATAGTCCCAAAGCCAATAAACCGTTTTCCCCTATTTTTTTATACATTTTTTAAAAAAAATAATTATTAATTCAAAATATTTCTGAATATTAAAACAGCAGTCTTACTAACAATTGCACCGAGATAGAAAGATTGCGACAATTTTTTCAGACAGCATTATTCCATTCCTTTTAACAATGCTGCCGTCCAACTTTTTTGCAAAATTCTACTGATTCAAGCTTGACATTACGGGACTGTTGCCGAACGACCTTTTTGAGCATTTTTGAAAAAATTAGTGGCTTATTTTAGCCAAAATATTTTTCAAAAATAGCGTTTTTAGGTGTTTGGCAACAGTGCCATTACAAGGTATCACCAAACCCATAAAAAATCAACACGGCATAAATTACCATCTAGTAAAAAAGCACACCTTGCGGTGTGCTTTAAAAATTAAAACATTGAAGCTATGGATTCTTTTTTTGATCGAACTTAAGCAAATCTAACATTAAGCGCATCAATATAGCTATTATATAAAGCTAAGTTTTCTTCAAAGACAGCTTCATCCCATTTGCTTTTCTTGCAATCCAAGATAGCCTGTGCAATAACTTTTTCTTCTTCATTGGCATTTTGAAGCACTGAACTATAGGAAAAAGGGCCAACATTTCCTCTTTCTTGTCGCAGATGATACATAATTCTTGCCAGCACTTTCAAAAACAAAATATGTTTCTCACCAGGATGTGTTTTAAAAGAGCCGTTTTCGATTCTAACGAGGTGGTCCAACCTAATTCTGACTGCTTCCGCTGTTCCAGCATCTTTCAAATTAAAATCTGATCTTAAAAAAATATTTCCAGCAACGTGCTTCCAATAAGGAAAATCGAGCAGTAGCAACTGCGGATGAATAAAACTTCCCAAATTCCCTTTCACTATTCCCGTGTCTAATTCTGATTTATACAAAAATCTAAATCCAAATTTATCAAATCCTGATTTCTCGCAAAGCTTGTTTTTAATTTCATTTTCCAGCGCAAGCGGCATATCTTCATTTACGAAACCGATAGAATCAATGTCACTTTCACCTTCCTTATAATCAGGAGTTAAAATGGAACCATACAAATAAAGCGAAACGAGCCCTTGATCTTTGTATTCTTCAAAGATCTCTTTCAAAACATCTTCGGGTGTTTTTTCCATAAAATTTTTTATTAAATATTAAAATTATTAGCAAATTAAATTATCATATACTATTATTCCTGTTAGTTCAATGTCTTATTCCTGGCAAACTGAATCCCTGATAATCTTTTCAAAATCTCCTGCCCCACTCACAAAAATTGATTGGATTCCAAGCTCACTGGCAATCTCAACATTCTCATCTTCATCATCAAAAAACAGCACCTCTTCCGGTGAGAGATTAAGCTCTTTCAAAATTTTCTCATAGAATTCTTTTTCTGATTTTGAAGATTTAAGCTCAAAAGAATAGAAAAATCCAT
>Ga0265593_1001660_pt1 | contig 10132 bp, 8 predicted proteins | sample saktaG_8_FD_190136 | JGI IMG/M metagenome (GOLD analysis project Ga0265593, IMG submission 190136) | Saline water microbial communities from Sakinaw Lake, British Columbia, Canada - sak_2011_5_24_36m | ecosystem: Environmental > Aquatic > Non-marine Saline and Alkaline > Saline ... | reverse complement strand
GTGCAAGTGCCGCAGTGGTTTGTTGGGGGTACTTCATCGATGCTTAATGGTAGGTTGGTGTAAATTTCACCTAGAAAAAACCAAGAACCGTGGTTTTTGTTGATGAGTAAGGTATGTTTGCCACGCCAGCCAAGGCCAGATTTTTCTGCAAGTGCGACTTCTAGCACTGGTGCGCTGTCAGTAAAAACCCGGTAATTAGCGTCAGTAATGGCTAGTTTTGTAGCTTCTTGCTGTATTTTTTCGCTGAGTTTTTGCAGCTTATTACGCATTACTTTGTGATAATCCCTCCCCAGAGAATAACGCGAAATATAAGCTTTTGCGCTATCTTGCAAAATGCTTTCACTGTATTGAGCATTTGCTGGTAAATAATCTAAACGTGCAGAAATTACGCGTAAGGTATTTGGCACTAATTCGGCTGGGCGAGTTCGCTTGACCCCGTGTTTTGCCATATAATCCATTTCACCATGAAATCCTTTTGCAACCCACGCCTGATGCTCGATCTCTGCCGCCTGCAAGTTGGTATCGGTGATGCCTATCTGATTGAATCCCAATGCCAAGCCCCAGCTTTTTATGTCGGCGCTCAATTGCTTAAAGTCGTTTTGCCTAAAGTTGTTTTGCATAGTCATGGCGAATAATTTTACACTTGATTTAGCCGATGAAGCCGCTACGCTTCACTTTGGTGTGATTTTAGCTAAAATCATTCAACCTAATTTAACGATCTATTTACATGGAGATTTAGGCGCAGGTAAAACCACTTTGGTACGCGGTTTGTTGCATGCGCTTGGCCATGTGGGTAAGGTGAAAAGCCCAACATATACACTGGTTGAGCCATACGAAATTAAATTAAATGGCCGTATTCATTTAAAGCAGCCTAATTTAAATTTGTATCATTTCGACTTGTATCGTTTTAATGACGATGAAGAATGGGAGGCGGCAGGCTTTAGGGATTACTTTAATGCAGAAAGTGTGTGCTTAATTGAGTGGCCAGAAAAAGCGCAAAATGTTTTACCGCTCCCAGACCTTAATGTCACTTTTAGCATAAAAGACTTTAGTATCAATCATACGGATTCCACAATAGAGCTAGGCCGTAGCATTAGTATCTCTGCGCATTCAACACTAGGACAACAATGCCTAAAAGCAATTTCAACAGAAGTTTGATTACGATTAACTCTTTTATAATGTTTAAAAAGTTTAAAAAATTTGCCTTACTACTAAGCTGGGCGCTGTGTTTAGGCCTGCTTGTTGGCTTGGTTGCCACTGCACAAGCGGCGAATAGCTTAGTTGCGGCTAGAGTTTGGCCTGCGCCAGACTATACGCGCATCACATTGGAATCGGGCTTGCCGTTTGTGTATAAAATGACGCTGATTCAAAACCCAGATAGGGTTGTGTTGGATATTGAAAATGTTGAACTCAATCAAATCGTCAAATCTTTATCAGATAAAATTTTGGCGAGTGACCCATATCTCAAACAAATTCGCGTAGCTAAATATCAGTTAAACACGGTTCGCTTGGTGGTTGATTTAAAAACTGAGGTCAAACCGAACGCCTTTACCTTAGCGCCTACTGGCGATTATAAGCATCGTTTGGTGTTAGATGTTTACCCGCTTAAAGACCCGCTTATGGCGATGTTAGCAGAACGAGACGCGGCTATAAGCAGCAACAATACCGCTGCGAGTATAGAGGCCAATGCAAAAAAAGATAAAAAACCCCAAGCGGGCAACCAAGTGCCAGTAGCTAGTAGCGCTACTAAGCCTCAAGCCATAATAGAGCCTTTGCCACCTCAACAAGTTGATGTTATTGAACCTGTTGCTACGAACGCTCACGAAGATGCAGTGAGTACAACGCCAGTTGAAACCGCTCAATCTACACCGATGCAGACTGAGAAGTCAGACGCGGATAATGCTGGCGTGATTCAAGAAATACCCCAAATCAAGCCTAAAAAAAATAGCTTTAGCAACGCTGATATCAATAAAGCTTCACGTCAAATTACCATTGCGATTGATGCTGGGCATGGTGGTGAAGACCCAGGTGCGCGCGGCGCAAATGGTAGCCGTGAAAAAGACATTACATTGATGATTGCTAAAAAGCTTAAAGCCAAAATTGATAATGAACCTAATATGCGTGCTGTATTAACGCGGGATAGTGACTACTTTATTCCCTTGCATGGTCGTGTAGTTAAGGCGCGTAACATGCAAGCTGATTTGTTTGTGTCGATACATGCCGATGCCTTTACCAATCCTGCGGCAAGAGGTTCATCTGTATTTGCCTTGTCTGAACGTGGCGCCACGAGCGCCAGTGCAAGATATTTGGCAAAAAAGGAAAATGAATCAGATTTAATCGGTGGCGTTAGTTTAGATGATAAAGATCCAGTGCTAGCGAGAACATTACTTGACCTATCGCAAACGGCGACCATTAACGATAGCTTAAAGTTAGGTAAAGCTGTTCTTGGGCAGATTGCTGGCATTAATACTTTGCACACAAAGCATGTAGAACAAGCCGCTTTTGCGGTATTGAAGTCGCCAGATATTCCATCAATTTTGGTTGAAACGGCGTTTATCAGTAACCCAGAAGAAGAGCAAAAATTGAACGATGAGGCTTACCAAGATAAATTAGTAAACTCTATTTTAACGGGTATAAAAAAGTACTTTTCAACGAATCCTGCACTTGCAAAAACTAAAGTCGCGTTAAAGTGATGTAACGTATCTAGTTGTGGCAAGCCAGTAAAATAAGGAGTTTCGGACATGGAATTAAAATTTCTTGGCGCCACAGGAACCGTGACTGGCTCAAAATATCTGCTCACTTGTGAGACGCCTTCAGGCGGTTTGAAACGAATTTTAGTGGATTGTGGTCTGTTTCAAGGGCTAAAGCAGTTACGCCTTAAAAACTGGGCTAAATTGCCGATAGACCCTGCGAGCGTTGACTTTGTAGTATTAACCCACGCACATATTGACCACTCAGGCTATCTGCCGCTATTTGTAAAAAACGGTTTTTCTGGCAAAGTATATTGCACCGAGGCAACGCTTGATTTATGCGAGGTTCTTTTGCCAGACTCAGCGCACCTGCAAGAAGAAGATGCAAAGTACGCCAATAAACGTGGCTTTTCAAAACATAATCCCGCGCTACCGCTTTATACCCAAGAAGATGCAATGAACGCGCTAGCCTTACTTACCGCCGTTCATTATGAGCAGGAGGTTAATTTAGGTGATGGCTTAACGCTGAAATTCTCACCTAACGGCCATATTCTAGGCTCTTCTTTTGTGCGTATTTCTAATCATAAAACCACCATTGTCTTTTCTGGTGACATAGGCAGACCACATGATATTTTGATGAAACCACCCGTGCGTATCAAGCAGGCAGATTACCTTGTGCTTGAATCAACCTACGGCAATCGTTTGCATGAACATGACGATCCAAGGGTCAAACTGGCCGAAGTGATCAATAAAACTGTAGCACGCAAAGGCATAGTGCTTATCCCGGTATTTGCTGTGGGTAGGGCGCAAGAGCTGCTTTATTACATTCATCTACTCAAAGTGTCAGGCGCTATTGCTAACGATATTCCTGTTTATTTAAACAGCCCAATGGCAGTGGATGCTACTGCAATATTTAATCATTATCGCGGTGAGCATCGCCTTACTCCAGAGCAATCTAGCGCACTTTGTCACACAGCACACATGGTGAACAGCATTGATGAATCAAAGCGTTTGAATCAAGCGAATGACCCGGCAATTATTCTTTCCGCCAGTGGCATGGCTTCTGGCGGGCGTGTGGTACATCATTTAAAAGCTTTTGTCCCTAACCCTAAAAACACCATTTTGTTCGTTGGTTTTCAGGCAGCAGGTACTAGAGGTGCTGCGATGCTGGGCGGTGTGGAAAGTATTAAAATCCACGGCGAATATGTGCCGATTCGCGCCGATGTTGAGTTGATTTCAAATCTTTCCGCGCATGCAGATTATTCTGAAATTATTGACTGGCTGGGCGGTTTTGAAGCTGCACCTAAGAAAACCTTTATTACGCACGGTGAGCCAGTTGCGGCAGATGCAATGCGGCTTCACATTGAAGAGCAGCTACATTGGCAGGTTGCTGTGCCAGATTATCTTGAAACTGTGATTTTGGATTAGATTGCTCCTACATGAAAAACTATCGTCTATTTGTCATTAAATAATCTATCTCTCTACTCGTATCACCATAGCCAGCTTGTGTGAGCAGGGCATTTTCAATATAACGGCTCACTTGTTGCCGCAAGGCTTTAACTTCAGCGCCATCCACAAAAATCTGCGGAAACTTAAAGCTTAACCAGGCGTATAAGCTTAAATTATGACTCAGCAATTCTGCCGCTTCTAAATGTTTAGGGTTGTTTGCAGTTAGCCAGACTGGCGGCGCAGGTAAGGTTCTTTTATTTGACTGCGCTACACTTTGCAAACAAAGCAGGTAATAGTCTTTTTCATATGCCACATTCAGCGAAATAGGCGCACACACAAAAATAAACTTGTCTTTTAATGACATATTTGGCGCATGTTCATCGACCAAAATCGCCTGACTAATTTGATTGTTAAGCGGTGTTTGTGCAAATAATTCAGCGTTAAACTTGGTTCGTTGCTGATGGTAGTTAAGCACTTCCGCAATCTTGCGTGTATGTAGTTGTTCGGCAATTTTCCCAATTTGACTAAAGTTAATGCTTACGGGTAGCTTGGTTAAATCAGACGTGTCATCAACATTTAGCATGTGCTCAATATGAATCAACTCGTCATTCTCAAGCACGTTCACATAGCCTGTATGGTAAATACCAAAACGCCCTGCGCGGCCTGCAATCTGGCGTACTTCGGTAGCGTTTAGGTGGCGCGAAGCCACGCCATCAAATTTATGAATGTTAGAAAAAATCACGCGGCGTATCGGTAGGTTTAAACCCATGCCAATCGCATCGGTTGCGACTAACACATCTGCAACGCCAGAACAAAATCGTTCAGATTCTGTGCGCCGTACTTCTGGCGACAATGCGCCGTAAATGCTGGCTACGGTAAATCCCCATTGGCGAAAGCGTGCGCTAAATGTCAGCACGTCTTTGCGACTAAAGGCGATGATGGCATCGCCTTTTTGTAACTGCGGTTTAAGTTTTTGGCGGCTGTAGCGCTTACCACAGATGCTTTTATTTTCTAATACCAACGGCGTTTTACGTGCTAAATAAGTAATCTCGTGCGTTTCATTCATTAACGCAATCACAGCAATGCATGGCGCTGTTACCGCATTTGAGCCGCATACAAACACAAACTTAGCTGGTACGCCAACCAGTGCGGCAGTCCAAGCGCTGCCGCGATCAGCATCTTGCAGCATTTGAATTTCATCAATAATCGCGACTTCTACAAGCTTGCTTGGGTTCATCATTTCAATGGTGGATGCGGTATGTTGTGCGCCTTCCATCAAAACACGCTCTTCACCAGTAATTAAATTGCACGGCACACCTGTGGCGACTAAGCGGTCGCGAATTTCCATAGCAAGCAATCGCAAAGGCGCCAGATACACGCCAGATTGGGCGTTTTGTAAGGCAATTAAAGCATTATGCGTTTTGCCAGAATTGGTTGGGCCTAAGTAAAAATGATGATGCCGCTTGAGTGCGCGCGCCAGTGCAAAGCTTTCTACATAAGCATTTTGAGTTAAATATTCATCGGTTAAATTCATACTTTCAAGAATTTAGCTTAAAACGGGTAAAATACCAATACATAAAATTACAGATTAAAAAGCTAATATCAATGCGCATTCAACTCCTACCAGATCAACTTATTAGCCAAATTGCCGCTGGCGAGGTGGTAGAACGTCCAGCTTCTGCGCTTAAAGAGTTGCTGGAGAATAGCTTGGACGCTGGTAGCACTGACATTCAAGTGTCCTTGGTGCAAGGTGGCGTAAAGCAGTTAAGAGTGGCGGATAACGGCGGTGGTATCGCTCAAGATGATTTGGCAATGGCACTAACACGCCATGCCACCAGTAAAATTGCCAGTTTAGAAGATTTGGAATCTGTCGCAAGTTTAGGTTTTAGGGGTGAAGCGCTGGCAAGCATTGCATCAGTTTCACGCACCTTGATTAACAGTCGTTTAGCTGAAAGTAAGCACGCATGGCGCATCACTTCAGATGGCAGTGATATTTCAGCGATTGAGCCAGCAGCGCTGGATGCCGGCACAGTGATTGAGGTTAATGATTTATATTTCAATACACCTGCACGGCGTAAGTTTTTAAAAACTGAAGGCACGGAGTTTGGACATTGCGAAGCCGCATTTAATCGCGTTGCGCTATCACGGCCTGATGTGGCATTTATGCTGCAACACAATGGCAGGGCGCTTAGCCGCTATGCTATTAGCGAACCATCAAAAAGATTTGGTGAAGTATTAGGCGCAGATTTCGCCGCCGAAACCATTAGCGTAGATGAATCTGCCGCAGGTTTGCGTTTGTGGGGTGTGGCGGCAAAGCCGACTTTTAACCGGCATAAAAGTGATACGCAATATGTTTACGTCAACGGTCGGTTTGTACGCGATAAACTCATTTCTCACGCCATACGCCAAGCTTATCAAGATGTGTTGCACCACGACCGCCACCCAGCATATGTGCTATTTATTGAGCTAGATCCTAATTTGGTGGATGTTAATGTACATCCAAGCAAAACCGAGGTTAGGTTTAGAGATGGTCAAGCCATTCATCGCTTTATTTTCCATACACTACACAAAGCATTAGCTTCGCCTACCGGCGTTTCTAACGCCACAACCGCTAATCAAGCAGCGTTTAACCCGTTCGCTAGTCAAAACTCCGTTCGTCCTGAGCTTGGTCAAGGACAATATCCAAAATACCAAGCGCAAATCAATTTAAGCGCCACTGAACCGAATCACTTTTATCAAACATTATTTGGCAATAGCGCCAATAGTAGCCAAAACCACCCCAATAACGCTGCCCTGCGAGCCAATAGGGACGGGCTTGCTGACGATGCTATTTTTGCGAATAATTTGCATGAAAATCATGCGGAAAATGACTTTCCGCTAGGGTTTGCCGTCGCGCAAATTCATGGTGTATACGTGTTAGCGCAAAACTCACTAGGCTTGGTGGTTATCGATATGCATGCCGCGCATGAGCGGATTATGTACGAACAGTTAAAAAATGCATTAGATGGCGAACATGGTTCAAAAACAGTCGCCATGCAGCCTTTGTTAATCCCAGTTAGCTTTACTGCCGATAGATTAGAAGTGGCCACTGTGCAAGAAGCCTTAGCCAGCGATAATGCAAGCCTGCAACAACTAGGTTTTGATATTGCTATATTGTCACCCAGCACATTAGCTGTGCGTGCAGTGCCCACTATGCTGCAAAATGCTGATGCAGTATTGTTAGCAAGAGACGTGCTGCGTGATTTACGTGAATACGGCGCAAGCCGAGCGCTAACAGAACGCAGAAACGAACTGCTAGGCACCATGGCTTGCCATGCCGCCGTGCGAGCCAATCGCAGCCTAACCATCACTGAAATGAACGCTTTGCTACGCGATATGGAAGCGACAGAGCGAAGTGGACAATGCAATCATGGCCGTCCTACTTGGTTTCAGGTGAGTTTGGGTGACTTGGATAAGATGTTTATGCGGGGAAAATAGCGTGGATGATTTCTGAAAAGGGCGCGCTCAAAAACTAGCTGCAACACCTAAAGAGGTTAAGGTGTTATTTGCACACCGTTGCTAATGTAGACAAGATAATTTTTTTGCTAACCTTACAAAATTGACAAAGCAAAGCTGAACAAAGCTGCGCATAAAATACACTTGATCTTGCGTACGTAAAAACGTACCATTATCCGATATTAACGACTTAATTAAGGTAATCATCATGCAAACTTTGTCTGCAAGCCATGCCCGCACTAATCTTTATCGCTTGATAGACGAAGCTGCAAGCTCGCACCAACCCGTAGTTATTACTGGTAAGCGTGCTAATGCGGTATTGGTTTCACAGGAAGATTGGTCTGCGATTCAAGAGACTTTGTTTTTAGTGTCTATCCCCAACATGCGCGAATCGGTTCTTGAGGGCATGAATACACCTGCGAGTGAGCTTGCAACGCAGTTAGATTGGTAAGGCAATGGCGCAATATCAACTGCTTTATACCAAAGCAGCACAAAAAGATGCAAAAAACTTGAGTGCCGCAGGTCTTAAAGATAAGGCATTGCTACTTTTAAACCTCATCGCAGAAAATCCCTTTAAAGTCCCACCGCCTTATGAAAAACTGATTGGTGACTTATCTGGCGCGTATTCACGCCGTATCAATATTCAACATCGTTTGCTATATCAAGTGTTAGAAACTGAAAAAATCGTGAAAGTGCTTAGATTATGGACGCATTATGAGTAAGTATTTTGACTAAATCAGAACAGTCGTTTCCTCCTGCCACATTTCTAATGGGCCCAACCGCTAGCGGTAAGACTGGCGCGGCGGTTGCGCTTATGTCTAAGCTGCCCGTTGAAATCATTAGTGTAGATTCTGCGCTGGTGTTTAAAGAGATGAATATCGGTACAGCCAAACCGGAGGCGGAAGTTTTAGAGCAAGCGCCGCATCATCTGATTGATATTATCGACCCTACTAGTGCGTATTCTGCGGCTAACTTTAGAAGTGATGCTTTGCGTTTAATGGCGGATATTACCGCGCGCGGTAAGATTCCATTATTGGTTGGTGGCACGATGTTGTATTTCAAAGCGCTTGAGGACGGTTTAAGCGGCTTACCAGAGGCCGATTCCTCAGTGCGAGCAGCTTTAGATGCTGAAGCGGCGCAAATCGGCTGGCCAGCCATGCATCGCAAACTTGCGGCAATAGACCCAGTAACGGCTGCCAGACTAGAGCCTAATGATACCCAGCGCATTCAACGCGCTTTAGAGGTTTACCAAATCTCAGGCGAAACCATGTCTAGCTTGTTTGCCAAACAAACCAATGAGGCGCTGCCTTACCGATTACTTAAAATTGCACTGGTGCCTAGCGATAGAAAAGTGCTGCATGACCGCATCGCATTAAGATTCGACCAGATGTTGACCGCAGGTTTTGTGGATGAAGTGCGAGCCCTGATTGCCAAATATCCCACACTTACACCAGAATCTACCGCTATGCGCTGTGTCGGTTATCGGCAAGCTCTGGAGCACTTGGCAGGTGACTATAATGCAGCTGAATTACGTGATAAAGGCATTTTTGCCACGCGCCAACTGGCAAAACGTCAGCTGACCTGGCTGCGAGGCATGACGGATATGGTTGAGTTAGACTGTTTGGCTGACAACTTACATGAATTGGTATTGAGTGAAATTATTCGGTTTATTTAAAACCTGAGCGCTTTGCAATACAAGGAGACCTTTGCACGAGCTAATTTTAACCCTAAAACCCATCAACATTGTCATTCCCGCGTAGGCGGGAATCCAGTTAAGTTGTTGATTCGCCTAGATTCCCGCCTACGCGGGAATGACGATAATTGGCGATTTTAGATTAAAGCTGACCTCGATTTTAACGGCGACTGCTTTCGAAGTTAATAGAACACATCCCAAAATTTCCACCAGACGCGTTCATCAGCTGGCGCACCTTTGCCTAGCACTGGGCTATTAGGGTAATTAGTTTGTAAAATGCGTAAGGTATCTGCTTTTAAATCATCCAAGCTCATCAAGTCGTAGGCGCTGACCAAAATCACCAGCGCTTCTTCAATGCTTGGTGATTGCGGGTAATATTCCAGCACATATTTAGCACGGTTAATTGCCGCAACGTAAGCTTGGCGCTTCATATAATAGCGGGCAACATGCAACTCGTACTCAGATAAGCTGTTAGATAAGTACACCATGCGTTGCGCGGCATCTTTTGCGTAGCGACTATTAGGATAACGCGTCAGCAGCTCTTTAAACGACACAAAGGAATCGCGTAATGAGCGTGGGTCGCGGTCACTAATTTGTTGTTTGGTGAGTTTTTCTATGATGCCGCGTTCATTAAAAACCGCCAAGCCTTTTAAGTAATATGCGTAATCAACATTAGCATGATTAGGATGTAATTTAATAAAACGATCTGCGGCTGCAACGCATAAAACAGGGTCTTGTTTTTTGTATTGCGCATAGGCGGTTTCAAGCTGTGCTTGCGCGGCGTAGCGACCGTTTGGGTAGCGAG
>Ga0265593_1001659_pt1 | contig 10133 bp, 7 predicted proteins | sample saktaG_8_FD_190136 | JGI IMG/M metagenome (GOLD analysis project Ga0265593, IMG submission 190136) | Saline water microbial communities from Sakinaw Lake, British Columbia, Canada - sak_2011_5_24_36m | ecosystem: Environmental > Aquatic > Non-marine Saline and Alkaline > Saline ... | reverse complement strand
GACAGGGCAGGATCCGGGAACGCGCAGTCCAGGGATGCCTACCGCGGCCGGGACGATTCAGGAAGGCAGGATGCCGGCCGTGGTGGCTCGGACTCATCCCGTGACCGTTCAGCGTCGGACGGACGTCAGGATACGCAGGGACGCAGGGACGCAGGGACGTCTGACCGTGATGGGGCGCAACAAAAAAGAGACAGCGGCAAGGTCGATAACGCTGGAGGTCAGAAGCGAAAAGACGGCGGCAGCGATCGTGCCGGAGGCCAGCAGGGAACAGACCGGAGCGCCTTCTCAAACAATGATCGTGGAAGTCAGACGAAGGCTTCCAGCAGCCGGGGAAATCAAAGCATGTCTTCCTCCCGAGGCGGTGGCGGTGGTGGCGGCGGCGGCCGTGGCGGCGGAGGAGGAGGCGGTCGAGGCGGCGGTGGGCGCGGCAGATAGCCGCCCCGGAATCACACAACCACTTATTACGAGTTCATCACTTTGGAACGGAGGGAAAAGCCGTGGTGTTAAACATCAATAGGACAGCAAGAGATTCGTGGTTGAGACGTTGCGGAGTGCTCCTCATGGCCGCTGCATTTATTGCATTAATGATTTGCGGTCCGTCCCATGCGAAGACCGTGAAGCAGCGAACATTTGCTTCCCCTGAAGAAGCGGTCAAGGCTCTGGTCGAAGCGTTGAAAACAAAGGACATTCAAGCGCTGGAAATTATTTTCGGGCCGGGGAACAAGGATCTTGTATCATCCGGAGACCCGGTATCGGACAATGCGGGGGCCGACAGGTTCGTCAGCCTCTATGCAGAGAAGAGCAGGCTTCAGGAGGAATCCGCGAAAAAAGTCCTTCTGTATCTGGGAAACGAGGATTGGCCTTTTGCCATTCCGATCGTAAAGAAAGATGCTTTGTGGCATTTTGATGCCAAGGAAGGCCGGAAAGAAATCCTGGCGCGAAGGATCGGCAAAAATGAATTGCTCACCATTCAGTTCTGCCTGGCCTATGTGGATGCTCAGCGGGAATACGCGCTCGAAGACAGGGACGGTGATGCGCTTCCGGAATATGCCCGGAAATTCTTAAGCGACCCGGAGAAGAAGAACGGCCTCTATTGGAAAGTGAAAGAAGGCGGGAAGCAGAGCCCTCTGGGTCCGCTGGCTGCCGAGGCTGACAAACAAGGCTACACGAGACTGGGGGAGGGCAAGCCTTCGCCATACCACGGCTATTATTTTCGCATCCTGAAGGCTCAGGGAAAGAGCGCGCCCGGCGGCGCCTATGACTACATGGTCAAAGGTAAAATGATCGGCGGATTTGCTCTGGTGGCCTATCCTGCCCAATATGCATCTTCCGGCGTCATGACCTTTATCGTGAATCATGATGGCGTGGTATATCAGAAAGATCTGGGCAGGCAAACCGGAAAGACGGCTCAAGCCATGAAGCTCTTTAATCCGGACAGCACCTGGAAAAAGGTGGAAGACAAGGACCTGAAGGCAGAAAATATGTAGCGCCTGAACGCAAAGTCCGTTCAGACAAAACAGGTAACGGACCGAAGTGATTGTCCGGAAAAAAGCCCTGACCCGCTTTCCAGAGCCATACATGGCCAGGGAAATTGCTGGCAGGGCATGTTTTGGGTCAATTTCCTGTGATCCAGGTGATGCCGATAGAGAGAACGGATTCCGTGCGGTCCCAGAACTCGTTCTCGTCAAGCATGTAACCGAGCCCCGCCAAATCAAAGACAAGGCACATCCGCTGCTGGTCATCGCAAATTCCTCCCAGTCCGCCCTCGCCAGTTTTTCTCTCTGCATCGATGCGATCATGCCATTGACAGCATTCAGAGCAGGTGTTAGTAATAAAACATAAAAGTAAATTTCCTCACCAACCCCCACTAAGGTGAATGCTACCGGAGTAGGACCCCCATATTAAACCGATGGAAGAATCAAGGATGTCCGGCATGTGAGCGCCTTCGGGCCGATCACCCGTCAGAGGGAGTGAGCGGCCGCCCGTTCAAAGAATTGGAAAGGAGGGGATGATGGCTCCACCATGGATCGATGTTTCGGTAAGGTTAAGAACCGGCATGGTCAACTGGCCCGGCGATCCATCAGTCCGTATCAGCCATGCCCTCGACATGGAACGGGGTGACCCGTGCACGGTGTCGCTCCTTGAGATGGGTGCACATACTGGCACCCACATGGATGCACCTGCGCACTTTGTCCGCGGCGGTATAGGGATTGACGACATGCCGCTGGACGCAGCCATCGGGTCGGCTCGGGTCATCGCCATCCATGACCGTGAGTCCATCAAGACCGATGAGCTGGTGCGGCACTCCATCCGGCGCGGCGAGCGGGTCCTGTTCAAGACCCACAACTCAGATCACTGCTGGGATACCGACGGCTTTGTCGAGGACTTCGTGTACCTTTCGGCAGCGGCGGCCCAATATCTCGCCGAGCGGCAGGTGCGGCTGGTTGGCGTAGACTATCTCTCCGTCGGCGGTTACCGCGCCGATGGGGTAGAAACCCACCAGGCCCTGCTCCAGGCCGGCATCTGGGTCATTGAGGGGCTGAACCTGAAGCGGGTCCGACCGGGCCGGGTACAGTTGGTCTGCCTGCCTATCAAGATCGCCGGAGGCGATGGCGCGCCGGCCCGGGCGCTCGTGCGACCCATGGGACGATTGGAAAGAGAGACGCAGTGATGGAAACCCTGTCCGAGTCCTATTCTGAAATCACTCAAGGAGGAGGGGACATGAAAAAGCAAAAAATCACGGATGTGACGGAACAGAAGCGGTTGAATGAGGCGAGAGAGCAAGGAATACCGTGGAAGAAATGGGGACCTTATCTCAGCGATAGGCAGTGGGGAACGGTTCGCGAGGACTACAGCGAAGACGGAAACGCCTGGGAGTATTTCACCCATGATCAGTCGCGATCCCGAGCCTATCATTGGGGCGAAGACGGATTGGGAGGAATCTGTGATGACAAACAGTGTCTGTGTTTTGCCCTTGCTCTGTGGAACGAGAAGGATTCCATCCTGAAGGAGCGCCTGTACGGTCTTACCAACAGCGAGGGCAATCATGGCGAGGATGTGAAGGAATACTATTTTTACATCGACAGCACGCCTACCCACTCCTACATGAAATATCTCTACAAATACCCGCAAAGGGAGTTTCCCTACCGGGAACTGATTGAAACCAACCAGAGACGGTCGCGGGAGGAGCTTGAATTCGAACTGCTCGATACGGGCGTATTCGATGACAACCGGTATTTTGACGTGTTCATGGAATATGCCAAGGAAAGCCCGGAAGATATCCTCATCCATATCACCGCTTGCAATCGCGGCCCGGAACCGGCCAGGCTTCGCCTGCTGCCGACGCTGTGGTTCCGGAACAACTGGTCGTGGGGAAAGGAGAATCCAAAGCCATGTTTACGGGAGGAGGCGCCGGGAGTTATACGCGCTTCTCACCCTGAATTGGGCGAGTACCGGCTGTATTGCGATGAAGACCCGGAACTGCTGTTTACGGAGAATGAGACCAATGCTCAGCGTCTCTGGGGCCAACCCAACGCCTCTTCCTACGTCAAGGACGGGTTCCATACCTGCCTCATATCGGGACAGGCTGATGCGGTAAATCCCGAGCGGAAAGGGACCAAGGCTGCGGCCCATTACATCCTTGACGTGCCCGGTGGCGGCAGCCGTACGGTGCGCCTGCGGCTTGCAGCCTCCCCGATGGACAATCCCTTCAGCAGCTTCGAGGCGATAACCAAAAGCCGGATCAGCGATGCGGACGAGTTTTATCAGCGGATTACGCCTCCGTCGCTGAACGAAAACGAGCGTCGGGTACATCGCCAGGCACTGGCAGGGATGCTGTGGGGCAAGCAGTATTACTACTTTGACCTGGAGCACTGGCTGATGGAACACAAAAGCCATCCGCTGCTCGAATCCGCCCGGAATGACGTGCGCAACACAGAGTGGTTCCACATGCTCAACGCCGACGTGATCTCCATGCCCGATAAATGGGAATACCCATGGTATGCGGCCTGGGATCTGGCCTTCCACACCATTGCCCTGTCCCAGGTGGATTTCGATTTTGCCAAGGAGCAGCTGCTGCTCATGCTGCGCAATCTCTATGTACACCCCAACGGCCAGATTCCGGCCTACGAGTGGAACTTCAGCGATGTGAATCCCCCGGTACACGCCTGGGCCACGATCTGGCTGTACAAATATGAACAATCGCTGGGTCGATCGGATCTTCGTTTCCTGGAACGCTCGTTTCAGGGCCTGATGCTGAATTTCAACTGGTGGGTGAACCGGAAAGACCCGTCCGGCAAAAACGTGTTCGCCGGGGGGTTTCTGGGACTGGACAACATCGGCGTATTCGACCGGAGCGCGGAGCTCCCGACGGGAGGATCCCTGGAGCAGGCGGACGGGACGGCCTGGATGGCGTTTTACTGCCAGTGCATGCTGGAGATATCCCTTATTCTGTGCGAATTTGACGCAATGTACGAGGAAGTCGCCTTCAAGTTCGTCCAGCATTTCATGTGGATTTCCTATGCCATGGACCGCATCGGCGAGCATCAGGACGAGATGTGGGACGAGGATGACGGATTCTTCTACGACCTGCTGCGGATGCCGGATGGTCAGGCCATGCGTTTGAAAGTGCGTTCGATGGTGGGCCTGCTGCCGCTTTGCGCATCCACGGTTTTTGAGGCGGATTTCGTGACGCGTTATCCGAAACTGATGGAAATGATCGCTCTGTTCCGGAAACGCCACCCGGAGCTGGTATCCCACGTTGCTCCGACCAACGGGAGTTTCACCGGATATAACGAACGGCGACTGCTGTCGATCCTCAACAAGAAAAAGATGGAGAGTGTGCTCGGATACATGCTCGACGAGAATGAGTTTCTGGGGCCTCACGGAATCCGTTCCCTCTCCCGGTATCACCTGGATCATCCGTTCAAATTCTGGGTGGGGCATCAGGAGTATAATGTCCAATATCTGCCGGCGGAATCGAATACGGGGATGTTCGGAGGGAACTCCAACTGGCGGGGGCCGGTGTGGATGCCGGTCAATGTGCTGATCATCCGGGCGCTGATCAATCTGTACACTTTTTACGGCGACGAATTCAAGGTGCAGTGTCCGACCGGGTCCGGCCGCTACATGACCCTGTTTGAGGTCGCCCAGGAGATCTCCCGCCGGCTGGTGGGCATGTTCCTTCGCGATGTTAATGGACAGCGGCCGGTCTATGGCGGGGCGGCCAAATTTCAGGATGACCCGCACTGGCGGGATCTGATCTTGTTTTATGAATACTTCCACGGTGATAACGGAGCGGGTCTCGGGGCCAGTCACCAGACCGGATGGACCGGCCTGATCGCAACCCTCCTGGACTTCTTCGGGCGCATGGACCCCAAAAACCTGCTGGAGGCCAAACGTGGACATGTATTCGAGCAGTTGGTCAGGGAGCAGGTGGGCGGAAAACAAAAGGGGGGAAAGTAAGGAGGAAACATGACCGATATGCGTTATTCATCACTTTACCAAATCAATACCCGCGTCTGGCTGACAGAACTTTCCCGGAACCTGGGGCGGACGGCGACCCTGAATGATATCCCCGATTCCGAATTGGATGGCCTGGCAGAACTGGGTTTTGACTGGGTCTGGCTCCTGAGTGTCTGGCAGACCGGGCCTGCAGGCCGGCAGGTTTCCCGCACCAACCCCGAGTGGCGAAAGGAATTTCAGGAGACCCTGCCGGATTTGCAGGAAGCGGACATTGCCGGTTCCGGGTTCGCCATCACCGCGTACACCGTACATGAACAACTGGGCGGAGATGATGTACTGGCCAGATTGCGTGAACGCCTTCGCCTGCGGGGCTTTCGCCTGATGCTCGATTTTGTCCCCAATCACACCGCCCTGGATCACCCCTGGACCGAGGAAAATCCAGAACATTTCATCACCGGAACCGAAGCGGATCTGGCCCGGTCTCCCCAGAATTATACCCGTGTCAAACGCAGACAAGGCGATCTGATCCTTGCCCACGGACGCGATCCCTATTTTCCGGGCTGGCCCGACACCCTGCAGATCAACTACGGCAGTCCGGCCGCACAGGAAGCCATGATCCGGGAGTTGGTGAAAATCGCCGGGCAGTGTGACGGGGTACGCTGCGACATGGCCATGCTGGTCTTGCCGGATGTTTTTGAACGGACATGGGGCATCCGAACACCGTCTTTTTGGCCCGATGCGACCCGGCGCGTCCGGGAGCAGTTCCCGGCCTTCTGTTTCATGGCCGAGGTTTACTGGGATCTGGAATGGACATTGCAACAGCAGGGATTTGATTATACCTACGACAAACGGTTGTACGACCGCTTATGCGAGGGTCATGCCCGGCCGGTGCGCGAGCATTTCCACGCAGGTCCCGATTATCAGAACAAACTGTCCCGGTTCCTTGAAAATCACGATGAGCCGCGGGCTGCCGCAACGTTCCCGCCCGAAGTGCATGAGGCTACCGCCGTCATTACGTTTTTATCCCCGGGGCTGCGTTTTTTTCACCAGGGACAAATTCAGGGCTGCAAAAAGCGCATTTCCCCCCATTTGGTTAGAGGTCCGGAGGAACCCAAAGACCCGAGTCCGGAGGCTTTTTATAAAAAATTGCTGGCTGTGCTGCGTCAGCCGATGGTGCGGGAAGGAAGCTGGCAACTGCTCGAATGCACGCCTGCCTGGGAGGGCAACTGGACATTCGACTGTTTTTTGGCCTTTTCCTGGACAGGAATTAACGGAGAGAAACTCCTGACGGCAGTCAACTTTTCGGATCACCCGAGCCAGTGTTACATTGGGATGCCATGGGCTGACCTTAGCGGACAACTGTGGTTCTCCGATCGGATGGGGTCTGCGATTTATGAGCGGAACGGAGAGGAGCTGGCCGCCAAGGGTCTCTATCTGGATGTTCCGGCATGGGCCTATCATGTGTTTGACGTGAATGACGTCGGGTATAGGACGGATAAGTTAAAGAGGATATGAAAGGAAGGACTAATGAAAGAACAGCAAGAAAGAACCGGGTTGTTTTCTCGGCGCAATTTCATGACGACAGCAGGAATTTTCCTGGCAGGAGGCATGGCAGGTTATGGAACCAGCCTTGCATTGCCTCAAACTCCAAAATTGACTGAACCGCCGTCCCTGCCATGGCCGTGGATAATGCTCGATCCCATGGAGGCCGGCCGGCGCGCCTATCGCAGCTATCTCGAGAAGAAAGGCTGAGGGAATGGCACTTGGCTGGGGTACTCCAGCCTTTTAAAAGAGAAAGTCGGTTATCCCTGGACAACCCTTCCGGACTATATGTTTGCTCATGCAGGGCAAGGGTACGCCGGACATGGCACGCTTTGCGGCGCCCTAGGCGTCAGCTCGTGCCTCATCAACCTTGTTGTCTACGATGAGAACGACACTTATAAAACCATAATAGACCGGATGATGTGGTGGTACGCGGGGATGAAATTCCCGACGGAACGGTTCGACGATATTTCGGCTTTCCCCAAGCAGATTCAGGCACAAGCGATGACACCGCTCTGTCACACATCGGTTTCGAAATGGACGATGGCCGCCGGTGTCGAAGTCAGTTCCAAAGAAAAGTACGAGCGCTGCGCTAAAGTGGCAGGGGAGGTCGTCTATACAGTGGTGCACTATCTCAACGAATACTTTGACGGAAAATGGAAGCCTGCAAAATGGGAGCCGTCGGAAGGAATCGCCCACTGTATTGAATGCCACGGTCCGGAAGATCATTTTCCGCGATACGAAGACGGCATGAACCACCAGCAGGGCCATATGGAGTGCCTTCTTTGCCACACGGACCACACCAAATAAGACAACATTTCCGGAAAAGCCCTGACCCGCTCTCCAGATCCATGCCGGGCCAAAGAAATGGCGGTCAGAGCAACGTCTTTGTTCAATTCCCGGTCAGTCCTGATAAATCTTATTAACAAGGATCTTATCATGAAAATTTTGACGACACCGCGAATGGACCGCTGTATCGGTTGCCATTCCTGTTCCATGGCCTGCGCCCGCCTGGTTCACAAGCGACTTTCCTGGGATACCTCGGGCATTCGAATCGCATCCTCCGGCGGCCTGTCCAGCGGGTTTGAGGCGAAGAGCTGTCTGGCCTGCGATCCCGCCCCCTGCGTGCGAGCCTGCCCGACGGGCGCATACGCGCAGCGCAAGGGCGGGGGAGTGATTGTACGGAAAAGGCGGTGCATCCAATGCGGGGAATGCGCCAGGGCCTGCCCGGTGGATGCAATCTACCTCGATCCTTGTGGCGAGCCCTTTGTCTGCATCCACTGTGGCCGGTGCGAGCCTTTTTGTCCCCATGACTGCCTGGAAATGCGGGAAATCAAGGGAGCAGCGGAGGAAATTGCTGCCGGGGAGGGTGCACCGTGATCAGAGACCACTTCAGAACGCTGGTCGTCGATCTTGCCTCCGGGCGAGGCAGCATGGTAGACATCGATGGCAGGGACACCGTGGCCGGCGGCAGCGGGCTTGCGGCCATGCTGTTCAACAGGTATGGGCATCCTGGCAAGCCATGGGATGACCCTGAACAGCCTTTGATCTTTGCCATTGGACCGCTCACCGGCTATTTCCCTTTGATGAGCAAGACCGTGTGCGCCTTCAAGTCGCCCTATCACGATCAATACGCGGAGAGTCACGCGGGCGGCCGTTCCGCCCTTGCCCTGAGGTTTGCCGACCTGGACGCCCTGGTGATAACCGGGAAAGCAGTCGAACCTTCCCTGCTTTCCGTCGGGTCGCGGCTTCTTGAGCTTAAAAAAGTCCCCTATCTGTGGGGCATGGATGCCCTGGCAAGCGGCAAGTTCCTGCGCCGCCAGGTCAAGGGGTCCGGCCACCGCAGCATCCTGCGCATCGGTCCTGCCGGCGAGCGCGGTTCCCCCATGGCCTGCATCAATGTCGACACCTACCGTCATTTCGGCCGTCTTGGTGGCGGCGCCGTCATGGGAGACAAAAACCTCAAGGCGATCGCCATTCAAGGGGATGGCGCCTTTCCCTTGCCGGAAAACAAGGCCTACCCGGAGCTCTTTCAGGAGGTCTACCGGCAGCTCACCGCCACCGACATGATGAGCAAATATCACAACATCGGCACGTCGATCAATGTAGCGCTGCTGAACGCGATGCAGGCGCTGCCATGTCGCAACCTGCAGCAAACCAGTGATCCGGACATTGCTGGAATTACCGGAGAGAGATTTGCCGCCGATACCCTGCTTCGAAACGGCGCCTGTTCGGGCTGCCCGGTGGGGTGCATCCACATCGGTTTCGTGAGGGAAAAATTCGGGATCGAGAACCGCTACCTCTATCGACAGGTTTCCTACGATCATGAGCTGGTCTTTGCTGCCGGTTCGATGCTCGGGATCACCCATGCCTACCAGGTCCTGACCCTCATCGACGTGTGCGAACGGATGGGGCTCGACGTGATGTCCGCCGGCGTGTCGCTGGCATGGGCCACGGAAGCCCTCGAGAAGGGGATTGTCACGGAAAAGGAAACCCTTGTGCCCCTGAAGATGGGTGCCGCCGACTCCTTCAAACAGGCCATGCTGAACCTCGGGACCGGTGTGAATGACTTTTACCGGCTGCTGGGGCAGGGCACCCTGAGAGCCGCGGCGCATTACGGCGGGGCGGATTATGCCTGCGTCCTCGGCCAGGAGATGGCGGGGTATGCTACCGGCGAGGTGTTCTTTGTCTCCCAGGCGCTCGGTCTGAGGCATTCGCACCTCGATGCCGGAGGTTATTCCTATGACCAGAAGGCCGATGACAAGAACGTTTCAAAAGCCGCCGATTTTCTCGTGAAGGACGAACAGGCAAGAGTGTTTTTGACCTCCATGGTGGCTTGTCTGTTCGCACGCGGCGTCTATACGGACGAAATGCTTTCCGGATGCCTTCATTCCGTAGGCTATGACGCGCTTGCCGGCAATATCGGGCCGGTTTCCCTGCAGATCCAGAAGCTTCGCTGGAAGACACGCCTGGCAACGGGCTTTGATCCGATGAAGGTGTCCATCCCGAAACGTTTCACCGAAGTGAGCACCTGGAAGGGAAAGATAGACGAGGGGTTTATGGGGTTGCTGCGTGAAGAATATGCCGGACGGATCATCGGGCTGGGCGAAGCGCCTGAGGGGCAGCCT
>Ga0265593_1001658_pt1 | contig 10140 bp, 10 predicted proteins | sample saktaG_8_FD_190136 | JGI IMG/M metagenome (GOLD analysis project Ga0265593, IMG submission 190136) | Saline water microbial communities from Sakinaw Lake, British Columbia, Canada - sak_2011_5_24_36m | ecosystem: Environmental > Aquatic > Non-marine Saline and Alkaline > Saline ... | reverse complement strand
GACGCGGCAATCCAGAAACTATGCGACGAGTTGAACGAAACGGAAACCCTGTTCCCCAGGACCAATCTACGACTGATTCTGAAAGTGGGATGTTCGTAAAATCCTAGGGAGCAGTATCTCTGAATTTCCAACCTCCGATTGACGAGGTCAACGACAGAAATGTTTCATAGGATTTCTTGAAAAGTCATTGCGTGCGTGGCTTTCGGCCACTTTAGCGTCTCCCAAAAGTCTCGGGCGCAAAGCGGCGGCTGGGCGGCACGAGGCATTTTGAATCCTTTTGCCCGGTTATGGAAGCCGACCCCCGGCCCCGTCCGTGCCCGTGGCGCATACAACGGCGCTATGTCAAATTTCAAGTCGTTTTCAACTGTTAAGAACTTGCATGTTACAGTTGATTGCGGTATGAATGGCGGTGTCCCGACACGCAACCTTTGAGGGTAGGCGTAAGGATTCCTTTCGTCTGGGTTATAAAATCACCGGAACAACTCCGCGTGAGTGCCTTCCCTGGTGAAAACAACGGCGTCGCCCGGAAGTTGGTAGATCAACAGAAAATCGCCGCCTATGTGGCATTCCCGGAAATCGGCCCATTCCCCCGTCAGTTCATGGTCGCGGTATTCGGCTGGCAAGGGGCCATCGTTGGCGATCAGTAGCAGCATCGCTTCTTTAAGCCGATGCATGTCATAACGCCCCGAGGCGGAAAGCCGCTCCCAATCCTTTTCGAACTGCTTGGTTCTGTCGCTGTTGCGAGGTGCTTTAGTTCGTTTTTGCGCTGCCGTTTTTTTCGAGGTCATCAAACAGTTCTTGGGCGGCATGGAAACGGGCTTGCGTTATCGTCCGGGACTCGTCCATGGCGGCAATGGTCGTTGCATTCGGCGCTTTCACCTCGAATGGCAAACCGCGTTGCGTGACAACCTGCCTTAAAAATAAGCGGATTCCGTCGCTCATGCTCAGGCCGCATTCGGCGAGAAGTCTGGAAGCGGCTTCTTTTAGCTCTGGCTCAATGCGTGTCCTGACATCGGTGGTTTTGATCGAATTCAGCATAATGTGTCTCATATGTAGCTACATCTGCCACTGTAGCATGTCCTGACAACAGCCCGCAAGGCGCAAGCCGCTCAGCGTCAAAGCCCCACTGCATTCCATGCCACCGTATCAAGCGGGGTTCCAGAGGGGGAGATGATGGCTATCGGATACGTCTGTAGCCCAATAGAGGCTCAAAAGCCTATCCTGCCCTAGCCATAATTCCACCATCCCACTCTTATACGATGAATTACGGTTAATTACGCGACAGCTTCGCCATTTCCACCGCCATCGGGTTGATGTCCACGCCATACAAACAGCGGTCGGCAACCACGCGGCGGGCGATGGCAAGACGTTCGTCGGCATCGGCGGGGACTAATCTTTCACTGGGGCTACCTTGCGAAAAACCGCCTTCCGGCGTGATGAGGATTTCGCCGGGATGCAGTTTTTCTGCGTTTTCCCAAGCTTCGGTCAGCCGCTCGGCCAGATAGCGGCAAGCCTGCACAAGAAAAGCCCCGGAACCCATCGCCATATCGCAGACTTTCAGTTCAAGAATGTCTTTGGGCGATTTGAGCGTCCATTGCTCTTTCGGCAAACCTTCCTGCGGACCCTCATACACCAACGGCTCCAAGGTTGTGCTGGACGATGGGCTGAGTCAGCGTCGGCGGGGTGTAGTGGGTGCCAGTGCTGCGCCGGGTCGTGCCGGCGGTGACGAATACACAGCCGGGCAGGACGACCAGCGGGCGCTCGAAGGAGTCTTCGCGGATCAAACCGGCGAAGGGGCGCAATCGGGCCAGTAGGTTTTCGTCTTGGTCGCAGGCCATCAACAGTTTGTGTTCGTCCAATAGATTGCCGCCTTCCAACGATTTTTTGAGGGCTTGCACGGAGCGGCCTGTCTCGTCTTTGAGGAAATCGAGCAGTTTGTCTTGGCCTTGAGCAAGCAATGCCTCCAGTATCGCCAGTGGGATTTCCGGTTCTTTGCTGCGGGTTCCATGAATGCCCAGCACCGGATCGCTGGCGCGGACGGCGGTGTGGTCGAGCAAGCCTTCATAGACATGGCCGATTTGTTCGACCCCCAGCGCCCGGAACGACACACGCCGGGTTTCCGTCGCACCACCGCTTTTCACCCGCAGCCGTTGCAAGGCGTTGAGCAAGTGCAGCGCGACCCGGTTGTTGATCGCCAGCGGTTCGGCAGGGGTGTCCCGCCAAACGCTGCCTTGGGCGCGGCCTTCGAGGAAAGGATAGCGGTCGGGATCAAACAGCGAACCACCGTAGGCAGGCATCGACAAATCCTGATGCGGGATTCCGCCATGGATAGCACGAAACGTCGCCAACAGCCGCGCCCACGCATCATAACGGCGCTCCAACACTTCTTCGCCATAGCGGTCGGCCACTTCCTGCAATTGCTCTTGCAGCGTGGAAACGGCATAGTTGTCGTCATACAGGGTTTCGCCCAGATGCAGCAAGCCGCGCTCCTCGGCGGAGAACAGGAACACCAACCGCATCATCACCGTCAGCGCGGCTTCATACAGTGCGGTTTCGCTGACACCCTTCAACAAGGTGCGCTGGCTTTCCTTGTCCAGCGCATCGAACGACTGCACCAGCACTTCGACGGCCTCGCGCACCTGGTAGCCAAGTTGGTCGGTGACCTCCTGCTGGTCTTGGGCGCTTGCCTTGAGCATCGCCGCCAAGGTGTTTTCTGCGGCAACGCCAAAGAAGCGGCGGACACCGAGCAGGGAATGGAAGGCACGGAGGGTGACGGGTTCATCCATCCACAGGTTGGCATACCAAGAAGCGTAGCCGGTGGCCTCGCCTCGGGGCGCATAGACCAGCAGCCAATGCTCGCCGTTGGTGACCAATCCTAGCGCCACGCCCGCGCCATGCAGCAGTTCCATCATGCGGGTGGCGGGGTGGGCTTTCCAATGTTTGCCGGGAATGGCTTTGTTGAGCGACTGACCGGCGGGGTAGCTGGCAATCAGCAGTTGGGCCTGTCCGGCGTTGTCAGTGCCGGGAGGCGAAAGCAGGGCGAAGTCGGGGCGCAGGGTTTCGCCCATTTCCGGCATCTTCGCCTCCATCCCGGCGGGGATGGCTTGGGCTTCGACAATGAGGTTTTCGGGATAACCCAGTAGATCGGTGAGGACGTGCAGCAACCAAGCCCGCTGGCTACCGGGGCCGGTTGGGTTGTCCTGCCACTCCTCATAGGCGGAACGCAACGCCTTGGCTAGGGTCGGGTCGCGGGGGTCCAGCCCTTGCGGGAACACTCGCTGCAACACCGGCAGCGAGACAAACGGCCCGGAGACTTCGACCAATGACAGCCAGTCGGCATGGTGGCGGGAGACATTCATAACTCCCCCCTTTGCAAATGGGGGGTTGGGGGGGATTTCCTCATGACCTGCCCCCGGTGATGTCGCGGACGGCCCGTCGGGGTATCAGCCAAGTGACCGCGACGGGGAATAGCCTCGCGCTGGGGTTGGCGAAGCGGGAGCGGATATGCGCGGATTCACGCTCGATCTCCTCGGGGATTTCCTTGACCCGGCGGCGCAGGGCGGCAAGGTCGCGCTCGCGCTGTTGCGTGCCTTCGATGTCGTCGCCGAAATCGAGCCTAAGCTGCGGCTCGTCCTTGCGGTCCAGTTCGGCTTGGATGGCGCGTAGCAGTTCGGTCATCACCGTTTTGAGCTTGCCCACTTCGCTCCCGGCTTTTTCATCCAGCATCTTGCCCAAGTTCTTGGTGCGCTCGACTTGGCGGGCTTCCAGCGCGGCCAGCAGGGGTTCGCGGTGTTTGGGCCAAAGCGCCTAGAAGCGACTTTCGATCAGGCTAGGGGCGGGGATGTTGGTGGCGGCTTGCAACGCGGCCTGGGTTTCGCCGACATTGAGCCGCCGGAAACGGCCTTCCATCAAGCTGCCGCCAGCGGCAATGATTTCCTCATGCAGGCGGTGATTGTCGCCGCCCAACACGACGATGCGGCCATGGGCGATGACGACGGGGTGTTGCAAAGCCGCATCGTCCACGATGCAAGCCGACACGCGTGACAGGTGTTTGGCTTGATTGCCCAGCGACCAGATTTCGGCGCGTAGCAAGCGCAGGCACATTTGCACCAGCCGATGGTTAAGGTGGGCCAACACCACATCGTCCCGGCCAGCGGACAAAGCGGCATCGAACACAATGGGGCGCAGCCGCTTGGTGTGGGGATGGGCCAGGCCATCGGCACAACTCGCCCAGCTATTGGACAGCGCGGGCAGGCGGAACACCGGGCAGGTTTTGCGGTTGCCGGTGCTGTCAGGCCATAGCCCATCGACCTCAACCGGAATCAACGGCGGTTGCCCGGCCAGTTCCAAGCCGACGCGGACGACGTTTTCGACATGATCCGGGGTTAGGTCAAGTTCGCGCTGGGTGTCGTGCAATTGTGCGGCGAGCTTTTCCAGTTGCTCGCGCAACTTGCGCTCGAACTTGAGCATGCGCCGTGCCGGTTCGGCCTCTAGCTCGGCACGGGTGGTGTCCAGCCGGTTGCGACGGCCCAGCATGGCCTCTTCCACTTGAATGGCAATGACCGGGCCGACTTTGCCAAGGTCTTCGCGGATGGTTTCCACCTTCAGCGCGGCCCGCATCAGAAATTCAAGATCGGCCTCAAGCTCGCCGACCTTGCCGGAGACGCGGGCGGAGTCGAAGCCTTGGCCGACAAAATGGAAGATATTGACCTCATCCGCCTTCTGGCCGTGGCGGTCCACCCGGCCATTGCGCTGTTCCATGCGGTTGGGGTTCCATGGAATCTCGAAATGGATCAGTCGCGAACAGTGGTTTTGCAGGTTCACGCCCTCGGAGGCGGCATCGGTCGCCAACAAAATGCGGACGGCGGATTCTTTCGGGTGGGCTTGGAAGGCGGCTTTGATCGGCTCGCGCTGGTCATTGGGCATCCCGCCATAAATCATCTCCAAGCGGCCTTGTTCGGCAAAGCCCTGACGGGCCAGCAGGTCGAACAGCCATTTCTGGGTGGCGCGGTATTCGGTGAAGATGATGGCCCGTTGCTCGTTCCATTTGCCATTGGGGCGCAAGGTTTTGTCCAGCCAGTCGATCAAAGTTTGCGCCTTGCTGTCCGGGCGCTGGCTGGATTTATGGGCATAGCCGCTGAGTTGTTTGAGCAGCCTGTCTTCCTCGCCGTGCAACGGCGACAGCGATTGGCTGACGGCGCTGACAATCTCGCCGGTCTCGGTTTCATATTCCTCGTCGTCGGCGTAGTCATCCGAGAAATCCTGAATGTCGCGGGCGGCGACGTTGCTGTTTTTCTTGCCACCCACGGTGGAGACGTGCTTTTCCAGCGTGGTGCCGAATGCCGCAGGCGAGGAGAACAGGCGTTTCTTCAGCAGTTTGAGGACGAATTCGGCGGCCATGCGCTCGCCATCGGAGGCGGCATGTTTGAGGCGCAGCGCGGAATAGGCTTGCAAGTCGCCATGCGCCAGGCGTTCCTCCCCGGTGTAAGCCACTTCCAGGTGTTGGACGATGCGCTCGGCAAAGCGCCGGCTGCCATCCCAGCGCAATTTGAGTTCGGACTTCATGCGCCGGATCATCACGGCTTCCAACTGGGCGCGATCCGGGGTCACGGCGCGGGCGAAACGTTGGCTGTCAAGCAATTCCAACAGGGCGGCGAAGCTCTCCCGGTAGCCATTGTGCGGTGTCGCGGAAAGGAACAGCTTGTGCTCGAAATGCGGGACCAGCGAACGCAGCGCCAAGGTGCGTTGCGAGTCGGTGGCATATTTCCCCCGGCCAGACGGGGCGACGTTATGCGCCTCATCGACGATCAGCAAATCGTAAGCCCTGGGGAAAACCGGCTGGTCGCCTGCGGGCAATGTCTCGCGGAAACTTCTCAGCGGGCGCTCGCGTTTCAGGTAGTCAATGGAGGTTATCAGCCTCGGAAAGTGTTTCCACGGGTTGACATGAATGCCGCGCTTGCGCCGGAGTTGGCTGATGGTCGCGCTGTCGATGATGCGGAACTCAAGGCCGAACTTGTCGCGCATTTCCTCCTTCCACTGCACTTGCAGCGAAGACGGGCAGACGATCAACACCGAGCGGACACGGTGGCGCAGGATCATTTCCTGCACCACCAAACCCGCTTCGATGGTCTTGCCCAAACCCACGTCGTCGGCAATCGGCAAATTGACCCTGGGCATGGACAAGGCCCGCACCACCGGATCAAGCTGGTATTCGTCCACTTCGATGCCACTGCGGAACGGCGATTGGAGGGCGCGGTCATCCACTTGGGAAATGGCACCCCAGCGGACGGCATCCAGAAAGGCTTGCAAATGCCATCCATACCGTCAAGCAGGTTAATCGTTTGCACTGTCATGTCATTACGAATCCAAACTCAGGACGCATCCACCTTGTAGCCGAAACCCCGCACGGTCTTGAGGAGTTTCTTGTCATGGTGCTCGTCGATTTTGCGCCTAAGCTGGCGGATGTAGACATCCACCACATTGGTCATCGGGTCGGCGCTGTAGCCCCAGACATGCTCCAATATCCGCATCCGGTTCAGCACCTTGCCCGGTGTGCGCAGGAGGCATTCCAGCATGGCGAACTCTTTCGGGGTGAGGTCGATTAGTGTTTCTCCTCGCATCACTTCGCGGGTCTCGTTGTTCAACACCAGGTCGGCGACGCGCAATTCCTTGGGTTCCGGCCTGAGTTCGCCAGTGCGGCGGCGGGCCAGCGCCTCGATCCGCGCCGACAGTTCCTCGAAGACGAAGGGCTTGGTCATATAGTCGTCCGCCCCCGAACGCAGCCCGGCCACCTTGTCGCGCACCGAGTTCCAAGCGGTCAGCATCAAAATGGGGGTATCGACACCGCAGGCACGCAAGTTATCGCAAACTTGCATGCCGTCGAGGTCGGGCAGGCCGACATCCAATTGGAATAACGGCAGGCATTGTCGCCGAGGATGAACAGCACTTGCCGCAACCGCTGCCTGTCTCCTTGCACCCAAGCCGGTGTGGATTGCGAATTCAATCCAACGGTAATGGAGCCTTCCCTTGCCATGACCTGGAAATCCTCGACGGCACAGGCCACCAGTTCGGCCAAATCCAGCCTGTCCCAGGCCAAGTCCCAATCAAAAGGGTTGCCGGACAGTTCGGTGCGGGCGAGGAACAGCAGGTCGTTGACGTAAGGTGATTCCTGAGAAAGAACATCCCATCAAGAATCCGATCCGCAGGCAAAAAATAGAGTCCACGAAAGGCACGAAAAACACGAACAAAAGCATGTCTTGTTCGTGCCTTTCGTGTTTTTCGTGGACGATTCTTTTGGTGGGTTCATTATTGGAAATCACCTAAGTCCCCAACTGCGTGGACAGCCCGGCGATGTACTGCAAGGTGTCGCGGTACTCACCGGCATCGCATTTGCCCTCGCTCTCGCGCAAAATCACTTCCGCCTCGCCGCAGAGGCGCAAGATCGGGGTTCGCAGTTCGTGGCTGATGTCGGCCAGGAACTCCCGCCGCGCCGTGTCCATGCGCTGCAATTCGCCGTTCAGCCTGTGCAGTTCCAAAGTGCGCTCGGCCACCCGTTGCTCAAGGATGGCGTTTCCTTCTTGCAGCTTTTCCCTTTGGTGATCCAGTTCGCAGGCCATGCGGTTGAAGTGGGTGGCGAGATAGCCGAATTCATCCTGGGTGTGAAGTTCTATGCGATGGGACAGGTTGCCCGAGGCGATGGCATCGGTGCCTTGCATCAAGGCTTCGACAGGCTTCCTGAAACCGCGCAGCAGCAACGCCCCGGAAACCAGCGCAAACAAGGCCGCAGCCGACGAGGCGGCAACGGCAATCTGATGGGATTTGTTCATCAGAGCTTCGAGTTTTTCCCTAGCTACCCTAGCATTGTCGCGCTCGGCAGCGATGGCGGCGTCAATCAGCGGCTGGAAGGTGCCGTCGATCTCCTTTTCCGAGAAGGCCGACAGGGTTTGCACGGCCCGCCCGTGTTTTCCCTGCTGGCGCAGGCGCTCGATTTCGTCGAAGCGGTATTCGCTGGCTTCCAGGAAGGCGGTGAAACGGGCCACCCGTTCCAGATCGACTGGTTTTTCCCGCCATTCCCCGGCTTTGGCCGCCTTGATCGCGGCATCCCTCAATTCCGCCATGGCATCGTAAAGCCGCTGCCTCGACGAGTCCACACCGGCTCCCGGCAATGGTGTGCCCGTGACCAGACCATCCATGCGTTGTTTGAAATAGCGATAGGCCTCATGGGACAGGCGCTCGTAACGGTCGAATGCCTTGTAGGCCGACTGGCTGCGCTGGAAATGCAGGGCGACTTGGCTCGAACCCCAATGGAGCGCCATCCCCAACCCCAAGACAAAACAGAACGAGACGGCGATCACCGCCGCCAACCGGATCCGGAACATGCGGGCTAACTGCCTTCGCCGTTTTCATCCAGCCGTTCCTCCATGGAGCGGATGGCTTCCAGCTTGTCCAGCAGTAAGAAATCATGTTAAAGAGCTTGAAGCCATAAAGCACACAAGCGTAGAATGGCTGGCATGAAGCCTATCAACTGGAACACCACGAAAAACATCCGCCTCAAGGCGGAACGAGGCGTATCCTTTGAGGAGGTATTGTCGGCCATTTCGCATGGTGGGGTTCTCAATGTGCTTGACCATCCAAACACGGAACACTATCCGAATCAACGCATGTTTATACTGCGCATTCGCGGCTATGCTTATCTGGTTCCATTTGTTGAAACCGATGACGAGATATTCTTGAAAACGATTATTCCGAGCCGGAAGGCTACCCGGAAATACTTGGCGAAAGGCAAATGATATGGATGATGAAAACAAACTTGAAGAAGAAATCCTAGCCTCTTTTGAAAGGGATGAATGGCGTTCTGTGCCAAATCTTAGCCAAGAAATTGAACGCTACGCCGCTTATGCCGAGGCATCGCTAACCAAGGACAAGCGGGTCAATATTCGCATTTCCTCCCGCGACCTTGAAGACATTCAAGCCAGAGCCGCCGAGGAAGGCATCCCCTATCAAACGCTTATGGCAAGCATACTTCACAAATTCGTTACGGGTCGTCTTGTTGAACCATCATCCCCGCCAATTTCCAAACCAACCCGAGCTATTCGCAAGCCAGCGACCAATTAGGTTCATATCATGTTCGCCGGACAACAAGCCAATACTGCGGGGCATTCATCAAGCCTTGATGAATGCTTTTCGACCATTGCTGAGGGTTCGCCAGCCATTGGCGAATACTCATCAGTGAATGATGAGCATCCATCAGTCCTTGCTAGATACCCGTCAATGGTTGACGAGCGTTCACCATTCATTGCCAGGCCCTTATCAGCCATTGCTGAATGCTCGCCGATCATTGACGAGCCTTCATCAGCCATTGCTAGACGTTCATCAAGCGTTGACAGATGCTCGTCAACCGTTGCAGAACCATCAGCAAGGATTGCAAATCACTCATGGAATTCTAATAACTGTAAGCAGAAACCAAGCTATGACTACTTCATCCTACATGCCCAATGACGACGGCGGTAAAGCCGACTTGCTCGACCATCTAGCCGCCACCTTGCCCAAATATGCCGCTTTGCTGGAAATCAGCGATGCCGACATAGCCATACTCCAAGCCGATGCCGCAAGTTTCCGCTATGCGCTCCACACCATGAACGAAATGCAATTATTTTCTTGTCGCCACGCGGCGCGTGGCGACAAGAAAATAGAGTGGCAGGATTTGTGGATTGTTGCCGCTTCCCATGTCGTCGATCCGACAACTTGGAAGCCTTCGTTGAGCATCCAAATCAAGGCGGCGCATCCGGTGATTTTATGGACAAAAGGCACGGCCAGCGCGATTGATAGTGGGTTGATCGGAATGACGGCAATGGTTTTGTCTCCCTGACCATTAACACCGAGCCAAACACCCCCGACACCACCCCGCTAACCCGCCCCCGGCACCAGCGCGATATGGAACTACAAAGCCATTTACCGCTTGCACGATGAACAAGTCGGGCAGTGGAGCGATATCGTGAGCGTGACGGTGGGGGGATAAGATGTAGGTTGGCATCCCTATGCCGACTTAATGCGGGTTTCCAAGTCCGTACTTGGGAACCCCTCCCGGCACAAACCGCCCCACCGGAACCCGCTCCTGCACGGCAGTCAGATAACGCCCCG
>Ga0265593_1001655_pt1 | contig 10151 bp, 8 predicted proteins | sample saktaG_8_FD_190136 | JGI IMG/M metagenome (GOLD analysis project Ga0265593, IMG submission 190136) | Saline water microbial communities from Sakinaw Lake, British Columbia, Canada - sak_2011_5_24_36m | ecosystem: Environmental > Aquatic > Non-marine Saline and Alkaline > Saline ... | reverse complement strand
GTGTGCAATTGCAGTGGAACTACTGATTCACTAGTTAATGAATGGAGAAAAAAATGTTGAAATCACACAGCTTTAAATTGTTGGGTGTGGCCGCCGCGATGGGCCTGTTAATGGGTGCAGCGAACTGCGCTAATGCTACCTCTGTTATTAAGATTGATGGCTCAAGCACCGTCTACCCAATCACCGAGATAGCGGGCGAAGAGTTTCAAAAAAATAAAAAAGGTGATGTCAAGGTGACCATCGGCATCGCTGGGACGACCGGCGGATTCAGAAAGTTTTGCAGTGGAGAGATTGACATTGTCAACGCCTCTCGCCCAATACTGAAGGACGAGATGAGCCAGTGCAACAGACACGGCATCAAGTTTATTGAGATGCCCGTGGCGTACGATGCGCTAACTGTGGTGGTTAACTCTGAAAATAATTGGGCTGGCAGCATAACCGTGGCAGAGCTGAAAAAAATGTGGGAGCCTACAGCGCAGGGCAAGATTATGAGCTGGAAGCAGATCAATCCCGCCTGGCCGGACGCCCCGCTGAAGCTGTTCGGGCCGGATGCTGATTCTGGCACGGTTGATTTTTTCACTGAGGTGATTGTGGGCAAGGCCAAGTCAACCCGTCTTGACTACACCGCGTCAGCAGACGACAAGGCCTTGGTACAGGGCGTTATGAGCGACAAGAATGCCATCGGCTACTTCGGCTATGGCTACTACGCTGGCAATGTGGACAAGTTGAAGGCCGTGCCCATCAGAGCTGGGGACGACAAGCCTCAGGTGTCGCCAAGCCTAGGGACTGTGAAGGACGGCACCTACCGGCCACTCTCACGCCCAGCATTCATCTACGTTAATGCTAACGCAGCTAAGCAGACTGACGTGCGGGAGTTCGTTGAGTTCTATCTTAAGCAGGCACCAAGAATAGTGGGCGAGGCGAGGTATATACCCTTGCCGGCTAACGCCTACGAGTTGGCGCTGGACAACTTAGCCAAGGGCAAGACCGGCACTGGCTTTGGGGGCAAGTCGCACGTTGATATTGACTTTAGTGGCATAGCAAACGTGGGCATGTCCGATTCCGCACTGATGAGACGAGACGGCGGACTGTTCCCGTCACCTTAGAGATCAACAAGAGCTGATGGGCATGTGGGCCAAAGGGGTATAGCATGAAAGACAGAAATGGAGTTTGTGTCTTGCTCGAGGCGCATGTGCGGGCACACAGCACAGCCGTGCTGCTGGCAAAGGTAGCAATAATTAAATTTAACAAGCGGGCAAGGAGGCGGGGCGGCACAAAAGAAAGGCAATAATTATGTCTTGTCGTTAGGGGCTGGATGAACAACAAAAACGGGGCTTGTGCCCTGTTTTTGTTGGAGGGGCACGACCGCACACGAATTTCTATTCGTGTCACCAAGCATAGGAGTACGTGGTCGCCGTGTTTGGCACAACAATCAGTCCGTACCTGTTCTTCTGGCAGGCATCTCAAGAGGCCGAGGAGCTGAAGGCGAGCAAGGGCGCTGCCTCCTTAAAGATGTGCCAGAGCAGGCGCGCAAACACTTGCGGCGCATCAAGATCGACACATGCGTTGGATGGGTTTCTCTAACCTGATTGCCTTTTTTATCATACTAACGTCGGCGGTGACGCTGCACCTGCACGGCATCACGGACATTCAAACCTCTGCCCAAGCAGCGGAGGCCCTGCGCCCCCTGGCGTATGAGTTCGCGTTTATGTTGTTTGCGGCAGGTATTGTGGGTACCGGGCTGCTTGCGGTGCCGGTTCTGGCAGGATCTGCCGCATACGCCATGGCGGAGTCGTTCGACTGGCGAATCGGATTGGGTCGCAAGCCGCTAGAGGCGCGAGGATTTTATGCGATCCTGATTGTTGCGACACTTTTGGGTGTGGCCCTCAACTTCACACCGATTGACCCGGTCAGGGCACTATTTTGGAGTGCGGTCATTAATGGTGTTATTGCGGTGCCGCTCATGGTGGTGATCATGCGAATGGTAGCCAGGCCGAGTGTTATGGGCCAGTTTGTGGGTGCCCCGCGCCTGCTGCTGGTTGGGTGGCTTGCGACGGCCGTGATGGCTTTTGCTGTGCTTGCCATGGCGATAACGTGGCTGACGTAATCCCACATTGGTATAATTAAAATGCTGACTTGTTGTACCACATGGAAGGCGTCACTTAGTGAAGAGCGCAAGCATAAAACTTTTATCTATTCAGGTGGGCCTGCCCAAAACCCTGGAAATCTCTGATGCGGCAGATGTTGTTACACGAGAATGGACGACCGGCTTCTGTAAGGGGCCCGTCGTGGGGTCGGTATGGGTGGGGAAAACCAATTTGACAGGGGACGGGCAGGCCGACCTTTGTGCTCACGGCGGTCTCGACAAGGCAATCAACGCCTACCCCTTCGAGCACTACGCCTTTTGGCTTTCAGGCCTGGGCTTTTCAGAGTTGCTCAATGGCGCGTTCGGAGAAAATTTCACCACACAAGGGGTGACAGAAACAGAGGCCTGTGTTGGTGATATTTTTGAGGTCGGGAGCGCTCTGGTTCAAATTTCTCAGCCTCGTCAGCCATGCGGGAAGTTGTCTCGTTGGTGGGGGGTGCGGGATCTGGTGGCGCGCGTGGTGCACACGGGCAAGACGGGCTGGTATTTTCGTGTTTTACATGAAGGAAGTGTTGAGGCTGGAATGGCGTTGAAGTTGGTGGATCGCCCCCACCCAGAATGGACGATTGCAGCGGCGAACAACACGATGCTGCATCGCAAAGAGAAACACGTAGCAGCGCAGGCCCTAGCTGAGTGCCCAGCCCTGTCCGGCAGCTGGAAGACGACTCTGTCTCGGCCGACAGAGGGGCCTCATTGACAGGGGCCGCCCTGACAGCGGATCGATCGTTAAGAAAATTGTTTGTTGCGAGCCATGATAAAATCTGCGCTCACTCTTAAATCCTACGCCATGAGCCACCCCGTCCATTCTATTGAACGCTTGTTAGAGCAGCGCATCCTTATTTTAGATGGCGCAATGGGGACGATGATTCAGCAGTATAGGCTGACTGAAGATCACTATCGCGGTGTAATTGCGCATAATGATGACAGCACCCACCCCCGCCAAAGTTTCGCCGATCATCCGCTTGATCTTAAGGGTAACAACGACCTGTTGTTGTTGACGCAACCACACATTATTCGTGGTATCCATGCGGAGTACCTAGAGGCTGGGGCAGACATTCTTGAGACCAACACCTTTAACGCTAACGCTGTGTCAATGGCGGACTACCAGATGGAGTATCTGGTGTATGAGCTAAACGTGGCCGGGGCAAGGCTGGCGCGTGAGGTGTGTGACGAATACCAGGACAAGGTGCCCAACAAGCCACGCTTCGTGGCGGGCGTGCTGGGCCCCACGACACGCACCGCGTCCATCTCTCCGGACGTGAACGATCCGGGCTCCCGGAACATAAACTTTGATCAGCTGGTGGAGGGCTACACCGAGGCCATACGTGGATTGCTGGATGGTGGCGCAGACCTGCTGATGGTGGAAACCATCTTTGATACCTTAAATGCCAAGGCGGCCCTGTTCGCTATCGAGCAATACTTTGATCGACACAACGTGCGTGTGCCGATCATGATCTCCGGCACCATCACGGACGCGTCTGGACGCACCCTGTCGGGCCAAACGACCGAGGCGTTTTGGAACTCGTTGTCGCACACAAGGCCATTGTCGATAGGGCTGAACTGCGCGCTGGGGGCAGAGCTAATGCGTCCCTATGTTGAGGAGCTCTCACGTGTTGCCACCACCTACCTAAGCGCACACCCCAATGCCGGGCTGCCCAATCCATTGTCGGAGACCGGCTACGATGAGTCGCCGGAACACACCGCCAGGCTGGTCAAGGAGTTTGCTAGCAGCGGCTTTATCAATATCGCGGGTGGCTGCTGCGGCACCACACCGGCACACATCAAAGCAATCGCACAGGCCCTAAGTGGAATGCCCCCACGCCGCATCCCGGTCCTTGAAAAAAAGTGCAGGCTATCCGGATTGGAACCGTTCAATATGGGCGATGATTCTTTGTTTGTGAACGTTGGAGAGCGCACCAACGTCACCGGATCCAAGGCGTTTGCACGACTTATTCTGTCCGGCGACTACACAGCGGCCGTCAACGTGGCTCGGCAACAAGTTGAAAGTGGAGCACAAATAATTGACATCAACATGGACGAGGCGATGTTGGATTCGCCACTTGCCATGACAACGTACATCAACCTGATTGCATCGGAGCCAGATATTTCGCGTGTGCCAGTGATGATTGATTCATCCAAGTGGCAAGTGATTGAGGCTGGACTGAAGTGTGTGCAGGGCAAGGCCATCGTTAACTCGATTAGCATGAAAGAGGGGGAGGCCGAATTTATTAAATATGCAACGCTGGTGCGTCGTTATGGGGCGGCAGCGGTGGTTATGGCGTTTGATGAGAAAGGCCAGGCTGACACACAACAGCGAAAAATAGAAATTTGTCAGCGCAGCTACGACATCCTGGTAAACAAGGTTAGCTTCCCGCCGGAAGACATTATTTTTGATCCAAACATTTTTGCAATTGCCACCGGCATAGAGGAGCACAACAACTACGCGGTGGACTTTATTGAGGCTGTGCGTTGGATTCGAAAGAACTTGCCACACGCGAAGGTTAGTGGCGGCGTGTCCAATGTGTCATTTTCGTTCCGCGGCAACGATGCGATGCGCGAGGCGATTCACACGGTGTTCCTCTATCGGGCGGTGCAGGCGGGCATGAACATGGGCATTGTAAATGCCGGCCAACTGGGTGTGTACGACGAGATTCCGATCGACTTGCGTGAGGCGGTGGAGAATGTGGTGCTTAACCGCCGTCCCGATGCGGGTGAGCGGCTGGTTACCATGGCAGAGAATGTGACGGGCGGCGCCCGAGTTCAGGTGGAGGATCTTGCTTGGCGACAGGGTACGGTGCAGGAGCGGCTCACCCATGCCTTGGTGCGGGGCATCAACACCTATGTTGTGGAAGACACTGAGGAGGCGAGACTGCAGGCGAATTACCCGGTCGAGGTCATAGAGGGTGCGCTGATGACCGGCATGAATGTGGTGGGTGATTTGTTTGGAGCGGGAAAGATGTTTTTGCCGCAGGTGGTGAAGTCTGCGCGGGTGATGAAGCAGGCAGTGGCGCATCTGGTGCCCTATATAGAGGCAGAGAAGGCGCGCTCGGGCGACAACAAGCCCAAGGGCAAGATCGTCATTGCCACGGTCAAGGGTGACGTGCACGATATTGGCAAGAACATCGTTACGGTGGTGTTGCAGTGCAATAACTTTGAGGTTATCAACATGGGGGTAATGGTGCCATGTCAGAAAATCTTAGATGCTGCACGCGAACACAATGCTGACATGATTGGGCTGTCTGGATTGATTACGCCCTCGTTGGAGGAGATGGCCTATGTGGCCAAGGAGATGCAGCGTCAGGGCTTCACGATCCCGCTGCTGATTGGTGGCGCGACCACGTCACGCGTGCACACCGCCGTTAAAATAGAGCCCAACTACAGTAGTGGCGCCACGGTTTATGTGACGGATGCGTCACGCGCGGTCGGCGTGTGTAATAGCCTGCTGAGCGACACCTTGCGCGACAGTTACGTGGCCAACATAAAGTCAGACTGCGCCAAGACGCGCGCGCTGCATGCCGATAAAAAAAATCAAGGTGCGCGCCATACATTGGCAAATGCACGCACGCACAATTTAAAAACAGACTGGGCAAGCTATGCGCCACCCAAGCCCAACTTTATGGGGATACAGGCGCTGAGCGACTATTCGTTGGAAGAGATCAGTGGTTACATTGATTGGACACCATTCTTTCAGACCTGGGAGCTCTCTGGGCGATACCCAAAAATTCTTAATGATGAGGTGATTGGCGAGGCGGCACGCAACCTGTTCCACGACGCACAAGACATGCTGAAACGTATCGTGGAAGAGCGGTGGCTACAGGCAAACGCGGTGTTTGGTCTGTTCCCGGCGAATAGCGTGAACGGCGAGGATATTGAAATTTATACGGACGAGTCACGCAATGAGGTGGCCATGACCTGGCACAACCTTCGTCAACAAATGGTCAAGCCAGCAGACAAGGCCAACCTCAGCCTTGGTGACTTTATCGCACCCAAGGAGAGTGGCGTGCTTGATTATATTGGAGCGTTTGCGGTTACCACGGGCGTCGGCATCGACAAGCGCGTGGCAGGGTTTGAGAGCAAGCACGATGACTACAACAGCATTCTATTGAAGGCGTTGGCTGATCGCCTGGCGGAGGCGTTCGCTGAGTTGTTGCACGCACGTGTTCGACGTGAATTTTGGGGCTATGCCGCTGACGAGCAGGCCAGCACCGAGGATCTCATTAATGAAAAATATCGCGGCATTCGACCCGCCCCGGGCTACCCGGCCTGCCCTGATCACACAGAGAAGCGCGCCCTGTTTGAGCTGTTGGATGTGCCAAACAGAGCCGGCATCACGCTGACCGAAAGCTTTGCCATGCTACCCACCGCCGCCGTGAGTGGCTTTTACTTTTCACATCCGCAGTCGCAGTATTTTGCGACGGCCAAGGTAGATAAGGACCAGGTTGAGGATTATGCGCGACGCAAGGGCCTAAGCCTCGAAGAGACCGAGCGTTGGTTGGCCCCGGTATTGAATTACGATGCGTGAGACACACATCCACATAGTGGGCATTTGTGGTACCTTCATGGGCGGCATTGCTGTGCTAGCAAAGCAGGCGGGCTATCGTGTTACTGGCTGTGATGTCAACGTGTACCCGCCGATGAGCACACAACTTCAGGCGCAAGGAATAGAGTTGATCGAGGGCTTTGGTACAGAGCAAATTGCCCTGCAGCCAGATGTTTTCGTTGTCGGCAATGTGGTGTCGCGTGGGAACCTACTCATGGAAGAGATTCTTAATCGCAACCTACCCTACATCTCTGGCCCACAGTGGCTCGCGCAGAATATATTGCATGACAAGTGGGTGTTGGCGGTCGCCGGCACCCATGGCAAGACCACGACCACCTCCATGCTGGCATGGATACTAGAATGCGCAGGCTTAAACCCAGGATTTTTGATTGGCGGCGTTCCACAGAACTTCGGGCTCTCCGCACGCCTAACTGATGCGCCATTTTTTGTTATTGAGGCGGACGAATACGACACCGCCTTCTTTGATAAACGCTCCAAGTTTATTCATTATCACCCACGTACCATTATCCTCAACAACCTAGAGTTTGATCACGCCGATATCTTTGCTGATCTTGCTGCCATTGAAACGCAGTTTCACCATCTGCTGCGCACCGTGCCTGGCAACGGCCTTGTGGTAAGTAACGGGCTCGATGACTCACTGAGGCGCGTGGTTGAGCGGGGTTGCTGGACACCCGTAGAATTGTTTGCGTGTGTCGACGGCTGGGATATAGATAAAGATAATTTAGTCAGCTTTCGTTGTGAAGAGCAGGATGAACTAAGGTGGGAGCTGATGGGCGAACACAACCGCCTGAATGCACTCGCAGCGATTGCTGCGGCCCGTCACGTCGGCGTGTCGGCAGCGCATAGCTTGGCAGCGCTGAGTGACTTTAAAAATGTTAAGCGACGCATGGAGGTACGCGGCGTGGTGAACAACATCACGGTATACGACGACTTTGCGCACCATCCCACAGCAATTGCCACCACCGTGCGTGGGTTACGCACAAAGGTGGGTGACGCACGTATTCTTGCGGTGGTGGAACCACGATCCAACACCATGAAGCTTGGGGTGATCAAGGATGCGTTGCCGGGCAGTCTTCAGGGCGCGGACAAGATATTTTGTTACAATCTTGATCTGGGTTGGGATGCGAGCACGGTCCTTGCCCCACTAGGAGACAAGGTCACCATAAGGGATGTGCTGAGCGAATTGGTGGCGGCTATTGCTGCTGCTGCTCGTCCGGGCGATAGTATTTTAGTTATGAGCAACGGCGGCTTTGGTGGAATACATGATCAACTACTGAAGTGTCTAGCCAAGTAGCGACGTCGCTTTTATGCTGTGCGTCCCGGCGTAATTGACATTTGTGCCGATAGTTGTAAAATCAATTACCATAGTATTTTAGTCAACAAATAGGGAGTAATCATGACCGTCCTCGTGGGCAAGTCTGCACCTGATTTTACTGCTGCCGCAGTGATGGGCAACAATGAAATAAATGAAGCGTTTAACTTAAGCAAGTATCTGGCTGGCAAGTGTGGCGTAGTGTTTTTCTACCCACTAGACTTTACGTTTGTATGTCCCTCGGAGCTAATCGCTTTCGATCATCGACTGGATGAGTTTAAGAAGCGCCATGTCGAAGTGATCGGCGTTTCTATTGACTCACAGTTTACTCATTTGGCTTGGAAAAATACGCCCGTTGACAAGGGTGGCATTGGCCAGGTGCGATACCCCTTGGTGGCGGATATCAGGCATGATATTTGTCGTGCGTACGATGTTGAGTTCGCTGCTGCTGGGGTGGCCTTGCGAGGCTCGTTCCTGATAGACCGAGCGGGCGTGGTGCGCCATCAGGTGGTCAATGATTTGCCGTTGGGTCGTGATATTGATGAGATGCTGCGTATGGTAGATGCGCTGCAATTTCATGAGGAGCACGGGGAGGTTTGTCCTGCAGGTTGGAGCAAAGGTAAGGCTGGCATGAATGCATCCCCTGGGGGCGTGGCGAAGTATTTGGCCGAGCACGCCAAGCAGTTGTAGGGACCCCCCTCACGCCAGTTAATAAAAATGCTCCCTAGGGAGCATTTTTATTAATCTCAACAATGGCCATGGCTGCTACAATTCGACCAGTCCGCGCCACTCGACGGCCATGCCGCTGTTAAAGTTTTGCCATGTGATCAGTAAGTTGTTTGCCACGTAAATAGGGGAGAGCATGACCGCGAATATTTTGGTGGTGGAGGACGAGCATCCAATTCAAGAGTTGTTGGCATTCAACATAGCGCAATGTGGTTACTGTGCAATCAAAGCATACGACACAATTGAGGCTTGGGCGCACATTAAGCAAGCGCTACCAGATTTGATCCTGCTCGACTGGATGTTGCCGGGTGGCAACGGGGTAGAGTTAACGCGCCAGCTGCGTGCTGATCAGCGCACACGCAACATCCCCATCATCATGTTGACTGCCCGCACTGACGAACGCGATAAAATTCTAGGGCTGGAGTCTGGTGCGGATGACTACATCACGAAGCCATTTTCACCGCGTGAGCTTATGGCACGCATTCGCTCTGTGCTGCGCCGTCGTGCGCCACAAATGAGCGATGAGGCCGTATCTGCGGGCGGGCTTGAGCTGTCTCCAGCGATGCACCGGGTTAGCGCCAATGGTGCGATTATTGATCTGGGCCCCACCGAGTTTCGTTTGTTACACTTTTTTATCACCCACCCTGAGAGAGTTTATAGTCGATCACAGTTATTGGATCAGGTTTGGGGTGATCATGTGTTCGTAGAAGAGCGGACCGTAGATGTACACATTCGTCGTTTGCGGCAGGCGCTCGAGTCTTCAGCTACGGACAAGCTGATTCAGACTGTGCGTGGCAGTGGCTATCGGTTTTCATGTGCCTAGGCAGGGCAGCCAGAACGCAGTTTCAGGCCATCACACAAGCAAAGACTACGTGTAGCTGTTAAGACGGGGTCTTTTCATTTTTCACTGCTTTATGTGTTACGACGTGGCACAGTAAGACTTTAAAGGTCACACCATGTTTAATTTTTGGCGACGCGCACTGCTTTACCCATTTGTGCTGCTGCTCATTTCTTGGCTGCTGTGGGAGACTGTGGGCTCGCTGTTCGCCAGCTTATTTTTGAGCGCGCTTTTACTGGTATACGCGGCTCTTCACTTGCGTCAGCTTGCGGCACTTGATTATTGGCTTGATGATCTCAATGAACACATAGCCCCCGATGGCGCTGGACTGTGGGGAGAAATATTCGCTCGGCTCAATAAAATGATACGCCGACATCGTAAAGAGCGCGCGCAAAGGATTGCCGCCCTGCAGCACATGGAGCAAGCCATCTCGGCCCTGCCGGAGGGCGTGACCATACTGGACGAAGCCTATCGCATTGAGTGGTGCAATCTCTTGGCGGAGCAACACTTTGGTCTAGATTGCAGTCGTGACATTGGACAGCAAATCACTTATTTGGCGCGTCAGCCA
>Ga0265593_1001654_pt1 | contig 10154 bp, 9 predicted proteins | sample saktaG_8_FD_190136 | JGI IMG/M metagenome (GOLD analysis project Ga0265593, IMG submission 190136) | Saline water microbial communities from Sakinaw Lake, British Columbia, Canada - sak_2011_5_24_36m | ecosystem: Environmental > Aquatic > Non-marine Saline and Alkaline > Saline ... | reverse complement strand
CTGGGAATTGGCGTCACTCAGTCAGCGCTCGACGCGCTCACTGTTACAGGTACTGGAATTGCAGTCGCGCAAGTCGCTCCACCGGAGCGTCAAGCTGGTGCATCTGGTTTGCTTGGTGGAATTCAAACACTCACAGGCGGAATTGTCGCCATGATCGCAGGCAGCGTGTATGAGCATTACGGGCGACATGCGGCTTTTGTTGCTACTGGCATCACAATGTTCACGCTCGTATGCATTGGATGTGTACTTGTCGGACCAAAATATCTTCGACGACCAGCCAGTGCGAGCGAAGTGACCATCGCGCCGTAGATTTACGGCATGGAATTTAGATACCTCGGCCGAAGCGGCTTCAAAGTCTCAGCAATTAGTTATGGCAACTGGATCACACACGGCAGCCAGGTCGAAGAGGATGCCGCCAACGCATGCGTCAAGCGCGCTCTCGAACTCGGCATCACTACGTTTGACACAGCTGACGTTTATGCCGGCACTCGCGCCGAAGCCGTACTTGGTCGTGCACTTGCTGGCGTGCCACGCGAAAGCATTGAAGTATTCACAAAGGTCTATTTCCCAACTGGTGGCGGCGTAAATGATCGCGGTTTATCGCGCAAGCACATCATGCACTCGATCGATGCTTCACTCAAGCGTCTCAATATGGATCACGTCGATTTGTATCAGGCACACCGCTACGACGTTGAAACTCCTCTTGAAGAAACGATGCTCGCTTTTGCAGACATCGTTCGCCAAGGCAAGGCTTTGTATATAGGAGTGTCCGAGTGGGATGCCGATCAAATCACGCGCGGCGCCGAACTTGCGAGAGAACTACACGTGCCATTCATTTCTAATCAACCTCAATACTCAATGTTGTGGCGCGTCATCGAAGAAGAAGTTGTGCCAGCAAGTGAGCGCGAAGGACTTTCACAAATCGTGTGGTCACCAATGGCCCAAGGTGTGCTCACAGGCAAGTACCTGCCTGGTCAACCACCGCCAGAGGGCTCGCGCGCAACCGACGAACTGAGCGGCAAAAATTTCATCTCTCGCTGGCTCACTGACGCCACGCTGACAAAAGTGCAAGAACTCAAACCAATTGCTGCACAAGCAGGCATCACGATGGCACAGATGGCCATCGCCTGGGTGTTGCAAAACAAAAACATTGCGTCAGCAATTGTTGGTGCCACTCGCCCAGATCAGCTCGACGACAACGTGAAAGCCGCAAACATTGTGCTTGAACCAGCAATCTTGACGGCGATCGACAAGGTGCTCGAGGGAATTATCGTCAGCGATCCACGACTGACCGTGTCGCCAAAAACCCGTTTTTAATTTCGCTTTTTAAGATACGCCCGTCTCAAGGGCCAGTAAACAAGCCGCTGCGATCGCCCTTCATCGGCGGGAGTACTTCACCTTCATGGCGAGCAATTTCAGCTCGACCAACAACGTGCCAGTGCACTTCGTCAGGGCCATCGGCAAGTCGCAAGGTGCGCTGACCTGCATACATGCGTGCCAGTGGTGTCCATTGCGAAACACCGGTGCCACCAAACACTTGAATGGCTTCATCAATTATTTTGCATACTCGCTCTGGAACCATTGCTTTTACGGCACTGACCCACACACGTGCCTCGGCATTACCAAGTGTGTCCATTGCTTTCGCAGCGCGAAGCACCATCAGACGCATTGCTTCTATCTCAATACGCGCCTTACCAATCACCTCTGTGTTCTTGCCGAGTCGGGCTATTGGCTTGCCAAATGCTTCACGGCTCAACCCACGCTGAATCATCAGTTCAAGCGCACGCTCCGCTGCACCAATTGAACGCATGCAGTGATGAATACGTCCTGGTCCGAGACGAACTTGGCTGATTTCAAAACCTCGACCTTCACCCAGCAACATGTTGCTTGCTGGCACACGAACATCGGTGAAACTCAAGTGCATGTGCCCATGCGGCGCATCGTCTTCGCCGAATACATGCATCGCGCCAAGAATCTTTACGCCAGGTGTATCCATCGGTACGAGAATTTGCGAATGCCTTCGATGCGGTGGGCCATCTTGGCTTGTTCGAAGCATGCAGATCATGATCTTGCAACGTGGGTCTCCGGCGCCAGAAATGTAATACTTCTCGCCGTTGATGAGCCACTCATCGCCGTCCTTTACCGCGCGACACTCAAGATTTTTTGCATCCGATGACGCCACGTCTGGTTCGGTCATTGCGTAAGCAGAACGGATTTCACCATTGAGTAACGGCTCGAGCCAACGCTTCTTTTGCTCTGGGGTGCCAACGCGCTCAAGCACTTCCATGTTGCCCGTGTCTGGCGCGCTGCAGTTAAAACACTCTGATGCAATTGGGTTCTTGCCCAATTCATTTGCAATGTATGCATAGTCAAGGTTTGACAAACCTTCACCGGTCTCTGCATTTGGCAGGAAGAAGTTCCATAATCCTTTTGCTTTTGCTTTTGCCTTTACCGATTCGAGCAATTCAAGTTGACCTTTGCCGTACTGCCAACGGTCTGGTCTTCCCTCACCGAGCCGAAAAAACTCGTCCGTGATCGGATTAATTTCATTGGCAACAAATTCTTTGACGGCTTCAAACAATGGAACTGCTTTGGCCGACATCGCCAAGTTCATCGCATCGTCTGTGGCTATTCCTGAGTGCATTCCGGGCTTTGGCATAACTCCACGCTACCCGTATTGTCGATTTGCCGACCTAGTCAGAGCACCAACAGATTTAAGATTCGGAAAGTATGACGAGCGGTATCTCGCGCGATGTCTTTTCTTGATATCCCGCGTAACCCTTAAACGCTCCTGCAACTACTGGCCACATGCGTGCGCGCTCTTGAGCATTAGCCGTGCGGGCAGTCATGATCTTGTGAGGCGCACCTTTATATGACACCTGCACCTGTGGAGTCTCGATCAAATTGAGATACCAAGCCGGGTGATGGTCGTCGCCACCGCGTGACGCAACGATCACAATCTCACCATTTTCTTGCAATGGCGAGGTCAATAAACAACTACGTGGTTCACCGCTCTTACGACCAATGGTTGTCAGTTCGAGCACGGGCATGTTGCCTGCTGTCCAACCTGCTTTGCCACGTGTGACTCCAAGAATCACTCGGTGTATTGCGTTCATGGCTTTCAGTGTTCTGTCACTAGGCATGAGTACTCTCCATTACATATTTTGGTTTAAACAATATGAAGAACACGGCTCCGCCAAGAATGATGCATGCCGATGAAACAAATAGTGGCTGGCTCGAGGTGATGCCGCTGGTGATGTACCCAACCAAAATTGACGCTGGGACTTGAGCAAGGCTTGAAACGCTCGAGTAAATACCCATTGCCTGACCCTGCTGACCCATCTCGGCAGATCGGCTGATCAGGCTCGACATGTTGGCCATCGTCAATCCGTTAAACAAAGTAAAGAATGGAATAACGAGATACAAATACGAAGAAGACGATGTTGGAATAACGAAATACACGAGCATCATTGCGCCCAAGCCAAACATGCTGAACCGCAGCACTTTCCAATCAGCCAATTTCTTTGCGACTCTGCCAACAACAACAGCCTGCGATACGGCAATAAACAGACCGACGATTGCAAAGTAGTCACCGATCTTGGCAGACGAGAAATTAAAGTTGTTGCGCAAGTACACACCAAAGAATGTTGTAAAGAACGTAAATCCAGCGCTAAACAAAAAACCCGCCATCAACACAACGCGCAGGCGGTCAGATTTGAATCCACCTACTACGTTGCTCACAGCACGACTCATCTTGATGCGGCCACCGTGAACTTTTTCTTTGAGCGTTTCTGGAAACACTGTGAGGATGCTCGCGCAGTTAGCGAGCGCCAAAATTGTCGCAAACCAAAATGGTGTGGTTGCACCAAACCAACTTGGGGTGTGAAACAAACCGTAAAAACTCGTGTCGGGCGAACTCAGACGACCACCGAGATATGGTCCGATAATAAACCCGAGTCCAAATGCGGCACCAAGCATGCCAAAATTCTTGGCTCTGTTTTCATGCGTACTCACGTCACCAATTGCTGCTTGTGCGACTGCCAAGTTGCCACCAGTGATGCCGTCCAGCGCACGCGCCGCAAACAACAGTGGAATATTTGCCGTGCTGATTCCAATAGCGAAAAGCGCGTAGCCAACTGCTGTTCCAAAGATAGAGAATGCAAGCACAGGCTTGCGACCATGTCGATCCGACAGCTGCCCAAGAATCGGCGCAGCAATAAAAATGCAGAATGGGAAGATCGCTTGCAGCCAGCCGAGCATGATGAGACCTTGAGTGAAAGACCAGCCTTCAGGAGTCACTCGGAAAGGTGATCCAGGGCTGATCAACAGTGGGAAAACAGGAATCAATATTCCAAATCCCAGTAAGTCAATAAATACAGTGAGGAAAATAGCCAGCATCGGGTTTTTACGCATCGTTAGAGAGTACTACTCACCCTCTACAGTTGCTCGGATGAAAGACATCTTCTCACTCAATGGTCGTGTAGCACTCGTAACTGGCGGATCCCGTGGTATCGGAGCCATGATCGTTCAAGGATTTTTAGAGCACGGTTGTTCACGCGTTTACATCACTGCTCGCAAAGCCGCACAGTGCGACGAGGCTGCCAAAAACCTCAGCATGTACGGCGAGTGCATCTCACTCCCTGGAGATATATCGACCCAGGCCGGCATTGAAACACTCGCTGCACAGATTGCTGAACGCGAGGAGACGCTTGACATTCTTGTCAACAACGCTGGCGCTGCGTGGGGCGCGGCTTTTGATGAGTTTCCAGAAAGCGGATGGGATAAGACAGTTGACCTCAACTTAAAGACACCGTTCTTTCTCACCCAGGCACTCGCGCCACAACTGCGTGCTGCCGCGGCAAAGAATGGTCACCTTGCCAAAGTCATCAACATCGCATCCATCGACGGCATCTCTACCAACATGGAAGAGACATACCCATACGCAGGTAGTAAGGCCGGTCTCATTCACATGACAAAGCGCATGGCACTACGTCTCATCAAAGATGGCATTGGTGTCACTGCTATTGCACCTGGCGCCTTCGCTTCCGACATGAATAGAGTCGCACGCGACCACGGTGATGCAATCGCAGCCGCAATTCCATCCGGTCGCATTGGCACACCAGAAGACATGGCTGGTGCTGCAATTTATTTGGCATCGCGCGCTGGCGATTACGTCGTTGGCTCAACTGTTGTTGTTGACGGTGGCGTTACTTACGCGCGATAACTGTTTAACGTTTTTTATTAGCGTTTTTTATTAGCGTTTTTTATTTTTAAATAGTTGCCAACCGACGCGCGCAACTTGACAATACCGATGCCAGTTGTCGCGCTCACCCACACGATGTCATCTTGAGCAAGACCACATCCGCGAGCAAGATCTCGCTTGCGCGTCTCGAGTTGCGATGGTTTCACTTTGTCCAGCTTGGTAGCAACCACAGTAAACGGAATTCCATTTTCTTCAAGTTCGCCCAACACTTGCTGATCGAGTTCGGTTGGCCCAATCACTCCATCAACTAATGCAAAGACCATCACAAGCGATTCGCGGTCGAGCAAGTAGTTGGTGATCATGCTCTGCCAACGTTTGCGCACATTTCCTGGTGCTGCGGCGTAGCCATAACCCGGCAAGTCGACGACTGTTCCACCATCAGGTGTCTCAAACAAGTTGATCAACTGAGTGCGGCCGGGAGTATTGGAAACCCGTGCGAGTTGCTTGCGATTGGCAAGCGCGTTGATGAGCGAAGACTTGCCCACATTTGATCTACCAACTACTGCAACTTCAATTGGCGATTCAGGCAAGTCACGAATATTGACGGCCGACGTTACAAACTCAAGTTGCAATGGCCCAGACACGTAGTTGAGTGTATTGACTAACCCTGTGCGCTGATAGCTATGGCTTGATACCGATCAAAACCCTCGACCCATGTGGAACCTTGTGTGCCCATCACAAAACCGGCTGTCGCAAATGCATCTGCCCACATCAAGTCGGGCCCAACAACAGTGAACGAGAGCAACGGACTCACAAATTGATCGGCGTGATCCGTGCGATCACCCGTGATACGACCGTCCCAAATGTGTCGGCCACGGGCTGCAAGTCCTGACGTCGCAATTGCAAACCCTTCAGGAATTTCAACGATGCAGCGAACTTGTTGATCATCCGTTGGGTCAACAATGCCGACGCTCCAAAGCTCTCCTGAAGCCTGTCGGCCAGATGTTTGAATGTCACCACCAACCGACAAATACCAATTGTGCAAACCTTGCTCGGTCAAAAGTCGAGAAGCACGTTGGGTTGCGTAACCCTTTACGAAACCTGCTGGGTCAAGTGTGCCATCTGGTCTTCGTGCACGAAATGCGCCGTTACTTGCATGTTCAAGCCATGTACACGCGTCAAAGACTTCGATCACTTCACGAGATGCATCCAACAGGTGCAACTCTCCCCTGCTGATGCGGGAAATTTCACTTGTATCTATAAATGTTGAAAATTTCTGTTCGATGCCCCACAACAGATCAACCACACTGCGCCATGCACGCTCTGCAACATCTGCATCGCAAACGTCATCAATGTGCAAGCTCGCGGCAGTGCCCATGGCCTTTGACACAAACTTATGATTGAGCGCAATGGTCATGGACGCGAATCCAGAACTGCCTGCAACGCCGCAACATATGCCTGCCACGAGTATGTGGCACCAGAAACTGCACGAATCTTTGCGCTGTGGTTTTGCACAGCTTCCTGATTGTAAATCGGTAACGCATAGTTATTGATCTGCACCGACGTGCGACGGTCGTTAGGAAATTGCAGCACCTTCACATTGCACAACACATTTGCTGTTGTGAACTGTGTTTGCAACTGAATAACGCCATATCGAAACTGTGCAGAAGGGCTCGCGACTACGTCACCGTCGCATGCGCCTGGGTTAGATGGTGCGGCAGTAACCGGTGCGGCAGTTATCGGTGCGGCTGTCGCGGGCGCTGCCGGCGCAGCAGTTGCTACAGAAGCCGCACTATTTCCCTGCACTGGTGTTGGTGCAAGCGTTGTGTTAGTTGGTTGCGCAGCAGGTGCCGTGGCATTTGGGTCAGCAACAATCGTTGTAGGTACATTTGGATCAACGACAGGATTAGTAGCGACTGCTGTGAGGCCGACAGATCCAGTAGTCGCTCCATCAAGCATCGATACAAAGCCAACGCCTACTGCTGTGAGAGCAACTGCAGGCATTACTTGACGAGCAAACGTGGGCTTCGATTGTCGTCCAATTGGGGGCCTATTTTGCGACATGATTTACCACCACGCTCTTTCTGCATGAATATTTTCGGATGGAACTCCAGCTGCTTTTGAACCTCGTTGTACTGCTTTGATCATCGACTCTGGTCCAGCGACCATCACCACACGGTCTGCAAGATCTGGAATCAGTTTGAGCAAAACTTTTGGCGAAAATGGGTCGGCAACTTTCAATTTTGCGCGAGGGCCGATCAGCGTGTGCACTCGACCATTGCGTTCTTTGACAAGTGCCTCAATTTCTTCAAGATGCGACACTTCTTTGTTTGAGTGCGCACGATAGAGAACTATTGGTTCGCTAGATGGCGTGAGGTGCTCCAGATACGAAACGATTGGCCCAATGCCAACACCTCCTGCTACAAGTAAGGCTTTCTTTTCACCAACCGCGTCTGGCGTGCACACACCATATGGACCTTCTGCAATTACTTTTGTGCCAACACGAATCTTTGTCATCGCTTCGCTGGCTTCTCCACGCGCTTTAATAGTGAATCGCAATCCGGCAGTTGTGGGCACTGACGACAATGAAAACGGATTTGCCTGCCACCATCTGCCACGCACGACTTGGCGAAGCAAATAAAACTGGCCGGCTTGAGCTCGGTGCTGATGCAAACGCGATCCCTGAAGCACAACACTCGTGACTCCCTGAGCTTCATGCGTCACCGAAGCAACGCGCAACGGGCGCATGCATGCAGTTACCAACGAACCCCATCGACTCCAGATGATCCACAAAATGATTACAACGTGAATTCCAACCCAGAACCAGCGGGCAAGTTTGTCGGTAGCAAAATCACTCCCCAATACAATTTGGTGCGAGAACGACATTGCAAGACCCACATACACAGTGAGGTGCACGAAGTACCACATTTCGTATGACAACTGATTGCGAAACCACTTCAGCGAACTTAAGGTCACGAGCAAAACAATGAGTGTTCCGACTGCAGTAAGCGCCATATACGACTCGCCGCCCGTGAGCGACTTCACCGCATTAAATACTCCACCTGGAATCGACCACGCCCAAACACTGAACACGATGTGCAGAATTAAAAGCAGGGACATCGTCACGCCAAGCAAACGGTGCCAGTTGAGCAATCTATCGAGGCCATATTTTCGCTCGAGCAATGGTGTGCGAGTCACCAAAATTAATCCAAGTAGTCCGGCTTCGCTGCACAACAAACCGGTGATCTGATCGAGTGCAGTCATTTTGGTGACGATCGAATTTCCGAACCCGATCATTCCGCCGTGGTGCCACCACATGCCCACAACAACAAGTGTGAGAAAGCCGATGACCGCCCCGACGTCGGTGTCACGAATCAGGCTGGTTCCAGGCGAACGAAGTTTCCTGATAGGCATACGGTTAGTTCGCTGAGGCATGGCTCTATTCTTCAAGAATTAGGTAAGAAAAACCCAAGAACAGGTCGTTTATTTGGCTAAAACTCTGTGTTTCTACGAATACTGCAGACATCCATCGGTGAGACTTGCTGTCGGCAAGATCACTCGCTCAACCCAGTAGTCCTGGTTATGTTGCCACTCTGAAATATTTCCCCGCTTCGGCATCAAATGTTGACTACGCATCAAATAGTTGGGGTTGAAGTTTTCGGGGTCCATCCACGAACCAATAGGCATTGCCGAATCTTGGGGTCGCAACTGTGGAGTGACTTTACGTGAATGCGTCTCATCCATATGTTGCAGCAATCGACAAATGAAATCACCCATCAGATCAACTCGCAGTGTCCAACTTGCTCTGAAATATCCAAATACCCAGGCCATATTTGGCACACCGGTAAACATCATTCCTCTATATGTCACCGTCTGTGCAAAATCCACTGGCTTGCCATCAACGATGAATGGAATTTCACCAAGCACGCTGAGGTTGAAACCTGTTGCAGTAATGATCAAGTCGGCAGAGATCTCCGTGCCCGATTTGAGTAGCACACCGTTCTCAGTGAACGATTCAATTTCGTCGGTCACCATCGATGCTTTGCCCGATTTGATTCCCGCAAATAAGTCGCCATCTGGAACAAATGCAAGACGTTGCTGCCATGGTCGGTACTTGGGCGTGAAGTGTTTATCGATGTCATAACCGGGGTCTAGCAGCGCACGAACATTGTCAATCAGTACTTGCTTCAAAAACTCCGGTTCATCCTTTGCAAGTTTGGTAACGGCTTGTTGGTCAAACAGTACTTTGCGCCGCACAATTTCGTGAATCCATTCCTCATTGATCTCCAGTTGACGCAGTGTGTCAGCAAGATCATTGGCGTTTCTTCCAGTCCAAAAATATGTTGGTGACCGCTGCAAAACCGTGATGTGTTTACAATCTGGAGCCATTGCCGGAACGATCGTTGCAGTTGTTGCACCAGACCCAATCACCAACACGTTTTTATTTTTATAGTCAATGTCGTTTGACCAGGTTTGCGGATGCACAATCCGACCTTTGTACTTGTCCATTCCTGGCCACTCTGGTGTATAGCCCTGCGCATGTTTGTAGTAACCCTGCCCCATCCACAAAAAGTTGGTGGTGTATTGCACTTTTTCGTTTGTATCAGTGCGCAGTACATCAACTGTCCACAGGTTGTCCGCACTAGACCAACTCGCGCCAGTGATTTTGTGCTGATAACGAATGTGTTGGGCCAAGTCGTGTTCATCGATGACTTCACCCATGTATTTCATAATTTGGGCCGCTGTAGCAATCGGTGCGCCAGTCCATGGTTTAAATCGATATCCAAAAGTGTACAAATCGCTATCGGATCGGATGCCTGGATACGTATGCATGTGCCACGTTCCACCAAAGGTTTCGAACGCTTCAAGGACAACAAAACTTTTCGTTGGCATTTGATTGCGTAAGTGAACCGCAGATCCAATTCCTGAAATTCCAGCTCCAACAATCAAA
>Ga0265593_1001653_pt1 | contig 10160 bp, 16 predicted proteins | sample saktaG_8_FD_190136 | JGI IMG/M metagenome (GOLD analysis project Ga0265593, IMG submission 190136) | Saline water microbial communities from Sakinaw Lake, British Columbia, Canada - sak_2011_5_24_36m | ecosystem: Environmental > Aquatic > Non-marine Saline and Alkaline > Saline ... | reverse complement strand
AACGACATTGTCGTTAGTGTTGGCTCCCGGAAGCTGGTTCACATGATCGGACAGGTCATGAAAGAGACACTTTCGAATCACGATATGGACCGGCTGAAAGGAATTGGACCAAACCACCTTTTCACCAGGCGCGAAGTATCTGAAATGTTTGGCCTCGAATACAGCTCCATCCGCAGGATGATAGAAAGAGGTACCCTGGAGACGACCGCCGATTGCCGGTACATTCCAAAAAGTTCAATTGATAAATATTTGAATAAAAGAAATTGCCTGGGCTCTGCTGGAGAGCAACCCAGGTCGATGCCCGACGTGAAGGCCTCATTGCAAGATGAGTCGTGTCATCCTGGAGCGGAGGAAGATGAGTTAAAAGCCATCTCCTCTCTCCTTAGCGGCGAAATCCTGGAACGACCGACCATTCCCTCCTCTAATGGATTCCCGGATCTTTCTCTGCAAAAGGCCAGAGCGAGGGCCATCGAAAAAAACTCAAAAAGCAAACAGAATAATAATTTAAACGAAACGAAATGACACAATTCACAGTTTCCGACACATTATTTGGCGAATCCTCCATTTTTTACATGGACCCGATTTCAGGAAAACAGAAAACAATGATCTGTAACCCGGACAGCGTAGAAGCATTCAAGACCCTTATTACAAAAAATCTGATCCGCGAAATTTCCGCACACCTGTATTTCAACAGATCCAAAGTTTATGATCATCTCGAAAAAGCAAACCCCCACCATGTAACCCCGGAATTTCGCAAAGCAATATCCAGGCTACGGGTCAGCATTGCCAACATGTACGGCCACGATGGTATTAAGGAGCTTGCAGCGCATGTTTCATTTGAGATCATTCCAGACCTTTTTAGCAAATTTGTAGCCCCATCAAAGGCAAATCCAGATACGGAGAGGTACAAAAATTTGGCCAATGAATTAGAGAAATTAACCCATGAAATTCTCAATTCAGACATCCAAAAATTAACAGCGGAAAAAGGCACCGTAAAAACTGCCGTTTTGGCCTTCTAAAAGCCTGATTATTATTATAGTATCTATCTTTATAGCCCCTTCCTCGTTAAAGAAGAAACATCTGGGAAAAATTAAACAACAGTTCTATTGTTTCTTTCACTATGGTACGAGACTCAAAAAAGGTAAAAAGCACGCTCCGGAACATTATTCCAAACCATAATACTAGGCGATCTTTTACCATTACGCTACTCAAACGAAAGAACCTTGATTTAGACACCGAAATGAAAGCATTCGTATTATCAGCGGACCTAAAGGAAGATCAAATTACCAGGATAAAAAAGATGAGCACCAATTTAGTTGCCTGCGCTGCCTTGTCGATTTACCGCGAAAATTGCGAAACCGGAAATATATCACTGATTCATTCAAACCGCTGCAATAGCAAACTTTGTTTTATCTGCAATTATTCCAGGCAAAAGGCAGTCCGGCGCAAATACATGAAATGGTTCAAAGAAAACCGCCATATCATCGAAATCGCGGACAAAGCCACCGGAAAGCGGAGTTATACCACCCAAGCGAGAGTAACGGCCAAAAAGCACGCCAAAAGCGATATTATAGGCAAATTGGAATATGACTTGATGCACTTAACCTTAACAGTACCCCACACGGCCGAAAATGGCTTCAATGGCGATCATTATTATTTCACCACCATCGCCGAAAAGTTCCACCGGATGAGAAAAGAACTTATTGAATGGAATTATTTTGTTTTGGGCGGAGAGTATGGCATTGAGATCGAAAAAAAGAGCAACGGGAACCATATTCACATTCATTCGCTATTGTTGGTCCGTCAGGCGATCCAAAGCAGAAATAATCTACATAAGGCAGTCTTAATGTACTGGAATCGGGTAACGGTTAATAAATACAGCGAAAGGACCGCTTTTAACCAGGTACAGATTGACAGCATTCGCAAAGGAAATAAAAAACTTAACCAGGAAGATGTTTTGCAGCTTCACCCGGCAGGGGCAACGATGATAACACTGGAAACGATTTATTCTTTCGACGCCAAAGGCCAAAAGGTGAGATCAAGCGAGTGGGGATCAGCAGACATGATGAAGGCTGTAATGGAAGCAATAAGCTACCATTTTGAGCCGCACGCTTTTGATAAAGGGACTAAAAAGTTTGATTTGCCATTACTGGCAGATATTTCAACCAAGATCCACAACGTGAAACTCTATGCAAAGTTTGGCGCGCTCTATGGGGAAAAGTCCCTGAATGTAAGCGATGATACCAAGATAGAGGAGGAATACACAGAGGCTGCCGAATTCGTGGACCAGGACACGGGGGAAATATCGTTAAGGGATAAATTTTACCTGATCAATCCGGCCTATGTTCACCACATACCAGAAAAAGATTATGAAATAGCTTTTGGCCGCGAGGCACTAAGAAGAGGCGAAGTATTAAAAGCCGAAACCACCGGGCAGGCCATTGCGCTGCTGGGGGAGCGGTTAAAAATTCAAAACAGATGCAGAAGTTAAATAAAACCACGGAAAGAATGATTGATGAAAATTTTGAATACAAAGGAAGGACACTGAAAGTAATTAAAGAACATGGGTGTGAGGGTTGTTATTTTTATAAAAACGGTGATTGCCACGACTACGCAAGAACATTTGTAGGTAAATGTATCGGCCTTTACAGAACAGATAAAACATCCGTAATAGCCAAAGAGATAGAGGAAGAGAGTATAAATATTAATTAAAATCAAAACAATGGACACGATGACAGATGAACAAATTATTGAAAAAATCAAAACTTTTAAGGATGCCTGTTTGGAACTTCGCATTCCGATAAAGAAAATTGCCTTAAACGACACGGTAAGCGACATTGCAAGTTCTGTGGATGCTTTTTATCAGCTATGTATTATCACCAGGGCACTAAATCAAAACTGGGTACCTGATTTAAAGGATTGGAGACAAAACAAATGGTTTAACTGGTTTTATGTAGATTCTGATGGTACGTTTATTGGTCTCGCTGCTTCGAGTACGGATAGTGCGCCCTCGATTACGACTGCGGATTTCGGGGGTCGGCTTTGCTTTAAATCGAAAGCGCTGGCGATATACGCCAGGACGCAATTTCTTTCACTTTACGAACAATACCTTTTAATCAAATAAATTCAGTTTTATAATTATTCATTTTTTAAATCTAAAAGTTATGAGCCTTTTAAAATTACAAGTATTAGGGAACATCGGACAAGATGCCACAATTTCAGAAGTTAACGGCCGCTTTTGTGTTAATTTCAGTGTAGCACACAACAAGCAATTTACCGACAATGACGGGATTTTGAGAAAAATTACCACCTGGGTAAGTTGCGGATACTGGAAAGATGATAAGAAAAAAACCGCCATTGCCCAATACCTGAAAGCTGGTACAATTGTCCTGGTAGAAGGCACCCCGGAGGTTCGCCAATACAAAAACAAAGATGGGCAAATGGTCAGCTCCTTGCAGTGCAATGTTTCAAATATTAACTTGGCAGGCACCGCGCAAAAATCCGGCGAAGAGTCGCACGCCAAACAAGAGAAACAACCGGAACCGGAATTTCAAGGCGTAGATTCAGAAGGGCCAGATGATCTTCAGTTCTGATTCAAAAACTAAATTTCAAGAGAAAAAACCCGGTTTGCAGCCGGGTTTTTTTGTGATTTACCGGGAAACTGAAAATATATGAAAAACTGCACACTTTTTCGTGTGCAGTTTTTCATAATTCTTCACTTGCCTATTGTTTACGGGTTTGGTAAATAGGAAATTTGTAGGAGTTATTAAAAATAAACTTTTTATTGTTCAGAAAATTTCTGGTAAAAAAAAGGAAAACATAGGTAATATTCCATAAACCAATAGTAAAATGGAGAAAAAGCAAATTACAAAAGAAAATTTAGATCATGCCAGAAATTGGGCAGTTGAAAACCTCCTGAACAAAAAGGTTTATCACAAGGATTTAAAAGGAAAAAAATATATTGAATTCAATAAGGCCGGAATTGATCATTTAATTTTTGCGAAAACGTATGATTTAAAGATAAAACTGATTTATTCAGCAATTAATCTTATCGAAAAGTCCACTTTGTTTAGTATTGAAAAAGATAAAAAAGGCAGGGCCAACATAAAGGCTATCTATAAATTTGTTTCAACCTGGGAGAATGAAGAAAAACAATACTTTGTTTACATCATAGTAAGAGAAACAACGCAGGGGAAATTTTACTACGACCACGGTATTATAAAGCAAAAACCTTAAAAAGCCGCCGGGACTACTGTTAGTTGGGGCACCGGCATTTAGACTTAATAAGGTTCTTCGCTGCAAATATACAACACTCTTATTCAAATTATTCACTTGTAATAAAAAAAATAAACCTCAAATATTATGGACGAAAACAGTTTTCAGTTAAAATCGGCTTGCACAGTTAAACTTAACCAGGAAGAACAGGCATACGCCACGGAGCAAATAAACGAAATGCATCCGGAATACGATCAGTTTACAACCTTTAAAACGGTTTTCAATGATCTGCTTTACCGGGCAACAGCCAAAACAAAACAATCTAACCAGGCACGCCCGGAAGATGCCGAAAGCATCCAGCTTCTTAACAATGAAATTGGAAGGTTAAAAACGCTCCTGGATCTTACTCAAAAAGATTGCGAAGATTTGAAAGAGGCCGCCATGCTATTAAAGGCACAGGCAGAATCCGCCGAAGCCGACTTAATCAATTTACAGCGCACAGGAATGAAGCTTGAAGAAAATCAAATCATCCTGTCACTAAATCCTGTTATCCTGGCAATTTTGGACGAAGAGGTAAAGGCAGCCCAAAAACAGACCGGAAAGGAATTTTCTAAAGGGGATATTATTAAAAATCTGATTTGGGACACGATCCGCCGCGTCTCTAATTATCCGCTGCATAAACTTTGGAGTAGTGGCGAAATTGCTCAAAAAGTAAAATCGATCAAAGAAAAAACAGCCGCACAATGATAAGTCAAGCAATGATGAAACTGATAACTCCTTTTATCACTCCCGGACTGATAAAGGATGTTGCTGATGGGATAATGAACAAAGCCCTCGAGGAAAAAAGTAAACTCGAGATTGATCCGCTTAATGATGAAGCGGATGCCGTGGCCATGTTTTATGAAGTAGGCGGAAAGGCTTTTTTTACCGTTGCCATCCTGAGCCCTGAAAATTCTATTGTGAGGTTTGAAAACACCCAGGAGCTAGACAAACTTTTAGAAACCCTATTTAAACAGATGTAAGATGTTACCAAATCCAGCAATAACCACCGAAAACACGAATCCTGATTTCCATCCGATAAAAAGGGATTTTAACGACTATGATAGTCTTATAGCGGAGCTCAACACACCAAAGGAACAAATTACCTCATCGCCAAGCGTGGTTCAGGGCGGCCAAAACCCCGCCACCGGCTTAAGTACCCTGGAAAATGGGATTGATGAACCTGTTATTGAAATTTCACCGGAAGCCGCGGCCATGTCTGGTGAGATGGTTGCTAATACTGTTGATACGGTCTTATCATTGGGTATTCAGATTTATGCCAAGTCCGACCAAAGAGAATTGTATGAGGCCAAGCCAAAGGAAATAAAAAATCTTTCAAACGCCTGGGCAGCCGTTGCAAGCAAAATGAATTTTTCAATTCAGGATTCGCCCTGGTTTAATTTGATCCTGTTGATGGTTGCTGTATATGCGCCAATTTTCATGCGCGCCAAAGGAGACCGGAGGGATGCTATTTTAAGAGAGGAAATGGCCGATATGCAAAGAAAACAAGAGCTCCGAAACCTTGAATTAAAGGCCGAAATTGACGCGCTCAGAGACAAAGACAAACCAGCGGCATGAAAGAAGAGCAAGCCAGGACCCCAAAACTGATAATCGTACTGGGAACAAACGGAACGGGCAAAACCACGCTTGCAAAAAAACTGGTATGTAATGAACTCAAGAAAAAGGAATCTCATGTATTGATCGTAACCCCTGATGACATGGAATGGGGTTCTATTCCCTGGGTACACCCATCATTTAAGCATCGAATAAGAACCTATGTAGGAGTAAGAAAAATCATTTATGAAAAGGGGCTACTTGGTAATATCTGGGAGAACTTCAGAAGCGGTCTTTTAATTTTTGATGATTGCCGGTCGTATTTCAGGGCTAAGACAGATGATGAATTGTTAACCGTACTGATTCGCCGCAGACAATTGATGTCTGATATAATTGTGATCGGTCACGGGTTCACGCAGACACCACCGGCATTTTTTACCTTCGCCACTCATTTTGCGTTATTCAAAACCATCGACAACATTGATAGGCGAAAGGATGAAATTCAAAATTTCGAAGTCATGAAACAGGCCCAGCAGCGCATTAATGAAAAAGCAATAAAGGATCCACACTATTTTGAGATAATCAAAGTTTAATAAAATGGCCGAGATGTTAAAAAACGGATGTGAGGCAATTCGCACAATGAGTAAAAAGGAGCTTTGCCGAAAATATGGTATTTGTATTGAAACGCTTAATAAATGGTTGTCTTTGTCGCCCGAAATCGAAGTTAGGAAAGAACAAAGGATTTTAACCCCTGCACAAATCCGGTTAATTTACGATAAGATAGGAGAGCCGTAACGCTGGTTATTTCAGGTTAACTCAGATTAAAACCGACTAAAGCCGGTTAACTCAAAACCACTAGGCTAGTGGTTTTTACTTTTCGGTAAATATTTCAACTCAGAACAAAAAAAACATTTATTATGATCGAAAAATTTCTTAAAAATCCCGTTTACACCGGAGCTGCAACGATGCTGATTCTGGTAGTAGTATTGGCCTGGATCTATGACGAAAAGACCAACCCACGCAAAGACTTTTATGGTCTTTTGAAAGTAAAAACCCCAACGGTTTAAAAAATCTCATTCAGCAAACGTAAAAAACATTTAAAAAAATGGCAAACGACAGAGTATCAAAAGCATTAGGCGAAAGGTTTAGTTTCACAATCGCCAACACTTCAGGAGCAACCAAGATTATCGCAATTTTGGCCGCATTTTTCGACACCCTTTCAGTAGTGGTAGCCGTTGACGCAGTTACCCACGTAGCAACAGTAACAAAAAATTACACTTCAGCCGCTGAAATCGTGAAAGCCGGTTACCAGTGTGACGCGGTTTTAGATGACGGTACAATAGCCACAGGAGTTGCAGTAACGGCAGCAAACAGCAAGATGAATGTACGCCAGTTTAGGAACTACATTTTATCACAGCCCCGCATTTTGGTTGACTTAACTATTCAGGCAAATAACGTGGACGCATTTAACAACGTTATCGAAGTTGTAAAAGCAAATCCGCTGATGGGAAGCCCTTCACAGTATCTTCCTTTGACTGAGTTTATGAGCATCGACCAGAAGTCCGAGAATAAAATTAACATCAACGGAATCAATCTTTCCATGATGTATGATACTCTTATGCTTTTACCGATTGACAACGGTCGTACATTGACCTTATCAATGAAATTCAGTTAAGAAGCAGATTTTCATAATATAGCTTTTAGATTAGTACACTTACAGGTTTTTAAAAAAAGGGGCCGGGCACACTTTCAAGCCTTAGCCCCTTTTTTTTAACCCTCAAAAATTACAAAAATGGTAGATTTTAATAAAATGATAGAGGCCAAACGCTTTGATGTTGACAACCTTTTTAGAGCATACAAGCTGAATGGGCAGGAGGATATTGATAAGATTCGCGCAGGCTACGACCAATTCGGGGAGGCATTTATGGCAAAGTTTCTGGCCGTTGTGGTGCCACAGGATCAAACATCTCATTATTCAACTACGCTATTGGAAGGCAGGCTTCCTACCCCTGAAATTGTAGGACTTCAAACCCCTGTTTATTCAATAGCCGGAGCCCCCGCCACCACCGCCACCGGAAAAGGTTGGACCTTCTGGGAAAAACTTCTTGGAGCGGCCACTGATACAGGTAAGGCCGTTGGATCAATTCTGAACAATGTAAATAATCCTACAAGTGTTCAAACCGCAGAACAGCAGTCGCAAGCCTTAACACTTCAGGCGCAGGAAAACCAGAGCACCAAAACCCTTTACATTGGAGCCGCAGCATTCCTGGGAGTCATATTATTAATTTTTGCATTTAAGAAATAATGAAAAATTCAATCATTGCCCTGATCGTGGTTTTTTTGCTTTGGCTTTTTTTCGGAAAAGACAAAACGACAAAAACCGTTAAGGCCCCGCTATTGGTAGGAGCCCAGGGACAGAGCACACCAGGGGGGGCGATACCAACCGGAGGAGGTGGAACTGTTACAAAACCGGCAGCCCAGGCAATAATCCCTAATGAATTTATAAGTGCAATACCTGCCGATTACAAGGTAAATCCCATCACCACCTATACGCCACCACCAGAAATCGCCGCTGTAATACAGGAGAAAAAGGCTGAAATTCTCGCAAACCCTTACCGGCCTGAAGCATTGGCCGCTGAAGCTGAACTGCAAAAAATTGAAGCACAACGCCAGTCAGCAAACGAGGCACTCCGCATGATTGAGCAAAAAATTGCACAGGCAGAGGCTGAAAAGAAGGCTATTAATGAGCAGACCATCGCAGCCCAACAAGCAGTGGCAGCAAAGGCGAAGGCTGAAAACGAAGCTAAGGCCATTGATTTGGCTTTTAAGGCTGCTAATAGTGGTCAATTGATGCAATTAGATGCTGGAAATAGCGAAGAGCTAAAGCGGTTAAACGCATTTTTGGCCGTTAAAAATCAAGTGTTAAATTCTGCTATTTATGACACTCAAAGGTTAACAATATTGGCATATATTCACAACATTGAGGCTAACTATAAACTTGCCTATGAGCGCAGGCTACGTGGAGAAAGTCAGGATTCAATAGATAATGCTACAATGGTTGCGCAGCTTCTGGAATCTACCTTAAAGTTAGAAATGGCCAGTACAGAAAATTATTATTTGTCTATGCAGGCTATCCAGGTGAATAAGATTATCACAGCTCAACCGGATTTCGTTGCTACTCCTTTAGTGGTAGAGCCAAAACCATTCACGGCCGTTCCTGTGGTTGTTGAACCAGCACCGGCACCGGCAGCACAAGTGCCGGCATATGTAGCTCCGGCAATTACAGAACAGGCCCCAGCAGTCGCCACGGCATTGGAGCCATCACCATACGCAGCACCAACGCCACAGGATTACATTCAAACCATAACCCCGGAAATAAACACCGAAACCGGGGCTTTGGATTATGTCGCCGCGAGTGCAACACTTGGACGCAGGGGAAGTTTTTTAATTGAAATGTAACAGATTTTAAATCGGTTAAAATGAAAAATATTATCATCATTTTTTTAGGATTCTGGATATACACCCTTTATAAAGTCAGGGCTAAAGCGGCGGCCATTGCAGCCACCGCACCAGCACTGTCTGGAGGAGGGGGAATAAGGCCACCCGTTGAAACGCAAAAACCCAACAGCGGAGTTATTCCAGTATTAGACGCTTACGGTAACCCTTCCGATCCGACAGGAAATCAAAATTTGACTTTTGATGTATCACAAGGCGATGTTTTGGGCTACAGTATCGGGGATAAGGTGAAGGTTTTAAATTCCAGCTTATACCCGTTATACTATACCGTTCTGGAAATTAAGCCGGGACCAAATGGCAGCCCATCAATTGTTTTGGATGCTCTTTACGTAGGTTACCAATCGGGCCTGTATCTAACAAACCAGTACAACATTTCCGGGTTCAATCCAGTAATTAAAAACAGGGGGGCATTCTTATGAACTTCACCAGGACAATCTTTGATTCAAATCAAACGGAAATAGCAAGAGTGAACCGCACTGATGGGACACTTTACTTAAAGCCGCAAATTTGGGACCATCTCGCTGAAGGTGAACGGGAATATGTTTTGTGGCATGAAAAAGGTCATTTGATCCTACAAACAAAGGATGAATTCCAAGCCAATCAATATGCCATCAAAAACTTTGTTCCGGCGCACACCCTTTCAAATCCTGAATTAAAGTCACGCATTACGGTAATGGCTTCCATTTTGGCACCTGGTAGGGAAAACAGCCAATTAAGTGGGTTCACAAACACCACCGCGGCGGCTAATCCATCGGTAGCCGTTGGGGTTGATCCGGTTAGTGCAATTGCCGGGGCCATTGGTTCTGTTTTTAGTGCACTTCCGCTACTTGGTATAG
>Ga0265593_1001652_pt1 | contig 10167 bp, 12 predicted proteins | sample saktaG_8_FD_190136 | JGI IMG/M metagenome (GOLD analysis project Ga0265593, IMG submission 190136) | Saline water microbial communities from Sakinaw Lake, British Columbia, Canada - sak_2011_5_24_36m | ecosystem: Environmental > Aquatic > Non-marine Saline and Alkaline > Saline ... | reverse complement strand
TGAATCAGAAGATGAAGAAAATGTTGAAGAAGATGTTGAAGAAGATGTTGAAGAAGAAATTTCAGAAACTAAATTTTTTGATATTAAAAAAAGACAATTAGATCAACAAAAGAAAAAACATGTTGCAGATAGAAAAAGAAAATCAAAATTGCTTCATAGATATTATCAAAAAAATAAAGCTAGAATAGCAAGAGCTCATAAAATTTATAGAAAAAAAGCTAAAAGAAATCCTAATAAAATTAGAAAACACAAAGCATAATTCTGGGGTTTATTCCCCAAAATTATTAAAATCTAATGTATCATAATAATTAGCTACTCCACCAAACTCATCAGACACATGTCCATATTGATTACTTCCTATGCCATGCATTCCATACATTTGGTTCATATCTGTTCCATCATCAAATCCACCTATTGAAAATATTTCCGATAAATCAATTTTATTTTTTTCATCATCAACTTTCTTATATAAAACATTAACTAAATTTTTCATATCGCTGAAGTTTTTAGTATTACAAAATGGTGCAAATGCAACTGCTAAACTCATAACAGCATCATCATGTGAACCCTCATCCGCTTGATACTTTCCATTTCTTAAAATAAATGTATAAAATTCATCTATAGTTTTTTTATCATTAATTTTTAATCTTCCATTTTCAATAAATGTTTTCATTGTCGTTAAAATTAATTTTCTAGATTTTGGAGTAGTTCTAAATCCAGGATATCTTTTTCTTAATTTTGTTAAATTTGTACTTGCACTATCTGTTTTAACATCAAAATAAAGATTTTCATAGTCATAAGATTTATATAAAGAATCAGCAATACTTTGTCCGGCACCTTCATTATTTTCAATAATAATAAATGCAAAATTATACCATTCTCCCCATTCAACCAAATATTCAGGCATTAATAGATAATCAATTTGAAATTGACCACTAGCTACTTGTTCAAAATTCATATCTGTTATATCAATAATTTGAACAGCAAATGCATCTTTTCCATCTTTAGCAGGATCAACAGATAAAATATACTTATGTCCTTCTTCTGGTTTTTTATAAACATTTAAACCCGGTGACATTTTTCTAATTGGTTCTTCTGCTGCAAATTCTTTTAATGAATCTGCTGGAATTAATGTATGTGATGATCCTATAAATGCTAATTCATAATTTTGTGCAAAATAAACTTCACCATATTTAGCTATAATTTCGGCTTTAAATACATCTGGATCTTTTGGTGAACCATCAATATTAAATCTTGGTACATCTCGCCAATTAACTTCATATATTTTATAACCATTTGTTTCAGTTCTTGCACCTTTAACAATTTGATAAAAATGATTCATACCATTACTAGTACTAATTAATATATTCTTTTTCCACGCTAGAGCGCCTTGTGATGGGAAAATAGAATCTTCAAATTCATTCCAAATTGTTGGTCTAATAAATGCAGTCTCATCAATTACTAATAAGTGCATAGAAAATCCCCTAAATGAATCAGATGATGTTGCATCAGTCATAATTCTAACACCATTATCAAATTCTACAAAAGATTTATTCCAAGATAGAGATCCAACTTTCATCCAAACTGGCAATTCAATATACATTTTTTTACATTTGTCAAGAAATTCTCTTGCCATTGATGCTTTGTTAGCACAAATACCTATATTAATATCTTTTTTAAATAAGCCACAATGTGTTAAATATATACCTACTGTGGTTGATTTTCCTGCTTGTCTTGGTTGTGGAGAAACAATTGATTCATTTAAATCTGGTAAAATTTCTTCAATAAATCCTCTTTGATATGGTCTTAACTCTGGAAAATTTACACCTGTTTTAGTAACTAATTTAATATAATTATCCATAAAATAAAATATATCATTGCTACATTTTGTTATTTCTTCTATATGAATTGGAGACAAATTAATTTTAGTAAATTGTTTTTTAAGCATTCTGTTGCCATCAAAACCTATTCTATTTTCTCCTGCATCTAAATAATAACCATCTTGATCTTTTTCAGTATCTAATATTTCTAGTGCTAATTGCTTTCCAACATTTCCGTGTTTTCTTAAAGCAATTAAAAGATCTTGTGTTATTTTATCTTTATTATTTTTAAAGAATTCAATTTCTTCATGAGAAAGAATTCTATATTTTTTACTTTTAAATTGTGACATTTTTATCCTTATAGAATTATTTATACTAATATTGTTATATAAGGGAAATGACTTTTTTTAATAAATTTTTTGATATAATTATTTTACTTAAGTAGTTTAAATAAATGCTTAAGAATTTTTATGTTGCCTTAAGGAGGAACTATGTTTATTAAAAGAAATCCATTTGTTAATGTTGATGCTTTCAACAAAATGTTAAGTGAAGTACAAGACGGTCTTAGAGACGTTCCAAGTACAGTTGCACAAATTGCAGGTGCTACAAAATTTCCATTTGCTGATATATTCAAAAATGAAGATGATACTCTTTATATCCAATTAGCTGTAGCCGGATTCAGCCGAGAAGATTTAGATATTGAATTAGAAAATGATATTTTAACAGTTAAAGGAACAATTCAAAATAAGGATTTGGATGATAAAACTTATTATCAAAAACAAATTGCTAGAAGAGATTTTGTTCAAAAATTTACTGTAGCACCACAATATGTGAATTCAAAAAATATCAATGCTTCTACAAAAGATGGTATTCTTACAATATCAATAAGTGTTTCAGAAACATCAAAACCAAAAGTACTTCAAATTTCAATTGACTAATAGTAATTGAATTCAAAAAACTAAGTATTTTAGATAGCCTTTAATCGGGCTATCGTGAATATTTAATTAAAATAATTAATAATTTTGTTTAATCTTCTTTTAATATTAATATGATATAATACATTATATAAACAAAAGGAAAACAAAATGACAAAATTACATTTAATTGAACTTAAAGGTTTACCGGCAACTAATACAAAAGGTTCAAGACTTAAAATTACTTCACAAAGATCTGGTAAATCTGTAACTTTGCCTTTAGACTATTCATATGCAACATATGCAGAACAATGTGAAGCATTTTTAATTAACAAAGGTTTTAACATTATTGGTTATTCATTAGATGGAGCAAGAAATTATATTATTTCTGATTCATTATTTGCAGACGTAAAATAAAGGAATAAAATGAAAATGATTAAATTTCCAAGTATTGAACAATACAGATCTATAGTTAAAAACGTTAAAGATAATACTGCATATGTTGGTAAAGACGCAGAAGGCAATGCTATATTTGATTACGATACAGAATACCCACAAATAAGATTTTATGGTACTCCAAAAGGACATGGAACAAATGCCGGAGTTTCTTTTGATTTTAAAACAGGTGAATTATGGGCACAATCAAGAGAAAATATAATTACAGTTCAAAAAGATAATGCAGGATTTGCTGCTTTTGTCGAAAAGAATAAAGAAGACTTTATTAAAATGTTCCATAAAATTAGAAAAACACATGATTATTTTTTTAGAAATTTTGAATTGAATGAACCAACATATCCAATTGTAACTATATTTGGAGAATGGGCAGGACCTGGGATTCAAAAAGGTGTAGGTATTTCTCAAATTGATAAAAAATCATTTTTTATATTTGATATTAAAATAACGAACGAAGATCAAACTCATCACTGGGTAAATATTGATTTTGAAGAATATACAAATAATGCATTTAAACCTGTTCTTAGAAATTTTATTGATGATGTTTATTTAATGACTGATATGGCATTTTATGATATTATCATTGATTTTAATAAACCAGAAGAAATTCAAGAATTATTAATTAAACTAACGGATGAAGTTGAACATAATTGTCCAATAGCAGAATATTTTGGTCTTAAAAATACAATTGGAGAAGGAATTGTATGGAGAACATGGTTTAATGGAGATATGATAAGATTCAAAGTTAAAGGTGAAAAACATAGTTCAAGTAAAGTTAAAACTCCTGTTGAAATTGATGTTGAAAAAATGAATTCTGTAAATGAATTTGTTGATTATTGTGTAACTAAAAATAGATTAAATCAAGGAATTGAACAAGTATTTACTTGTAATAATTTAAGACCTGATATTAAAAATACTGGTGATTTTATTAAATGGATCTCAAAAGATGTTCTTAAAGAAGAAACAGATACATTAGTTAAAAGTGATTTAATATGGAAAGATGTTTCAGGCGTTATTGCTAAAAAATCATCACAATGGTTTAAAGAATATTTAGATTCTAATTTATAATTTAATATTCGTTTAAAGTTATTTTGATATAATTATAATATAAAAAATAACTAAAGGAAATAAAATGATAACAAAAGAATTATTGAGTGAGGTACTAGGATTTTCTATAGGTAATTGTTGGAATGATGGGATTTTAATTGTATGGAAAGAAGATGGTATGAGTGAAATTAACATCTACGAACTAGCTCATAAGTGCAAAGAGTGGGCATTTAACAATTATGAAATTATGCTTGAAAGTACAATTTTAGATAGCTCTAGTAGTAGATGTAAAGGCATAGATGAAGTTGGGTTTTGCGTAATGGTAACATATGCAGAAACAGAACATGAAGCTATATTCAAGGCTTGTCAATGGATATTAGAGAAGAAGGAGAATAAATGAAATTTAAAATAGGCGATTGGGTAAGAATATCCGGAACAGTTCAAAGAGTTATAGATATTAATCCACCCACCGATTATGACCAATTCTTTGATATAGATATGATAGAAACAGAAGATGATTATGTATCAGCTGAAGTTGTTGAACTATGGCAACCTAAAGAAGGTGAATACGTATGGTTTTGGAAAATGCACAATAAAGAGTTATTATATATGTTTGGTAAGTTCTCTCATCATAATCAATTCGGATATATTATTGATGAAGATGAAAATGGGGCAATAATTTCATCAAAACTACGGTATTGGGATAACTGTGATCCATTTATTGGTAAATTACCAAGTTTTATAAAGGAAATAAAATGAGATATGAATTAACAAAATTAAGTTCACCAGGTTACACATTTGAAACAACTCATCAAAAATTAATTTATTCTCAACTTGAAAGTGAAATTTGTACAGATTGTTTAAATGAATGTGAAAGCGTGCTAAAAAGACAAGAAATACAAACTAGTGAACTTTGGAATTATTCTGAAAAATATGCTGATTTAACAGATTCTGCAATTAATCAAATGCTTATGACAAGTTGTGGAGCAGAATTTTACTTAGAAGAATTACAAGAAAAGGAATAAAATGTTAGAATGTCTTGTATTAGGAGATAGTATTGCTCAAGGTATTAGTACTTATTTACCTGAATGTCAAAAACAAACAAAAGTAGGAATATCTTCACCTGCATTTAATAAATGGTATATAAAGAAATCATCTAACAAATACATTGTGAGTTTAGGCTCAAATGACTTTGGAGTAAACACATATAATGAATTACTTAAACTAAGAAAGACATTAGACAATAAAGTGGTTTGGATAGTACCTAATAAAAATCAAAGAGAAGCAGTCTTTAAAATATGTAATAAATTCAAAGATACTTATATTGATATATCTAAAACAACAATGTCAAAAGATAAAGTTCATCCTACACAAAATGGCTATAAAGAAATAGCACAACTTGCAAAGAAAGCACAACAAATAAAGGAATAAAATGAAATTTAAAGTAGGTGATTACGTTTATCCATATACAGTTGGTAAAAGTGCTACAAGACAAATTATTGATATTGTTGAAGAAGATGGATCATTAGTACTTGTATCTTGGAATAAATTTTTTGAAAAAGAAGAATTCATTCTGGCTTCTGACGCTGAAATATTAGAGCCATTGTTAAATTTAAAACCAGGAACTAAAATTACAGATGGTAATGAAACTTGGGAATGGTTCTATGGTATGGGAACCAGAGGGTGTTGGATAGCAGATGTATAATTTAATCTTGCTTTAATATTAATATGATATAATACATTATATAAAACATAAAGGAATAAAATGAAAGTGACAGTTATTTCAGATACACATGGTTATCACAAAAAATTAGAATTAACTACCGGAGATGTTCTTGTGCATTGTGGAGATTTTTCTCATACACCTCAATCTGTATTTGCTTTTACTAAATGGTTAGGTGAACAACCATTTGAACATAAAATTCTTATTGCTGGTAATCATGATAGATATGTTGAAACAGTTGGATATATTCAAATGTTTGATTATTGTAAATCACACGGAGTAACTTATCTTCAAGATACATCCGTTATAATAAATGGAATTAAATTTTATGGAACTCCTTGGACACCCAAGTTTATGAATTGGGCATTTATGAAAAATGATGATATGCTTGATAGTTACTGGGATATGATTCCAAGTGACACAGATGTTTTAATTACACACGGACCAGCATATGGAATTGCTGATGAAGTATTAAAAGTTTATAGTACAAATAACGCAAATATAGATAAACATGTTGGTTCAAAAACTTTACTTGATAAAATACAAACGTTAAATCTTAAATATCATTTATTCGGACATATTCACGAATGTTATGGAGAATATAATTTAAAATACAAAGCAATAAATGCAGGTATTTTTGATTATTATAATGTTGAATTAAACAATCCTATTAGTTTTGAAATTTAATCTTCTTTTAAAATTAACTTGATATAATTATAATATATAAAATAACAACAAAAGAAGGATTAAAATGAATATTTGGTTATCCGGAGATGCTCACTTTTTTCATAAAAAGTTATTAGAATATATTCCAACAAGACCTGAAACTTATATGGAATTAATTATAAAAAATCATAATGAAATTGTTCAAAAAGAAGATCTTTGGATTTGCACAGGAGATTTATCTGCTGGATTAAGTAAAATTGAAAATGGAAAAGAAAAATTGAAAAAAATTCTTCAATTTTTAAATGGAAAACAAAAGATTTTAATTAGAGGAAATCATGATTATTTTTCAGATGATTTTTATAAAGAATGTGGATTTGATTTAGTTGTTGAATTTTTACAAAGAAAAGAAGATTTTTTCTGTCATTATGCATTAGAAAATAATCAATGGACAAATGATATTGAAAAAGAATATTTAAGAAAATTTAAAAATTCTGGTTGTAAAAGATTATTTCACGGTCACACACATGCTAGAAATGTTGAAATACAAGATGGTATTGAGAGAATTAACACTTGTTTAGATGCAAATAATTATTATCCAATCGCTTTCAAAGAATATAAATAGCTATATAAAAATACAAGAAGGTTATTTATGGCAAATTTTTCATATTCTGATATCAATAAACATGATTTTGGTTATATTAAATTATTTTTAGAAAAAATTAAAAATAATGAAAAAATAACAATAAATAATATAGCGACTTTATTAGATTTTAAAGATCCAATAATTCAAGAAATAAATAATCTTATTCAAAAAAATATTTCTCCTCTTTCATTTATAAAAAATAATTTTAAAATTTGGACTAAAATAGATAAAAGTCCTTTTTCTGGATCAAATGGATCAAGGAAAAAATCAGCAACAGATGAGTCAGAATTGGGAGTAATAATTTGGCTTGATATTATTAATCAATTTAATATTGTTAAATATGATAAGGTGTTTGAAAGCTATTTACTTACATATAAACCAGAAAATGCCAAATTTAAATCAAATAATGATATTAAAAATACAATTAATTGGTTATTAAAAGAAAATGATTGGAATTTTTCGTGTTTTTCAAGCGCATTAATAATTTCAACACAATTTAATACTAATAAATATTATTATCATCAAAATACTTCTGAATTTGAAAATATTAGAAAAATTGGTTCAAAGTTAAGCAAATTAAATGCAGATAAATGGAATCCATCAGATATTTATTTAATTTCAAAAACATTTTCAATTTCTTCTTTAAATAAATATAATACACTTTCTTCGTATAATGAATTTATTGGAAATCATAATGAAATTATTGGAATTTCATTGAAAAAATCAAATGAAGGTGCGAATCACGGAAAGGCAGCATTAAATAATGTTAATAAAATTAAATCAAAAATTCCAAAAGTAACTATTTCTTCTGGATTTGTTAAAAATGGAGCATTAACAGAAGCAGGAATTAAAAATATTTCTAAAAAATTAAAAATAATTAATTCAAAAATAAAAATAAATATTAAAACTAAAAAAAATGATGGAGCTGATTTACTTTTACAATTAAAATCAGCTAAAATTAAATCAGATAATTTTGAAAAATCAATTCCAGTAATTTTAGAATGGATAAGTAATCATGATGATATTGAAGATTTAATTGATTCTTTGAAATATTTAATAGTTTTAGCTTTATCGAGAAATCCTTTAGCATGTAGTCATTGGAAATCTTATGGATCAAATAATAAAATTATTGAAGTTTCTGGAATTCCTGAAATATCAATTGATTTAATAAGGCTAAAAATGAATGGAGATGCAGATGTTATTTTTGATGTTACTATTGAAAAAACAAAATATAAAGCTCAAATAAGATCGTTTGGGTCATTGCCTCAATTAGAATTGAAAAAACAAGATTCATTAAATAATTGGATAACAGCAAAAATATAATTTAAGGACTAAAAATGATAATTAATGAAGGTGGAAATGTTACAGGCACTGTTAAGAAAACAAAAGAAAATACACGTGCTCAAAAAATACCTATTAAAGAAATAGGAAGACAAGAATTTATTAAAAAATCTCTTGAATTGTTTCATAATATAAATCAAAGATTTGAAAAAAAGTTTGGTGAAAAGCTTTGGAAAAAAGAAGACGAATTAACATCTGGATTTATGTTTAATGGAAGTACTTCTTTTATTATGGATCCAAAATTAACAGATGATGAAGTTATAAGTGTTAAACCATCTGCAGGTGATTTTGATATTGCAATTCCAGAAGAACATAAAGAAAATCTTTGGGATTTATTAGATGAATTAGAAGATAAAGATTTAATTCCAGGTGTAACATATAAAGGTTCAAATAAACCACAAAAATCAAGTATTGGTGAACAAATTAATACTGTTTTTATTATGGATTTTCCTAATGGTGTAAGAGCTTATGCTCAAGTTGATTTTGAAGCTCTTCCATTTGAAAATGATTCTCCAACTGAATGGGCAAAATTTAGTCATAGTTCAAGTTTTGATGATGCAACAATTAAAGTTAAAGCAGTTTTTCACAAGTACATAATTAGATCTTTGGCTTCTTCTGTTTCAATGAGAGACGATATTGTTATTGCAACACCGGCATCAACAAAAGAAAAATATAAACTTAAAAAAGTTCAAGAAGATGATATTCCAAGAATGCTTAAATTTTCTGTATCAAGAGGTATTAGAACAGCATACGAACCGCTAGGAATTAAAGATCCAGATTCAGGTAAAGAAATCTATAAAGAAATGAAAACAACTGAATCAAACTATACTACAATTGTAGCTGATATATATGGTCTTGTTTTTGGTGATGTTGAAAAGAATCCGGGAGATGTAAAATTATTTAATAGTTTTAAAGGTATTGTTGAGTTAATGAAAAAGAAACTTAATAAAAAACAAATAGATGATTCAATATTTAGACTTGAGCAATTACTTTGGGATGAAAAAATGGGTCAAGAATTAGAAGTTGATGATGCTAAAACAGATTTTGATGTTAAAATTGCAGGTTATAATTATTTAATGAAAGAACTCGGTAGAAAAATGTCTCCAAAAACAGAAAAAATGCTTGAAGTATATTACAAAGATTATGGAAGAAGAAAATCATTCGTAGCTGAAAATAATATTAATAGTACTTCAAATACTTCTTTTGATGATTTGAAAAAAGATTTATTTAAATTTATAAGAGAATCTAAAGAACAATTAGATATATCTATTTTATCAGCTAAAAAATATCTTTCTTCTACAGCAAAAATTCAAAAGTTTTTTGAAACTCCTGTTTTAATTGAACATAAAACAGATGGAGTAAAAATTTCTGTAATTTATACTGGTAATGAAGAAAAACCTTGGATATTTGCTTATAAAGGAATGATAATATATGATGGTGAATTTGAATATGCATCTAAACCTGCATTGAAAAAATCAAGTATTAGTAATTCACAATTTCAAATAATTTTAGATCACTTTAAAAAGATTCCATTTGAAAAAATTAGTAATTTTCCAGGCT
>Ga0265593_1001650_pt1 | contig 10177 bp, 8 predicted proteins | sample saktaG_8_FD_190136 | JGI IMG/M metagenome (GOLD analysis project Ga0265593, IMG submission 190136) | Saline water microbial communities from Sakinaw Lake, British Columbia, Canada - sak_2011_5_24_36m | ecosystem: Environmental > Aquatic > Non-marine Saline and Alkaline > Saline ... | reverse complement strand
TGTAAACCATCAGCATCTTTAGATGGGTCGATGGCTTCAAGGATGCGTTGTGTATTAATTCCTTTTGGCATTGGCAGTTGAACAATGTAACCAGTGCATTCAGGAGATGCATTCAAATCTTTAATGGCAGCCATTACATCGGCTTCGCTTGCACTCTCTGGAAGATCGACTCGGATCGAGTTAATGCCAATCTCGTGGCAGTCACGGTGCTTGCCACCAACATATGAATGCGAACCTGGATCATCGCCAACTAAAACTGTTCCAAGGCCTGGGGTGATTCCTCGTGACTTAAGTTCAGTAACGCGAACTGCTAATTGGCCTTTGATTATTGAAGCTAATGCTTTTCCATCCAGAATTTGTGCGCTCATGGCGCTCATTGTAATAGCGCTTTAGGCATGGGAGAAATGGCGAACGCCTGTGAAGAACATCGCAATCCCAGCTAATTGAGCCGCTGCAATGACCTCTTCATCACGAACGCTGCCACCTGGTTGCACTACTGCAACCACCCCTGCGTCAATCAAAATCTGTAGCCCATCGGCAAATGGGAAAAATGCATCGCTAGCGGCGACAGATCCTTTGACTCTTTGGCCTGCTCGATCAACGGCTAACTTCGCAGAATCTACGCGATTGACTTGACCCATTCCGATTCCAACTGAAGCAGTATTTTTAGCTAATAAAATCGCATTACTTTTAACGCTTCTAACACTGCGCCAAGCAAACTCTAAGTCTTTCATAGCCTGTTCATTTACTGGTTCACCACTTACTTGCTTCCAATTACTTGGCGAATCACCAGGTGCATCAACTAGATCTGTTTGTTGTAACAAGACTCCACCCGATACTGGTCGCAATTCAATAGGAGAAATTGTAGGCACTTCACACTTTAGAATTCGGATTGAAGGCTTCTTCATTAATAGCTCTAATGCATCCTGATCGAAATCTGGTGCAATAAGAACTTCGGTGAAAACTTCTGAAAGTGGGGTTGCCATGGCTAGATCAACTTTGCGGTTGGCCGCTACTACTCCCCCGAAAGCAGAAATAGGATCACATTCATGTGCGTGCTGATATGCAACGGCTACTCCTAATGCGCAGACTGCGATTCCACATGGATTGGCGTGCTTCATAATCGCAACAGCTGGATCGCGGTGATCTAGAACTGCGCGCCATGCAGATTCGGCATCGGTGTAGTTATTAAATGACATCTCTTTGCCATGCAATTGCACAGCGTTAACTATTCCAACTGGACCGCCAGAGTAGATTGCAGCGCTTTGATGTGGATTTTCTCCGTAACGCAAAGTATTTTCACGATGCCAAATACGACCAAACCAATCAGGAAGTTCACCGCTCTGGCCGAGCCAATTAGCGATTGTTAAATCATATTCAGCGGTAGTTCTAAAAACTTCAAGTGCTAACTGCCTGCGCTCATTTTCAGTAAAGCCCCCAGCTTTAATCGCTGTCAATAAATCATCGTACTGAGAAGTCTGGCAAATAACCGCTACAGAACCATGGTTTTTTGCCCCGCCCCGCAGCATCGATGGCCCACCGATATCGATCTGCTCGATGCACTCTGCAAAATCAGCACCAGATGCAATAGTTGCAGCGAATGGATAGAGATTAATTATTACTAAGTCAAAAGGTTCAATATCTAAATCCTTAATTGCCGCCACATGCTCTGGGTTATTTTGATCGGCCAAGATTCCAGAGTGAACTCGAGGGTGAAGTGTCTTAACACGACCACCCATAATCTCGGGAAATCCGGTGTATTGACTAACTTCAGTTACGGCGATTCCAGCGCCTTGCAATGTCTTAGCTGTTGAACCAGTTGAAAGAATTTCGACCCCTGCTGCGCTAAGGGCTGCACCAACTTCAAGAAGTCGGTTTTTGTCGTAGACACTTACTAGTGCTCTGCGTATTTTTTTGCGATCAGACATTGCGCTCCAAGGTTGGAAGTATCAGGGCGATGGTCGCAACAATGAGACCGCGTTCAACTTTCTTAATTCTCTCATGAAGAACAGCTTCATCATCATGTGGAAGAACTGGGACTTCCATCTGCGTAATAATTGGCCCCGTATCAACCCCATCATCAACCCAGTGCACCGTAGTTCCTGTAACAGCTACTCCAGCGGCCAGTGCATCACGGACTGCATGGGCACCAGGAAACTCTGGCAATAGCGCCGGATGACTATTAATAGTTGGAAAGCGATGTACAAAATCCGCGGGCAATATCCGCATGAATCCTGCACTAACAACGAGATCGGCTTTATATCCAGCAACTGAATTAATGATCTCGGTATTCCATGCTTGTCGAGAATCACCCATTGCAATTACCTGTGTATGTATTCCTGCTGATCGTGCGCGACCGAGCACAGCAGCGTTGGCGACATCGCTAATGACGGCAACGATTTCAATATCTAGTTCGGGTGTATCAATAATCGCCTGCGCCAATGTTCCTGAACCTGAAGCGAGAATGACTACGCGGTGGGTCATTGGCGCTTTCCAAGGCGTGGAATATAGATAGCTAAAGCAGCGCCTAGAAGCAGCTCCGTTCCGATTGTGAGTGGGAATTTCCACAGTGAAACTCCTACCGCTGACATGGATTGCGTCAATAAAGCACCGCTACCGGCATAGGCGATTGCAGCACTGATGATTATAGATATCACCAAACTTTGTACCAAAATTCTTGTGTTGAGCGAAATTGTCCAGCTTGCTAATAATGCGCCAGTAAAAATAACCAGTGCAATTCCAAAAAGAGATAAAAGTGATTTACCTGTTGGAAGCGCACCTAAGAGTGGAAAGGCTGGAATCGAGTGCAAATGAAAACTCCATGGAGCAACAATTGTTCCGGCTCCAACGGCAAATCCTGCCCCTGAAAAATAGCCAAGGGTGGCAACTACTGCATTAGGTAGATAAAGAATATTAAGTAGTAGAAGTAAGAACCCACCTAAGATTCCTGGCTCTAGAACCGTGGTGAGAGTTTTAACCATATGTAAATGAGTAAAAATGGAGATACCAAGGATGATGGAAGATATTCCTAATAACAGTGCAAGTGCGCGCGAACCATAAAGTGCGGCTTGCCCAAAAGTTAATCGTCGCCCAACAGTTGCAGCAGTGATAAGAACCAAAGGCAAGATAAAGACTGGAGCCATATACCAAATCGGTGTAATCGCAGCTGTCGCTGAGAAATAAGAAAGCAACATTGCTATCACTGTGTACTGCACAGCAAACAATATTCGCGCTAACGGCATTAGTGCGCTGTTGTGATCCAAACGATCTATAGTTCTTGCGACTCCACTTCGGATAGCAAGAATTGGAAATATAACTGCGCCTAATGGAAGGTAAGAAAGATGGCCGGGGATATTTGCTGGAGGAAGTGAGAGATTAAATGGGACTTGATGCGCACCCAACCAGATCCACAGTGCAGCTCGAAGTGGATCCCCGGTATTTCCCGTGGCACTTCCCGCAGTAGCCCAAGCAAGTAAGGCTATGAAAGATGTTGGCAGTAAAACATAAGCAATGCTGCGCACGACTTGGAGCAATGTTGTTCCAAGTACGCGGCCGAACATTGTTTTAGCGGCCTAGGATCGCGCGCAATAAACGCGCGGTTTCACTTGGAGTTTGGCCAACCTTTACACCTGCAGCCTCTAAAGCATCTTTCTTTCCCTGTGCTGTGCCAGATGAACCAGAGACGATTGCACCTGCATGGCCCATTGTCTTTCCTTCAGGGGCGGTAAAGCCTGCAACGTATCCAACAACTGGCTTAGTTACATACTCTGAAATAAATGCAGCAGCACGCTCTTCTGCATCGCCACCGATTTCACCGATCATGACAATTGCAGTTGTATCAGGATCATCTTGGAATGCTCGCAAGCAATCGATATGTGTAGTTCCAATAACTGGGTCTCCACCAATACCAACTGCGGTGCTAAAACCAATGTCACGAAGTTCGTACATCATTTGGTAAGTAAGCGTTCCTGATTTTGATACTAAGCCAATTGGTCCAGGACCTGTGATATCTGAAGGAATGATTCCGATATTTGATTTACCGGGGCTTATAAGGCCTGGGCAGTTTGGTCCAACGATACGAGTTGTCCCCTTAGTTAATGAATATGCATAGAAACTTGCAGAGTCATGAACTGGAATACCTTCAGTGATAACTACAACTAATGGCATCGCAGCATCGATCGCATCGATAACAGCAGCCTTTGCAAACTTAGGTGGCACAAAGACAACTGAAGCATTTGCACCAGTTGCACTCATTGCTTCGGCGACAGTGTTAAAGACTGGAAGCTGGTGACCGTCAATATCAACGACCTGTCCACCCTTGCCTGGTGTTACTCCGCCAACAATCGTTGTACCTGATGCCAACATGCGGCGAGTGTGCTTAGTTCCTTCGGAACCAGTCATACCCTGAACGATTACCTTGGTATTTTCATTTAAGAAGATAGACATTTACTTAGCCGCCAATTCTGCAGCACGATCAGCTGCTCCATCCATTGTGTCTAGCTGCTGCACCAATGGGTGTGCGGCTTTATCTAATATTGCTCTACCTTCAACAACATTGTTGCCATCGAGGCGAACAACGATTGGCTTTGTGGCCTTTGGGCCAAGTAATTCAAGGGCTTGGACGATTCCAGTGGCAACTGCATCACATGCAGTGATTCCACCAAATACATTTACAAAGACACTCTTTACATCTTTGTCACCAAGAATAATTGAGAGTCCATCGGCCATTACTTGAGCCGATGCACCGCCACCAATATCTAAGAAGTTTGCTGGGCGAACTCCGCCATGCTTTTCGCCGGCATAAGCAACAACATCAAGTGTGCTCATTACAAGGCCAGCACCGTTACCGATAATTCCAACTTCGCCTTCAAGTTTGACGTAGTTAAGTCCCTTTTCTTTTGCCGCAGCTTCAAGTGGGTTTTCAGCGGCTTGATCGATTAATGCTTCGTGATCTGGCTGACGGAAATCAGCGTTGTCATCGAGAGTTACCTTGCCATCGAGGGCGATAACTTTGCCATCCTTGGTCTTAACCAATGGATTTACTTCAACCAAAGTTGCATCTTCTGATTGGAAAACTTCCCACAATTTAACAAGTACGTGAGCAACTTGATCGGCAACATCTGCCGGGAAATTAGCTGCGGTAATAATCTCAGTCGCCTTAGCTGGGCTGATTCCATCAACTGCAGATACTGGAACCTTTGCTAGTTTTTCTGGAGCAGTGTGGGCAACTTCTTCAATATCCATTCCACCCGATACAGATGCCATAACTAGGAATGTGCGATTAGAACGATCAAGAAGAATCGCTAAGTAGTACTCGGATTCAATTGGAGCAGCTGCTGCAATCATTACTGTGCGGACAACGTGGCCCTTGATATCCATTCCAAGAATTGCGCCAGCTTTTTCGCGAGCATCGGCTGGATCTTCGGCCAGCTTTACGCCGCCGGCTTTTCCACGCCCACCAACTTTTACTTGAGCCTTTACAACTACTTTGCCACCAATCTTTGTTGCTGCCGCTTCTGCTTCATCGGCAGTAGTTGCGATCGCTGCAGCTAAAACAGGTACGCCATGCTTTTCAAAGATATCGCGAGCTTGATACTCAAATAGATCCACTGGTGCTCCACATCGTAATTAGGGGTTAATCCTAGAGCTTCTCAACGGGTGCATAACGCAGCAGTAATCGCTTCTCGCCATATTGGCCGAAGTTAATTGTGGCTTCAGCCTTTTCAGCCGCACCTGCTACAGCCACAACCGTGCCTAAACCAAATGTGTCATGTGACACACGATCTCCAACTGCAAGTTCCATCGTAGAAATCTTCTTGCCTGTGGCACGTGGTGGAGGCGCAGTGGCAACACGTGATTTGCGAACTAGAGAAGGTGAAAGCGATGTCGATCCCTGATTGCGCCACTCAATAACATCTTCTGGAATCTCATCGAGAAAACGTGATGGTGGATTGTAATTAGGTGCGCCCCATGTTGAACGATATTCCGCCCGTGAAATATAGAGACGTTGACGTGCGCGAGTTAAACCAACATAGGCAAGGCGTCGCTCTTCTTCAATTTCATCTTTTTCACCAAGGGTTCGTGAATGCGGGAAAATTCCATCTTCCATGCCAGTTAAGAAGACAGTTGGAAACTCAAGACCCTTTGCAGTGTGAAGTGTCATCATTGTGACAACGCCACCGTGATCTTCACCTTCAGGAATCTCATCGGCATCAGCTACGAGAGAAACTTTCTCCAAAAAGCCAGCTAATGAAATCTCTTCCTCTTCACCTAGCTCTTCAAATGGACGCTCTTCATACTCCATCGAAACCGCAACAAGTTCTTTGAGGTTTTCAACGCGAACTTCATCTTGTGGATCAACGCTATCGGCTAGCTCTTTTAATAAGCCAGATTGTTCGAGCGCCGCTTCAACGATTACTGAAGGACGTGTCTTGGCTTCAACCAAGACATTCAGGGCGCTAATCATTGATGTGAATTCATTAATTGATTGCGCAGCACGAGAAGGCAACCCTGGTGCTTGTGAACAGCGAAGCAGCCCCTGCCAAAAAGAGATTGAGTTTTCTCTGGCAAATGCATCTACATAATCAAGTGAGGTGTCACCGATTCCACGTTTTGGAACATTAATGATTCGGCGCAGCGAGATTTCATCCTCAAGATTTGCAAGTACACGTAGATATGCCAGTAAATCTTTGACTTCACGGCGCTCATAGAAGCGCAGGCCACCAACGACTTTGTATGGAAGTGCATCTCGCATGAAAACTTCTTCAAATACACGTGACTGGGCATTGGTTCGATAGAAGATCGCCGTATCGCCTGGTTGTGATTTAGCTTCACGTTGAAGCTGCCTAATCTCATCGGCGATAAATCGTGCTTCATCATGTTCGCTCTCGGCAACATAACCAACTAATGGTGCGCCCGAACCAGCGTCAGACCATAAGTTCTTTTCCTTGCGGCTCTCATTGCGAGTAATAACAGCATTAGCGGCGTTGAGGATATTTTGTGTTGATCGATAGTTTTGCTCGAGCAAAACAGTTGTGGCATTTGGGTAATCAAGTTCGAACTGCAAGATATTTCTAATCGTTGCACCGCGGAAACCATAAATGCTCTGATCTGCATCTCCCACTACGCAGAGTTCGGCCGATGGCATGCCTTCGATCTCGGTACCGACAAGCTCTTTCACGAGAATATATTGCGCGTGATTCGTATCTTGATACTCATCTACTAGAACATGGCGAAAACGTGAACGAAAACGCGCTTTAGCTTCAGGGAATCGCTGCAGAACTTCAACGGTCTTTAAAATCAAATCATCGAAATCCATTGCATTGGCACGTTGCAGGCGCTGTTGATATACGGCATAAACATCAGCTACAACCTGTTCAAATTGATTACTTGCAGCATTGACATAATCTTGAGGCCCAAGAAGTTCATTCTTGGCATTAGAAATCATCGATTGAAACTGTCTGGCCGGATAGCGCTTTGAATCTAAGTTGAGTTCTTTAGAGACAATCGTTATTAATCGAAGCGAGTCGGCCGAGTCGTAGATTGAAAAAGAGTTGCTGTAACCGAGTCGTGCCGCCTCTTGTCGCAAGATTCGCACACAGGCCGAGTGGAAAGTTGATACCCACATCGACTTTGCAATAGGTCCCACTAATTCGCCAACGCGCTCTTTCATTTCACCTGCAGCTTTATTTGTGAAAGTAATTGCAAGAATTTGATATGGAGCCACATTGCGGCGCGACATTAAATAGGCGATTCGACGCGTTAATACGCGAGTCTTTCCGGAGCCAGCCCCAGCAACAACAAGAAGTGGGCCGCCGGCATGAGTTACTGCCTCTGCTTGCTGGGGGTTGAGTCCGGCTAGCAGCGGATCAGTACTCGTCATGGAGATGAGTCTATTAGGCTTACCGACATGGAACCGATTGCCGATAGCGAGATCAAGCGCGTCTTGGTCATAAGCGCCCACCCCGATGATTCAGATTTTGGAGCTTCAGGAACTATTGCCCAGTGGGTTAAAAAGGGTATTCATATCTCTTATGTTTTTTGCACTAATGGTGATCAAGGTGGCGAAGAATCAGGTTTTACTAAAGAAGAGATGCCTGCAATCCGTCAACGTGAACAGCGCGCAGCAGGTGAAGCAATCGGTGTTACCGATATAACTTTCCTTAACTACGTTGATGGCCATCTAGAACCAACGCTTGGTTTACGTAAAGATTTAGTTCGCCAAATTCGTAAGTCGCAACCAGATCGCATGGTCTGTCAGAGTCCTGAACGAAATTGGGATCGAATTGGTGCAAGTCATCCCGATCATTTAGCTGCAGGTGAAGCATCTATCCAAGCTGTGTATCCAGATGCGCGTAACCCATTTGCATTTACAGATTTAATGGAACAAGAAGGCTTGCAACCTTGGCGTGTAAAAGAAGTCTGGTTGAGTGCATTTGCACATCCAGATCACTTTGTAGATATCACCGATACTTTTGATTTAAAGATGAAGGCTTTGCATGCACATGCATCTCAAACTGCCCACAATAAAGATCTAGAAAAGATGGTCCGTGAATGGGGTCAGCGAAACGCTGGCATCGGCGGATTACCTGAAGGTCGTATCGCTGAAGCATTTAAAATAGTTAGTACAAATTAATTATTTGACAGTAACTTTCTTAATTTCAACAGCTTGAATTGGATAACCATCTGTTGCGTAATACGGTTTGTTGTCAGTTGAATTAATTGTGTAAGCGCCTACCTCACCGATTTTGTTGAGTAGATCTAGACCCTTCGTGATCTTGCCCCAAATCGTGTAATTAGGCGGCAACTGAGTGTCCTTATAAACAAGGAAGAACTGGCTGCCATTGGTTCCAGCGCCAGCATTAGCCATAGCGACCGTGCCTGCTGGATAGTTCGCAGCTTTATCGGCTGGAAGGTTTTCTTCCTTATAACCCTTCCATCCAGCAGGGTTTCCAGAACCCGATGCCGACGGATCGCCACACTGCAAAACAAAGAGTCCATCAGTTGTTAAACGGTGACACAGAGTGGAATCAAAATACTTGGCCTTTGCAAGGGCGGAAAGCTTTGTAATAGTTAATGGCGCTTTGCTAGTTAATAGCGAGATAACAATCGCTCCGCAATTTGTATCAATCGTCATAGTTTTAGGAAGTGATTTGGAGATAGCCATCGGCTCATTAACTTTGGCAGGATTGTGTGCCTTAGATGTTGGAGCTTTGCATCCAGCAACTGATGTTGGCTTTGTCGCTGCCTGAGCAGGTGTCATAAAAGCAAAAGTGATAACTACTAATGCGCTAATTACTTTCTTCATCCTTATTCCCATTCGATCGTTCCTGGCGGTTTACTTGTTACATCGAGTACAACTCTATTTACTTCACGAACTTCATTAGTAATACGGGTTGAAATCTTCTCTAGAACTTCATAAGGAACGCGCGACCAATCAGCGGTCATTGCATCCTCACTTGAGACTGGGCGCAAAACAATTGGATGACCGTAAGTACGACCATCTCCCTGCACGCCAACGCTTCGAACTTCAGCCAACAAGACGACTGGGCACTGCCAAATATCGCGATCTAATCCTGCAGCCTTTAACTCAAAGCGCGCGATTGCATCGGCTTCACGCAATAGATTAAGGCGCTCTTGCGTGACTTCGCCAATGATTCGAATTCCAAGACCTGGACCAGGAAATGGTTGGCGCCAAACGATTTCTTCAGGCAATCCCAGTTCTAGACCAACTTGGCGAACTTCATCTTTAAATAAAGTGCGCAGCGGTTCAATCAGGGTGAACTTCAAATCATCAGGTAGCCCACCAACATTGTGATGTGACTTGATATTTGCTGTTCCTGTACCGCCACCTGATTCAACGACATCTGGATATAGCGTTCCCTGTACTAAGAATTCAACGTCTCCCCCGGCAGCGATATCGCGTGCAGCCGATTCAAATGATCGGATAAATTCACGGCCAATAATCTTTCGCTTTTCTTCCGGGTCAGTCACGCCTTTAAGTGCATCCAAGAACTGCTTCTTGGCATCTACAACTACAAGTTGAACGCCAGTAGATGCAACAAAATCCCGTTCAACTTGCTCGGCTTCACCTTTGCGCAATAAACCATGATCGACAAAGACGCAGGTTAATTGCTTTCCAACTGCCTGTTGAATAATTGCGGCGGCTACAGCTGAA
>Ga0265593_1001648_pt1 | contig 10184 bp, 17 predicted proteins | sample saktaG_8_FD_190136 | JGI IMG/M metagenome (GOLD analysis project Ga0265593, IMG submission 190136) | Saline water microbial communities from Sakinaw Lake, British Columbia, Canada - sak_2011_5_24_36m | ecosystem: Environmental > Aquatic > Non-marine Saline and Alkaline > Saline ... | reverse complement strand
GAGGAAAACGCTCTTGAGCAGGCTAAAAATGTAGCTAATCTGCCTTTTACCTATAAGCATATAGCTATTATGAGCGACGCACACGCCGGAATAGGTTGTTCAATTGGAACTGTATGCGCAACTAAGGGGGTAGTTTTACCTGCTTTAGTGGGGGTTGATATTTCGTGTTTTACCGGAGATACAAAAATTCCTCTGTTGGATGGAACACAATCCTCTTTAAAAGAATTAGAAGAGAAAGGTAAAGACGTTTATGTTTACTCCTTAGATGAAGAAGGAAATGTAAAAGTAGGTAAAGCTACCCCTATAAAAACCAGGGACAGATCAAACCTATTAGAAATCACAATAAGCGGGGGCTGCACTATTAAATGTACTCCAGATCATAAATTTATGCTTCTTGACGGTTCTTATAAAGAAGCTATAGACTTAAAAGTATTTGATAGTCTTATGCCTTTTTATAGAAGTTATCAGTCCAGAGACGGTTATGAAAGAGTCTACGCTCTAAAAGGAAAAGGAGTTATGACTCATGTAATGGTAGCGGAGCAATTTATTGGGCCTAGAGTTGATAATAATATTATACATCATAAAGACGATTGTTGGTTTAATAATCATCCTGATAATTTGGAATATATGCAGCCTTCTTTGCATAGTAGTCATCACGGAAGAAAAAAAGCAGCAACTACTCATTTTAAAACAGAAGAATTTAAATTAAAAAGACTACAAGTGTTAAATGAAAAAGGTTTTTATGCCCCTGAGTTCTCTAAAAAGAAAAAACAAGTAGCAGCTAAAAACATGGCTACATATATGGATAATAACTATGAGGAATGGAAAGATAAAATAAAAGATAATGGAGAACGTGGTAAAGAATATCTTGTAAAATATAATCAGTCCGAAAAAGGAAGGCAAAAATCTAAAGAAGTAGCTAATAGAATTTATACCTGCGATGTTTGCGGCGAGGAAATACGAAGTCCTATCGCCTTTTATAATCATAAAAAAAAGCTCCATAAGAGCAAATCTAATAATCACAAAGTTTTAAAAATTGTTAATTTAACAGAGCAAGAAACTACTTATTGTTTAAATGTAGAGGACTACCATAATTTTGCTCTATCTGTGGGAGTGTTTGTACATAATTGTGGGCTTATAGCGCAGAAAACTAATAAATTAGTGGGAGATATAAATATCTCTTTATTAAAAAACATTATAGGTGGTATTAGACAGGTTGTTCCTTTTGGTCTTAATAAAAAACATAAAGTTCCAGTATCTAATAATTTAATGCCTCCTATTGTGCATCCAGATAAAACACCTATTGTAGTAAAAGAATATGAGAAAGCTAGATATTCCTTAGGCACAGGAGGCGCGGGCAATCACTTCTGTGAGCTACAACAAGATCCTGAGGGATATCTATGGGTTATGATTCATTCTGGAAGTAGAAACTTAGGCCTTACTGTAGCTAATCATTACATAAAACTAGCTAAGGCTTTGAATGAGAAGTACTATTCTAAAGTAGACCCTAAACTAGACCTAGCGTTTTTACCGTTAGACACTACTGAGGCTATACTGTATTTAAACGAGATGAATTATTGCGTAGAGTTTGCCCTCGCAAATAGAAATCTTATGATGTATAATATTAGAACAGTATTGAGTGAAATGTTTCCAGGTATTTCCTATGAAGACCCTATAAATATTAATCATAATTACGCCAGGATGGAAAATCACGGAGAAAATGTTTTGGTACATCGTAAAGGAGCCACTTCAGCTAGAGAAGGAGAAATTGGTATAATTCCTGGGTCCCTAGGTACAAAAAGTTATATTGTAAAAGGTAAAGGGAATCCCGCTTCTTTTAATTCTGTGAGCCATGGAGCCGGAAGGACTATGGGGAGAAAAGAAGCTATAAGGAAATTAGATCTTCAGTCTGAGATAAAGATGCTAGATGATCAAGGCATTGTCCATGGCATTAGAAACCAAGCAGATTTAGATGAAGCCGTAGGAAGCTATAAAGATATTACAGTCGTAATGAAAAACCAGGAAGACTTAGTGGATATAGTTACTGAGTTAACTCCTGTGGCGTCACTGAAAGGATAATAAAATGAAACATGATATGGTAATAGGACATTACTCATCCTCAGGTTATGTAGGAACTAAAGCAGATTTTCTTAAAAACCCTACAATTAAATTTGAGTATGATAAAGAAGCGCTTAAGGAAAAGGAAGAAAATGATCCAGTAAATAAACCAGAGCACTACCAATATTCTTCTATACAGCCTATTGATGTTATAGACGCATGGGAGCTTGATTTTTATCTTGGGTCAGTGATAAAATACCTATCGAGATATCAGAGAAAGGGTAAGCCACTAGAAGATCTTAAAAAGGCCGCTTGGTATCTGAACAAAAAAATCGAGGAAATGGAAAAGAATGTATAGTATAATTTCGTTAGATATTATGGAGATTAATACGTTAGGAGACGCTGATTCTATGTTTCCCGCACAAAAATACACAGAGAGCTGGAACGCTAGTGATTATAGACACCATGATCATAGTGTCCCCGTTACTAATAAAATCCTACAGGTAGGATCTGGATTAGATACTAGTATCTCAGTATTAATCGAAATACCTGATAATAAATATAAAGATTATAGGGCTCGTAAGATTGAAGCGTTTAAACAAGGTAAAGAATTAATCCTACAGTATCTTGATGAAAAGCCTTCTACACATTTTAAAAGTGATTTATAGGAGAAATAAATGGAAAGGTCTTTAGTTACAATTCAGCGCATTAAATCTTTGACCCCTATAGAGGGAGCTGATTTTATTGAACTTGCCGAGGTAATGGGATGGCGCGCAGTGACTAGAAAGGGCGAGTTTCAGGTAGGTGATTTGTGCGCTTATTTTGAAGTAGACTCTATTCTTCCTGAACAGGAAGTCTTTGAATTTATGCGCCCCCGGAAGCATAGAGTGAAGAGTATGAGGCTGAAAGGCACGCTTTCACAGGGTCTCGCTCTTCCTATTGCCTCTCTTAATCTTAATAAGAGTTATCTTCAGGAAGGAGATGATGTTACTAGACAGCTTGGGATTAAAAAATATGATCCTTATGAAGCCTCGGGTCCTTCTGCTAAATTAGGTGGAAATACTAAAGGAACGCTGCCTCATTTCGTAAAACGCACAGATGAATATAGACTTCAAAGTCACCTTAAACTTTTTTATGAATTTGCTGGATTAGATGTATACCAGACAATAAAACTTGACGGATCTTCTATGACAGTGTATTATAATAAAGGGATAGATAATCCTTTTGGGGTCTGCTCTAGAAAGTTGAATTTAGATAAAGACGAAACTAATGCTTTCTGGAAAGTAGCGCTTAATTACGGATTAGAGGAAAAGTTTGCAGCATTAAATGAAAACATATATGTGCAACTCGAATTATGTGGAGAAGGCGTGCAGAAAAACCCTTTACAATTAAAGGGTTTAGATGCTTTTGCTTTTAATGTGTTCTTTTTAGACAAAGGAGTATACGGAGGGAAAGAAGAACTCCAGGAGATCTGTAAGAAATTAGGACTTAAAACAGTCCCTATTGAGGATGAGTATGTTTTTAATCATACACTAGATGACTTACTAAAGAAAGCAGAAGGTCTTTACGAAGGTACTAAGAATCAGAGAGAAGGTATAGTGATAAGACCTGTCGTAGCACGACTTTCGCCCGCGCTCGGTTACAGTTTATGCTCGGCCAAAATCCATAACAACGAGTATTTATTGAAAGAAAAGTAGCACTTAGCTATATTATTTAATAACCGGCTTAGGCCCATAACTAAAACTAAGGAGTTTAAAATGTCATCGACAATTTTTAAAGGAAGCGTGAATATAGCAGTAGCGCTATTATTTGTATTGTTAACCAGTTCCTTTATTTATGCACAAAATGCACCTCCTATGCCGCCTCCTATGAATCCGCAAATGCAACAACAGCAAGCCAATATGGCTAGGCAGCAGCAGATTCAGACACAAATGAGTAACCTTCAAAATCAATATAATCAACAGAGGGCTAATATGGCGACCCAACAAGCCCAACAGGCTCAACAACAGCAGGATGCCATGAGAGCTCAACAGGAAAATATCCAACGACAAAATATGCAAATGCAGGAAAATTATAATAATCAAATGAGACAGCTACAGTCTCAGATGGGCCAGTAAAATGGAAGCATTTGGACTTCTTCTCTGGGCTGCCTGTTTTATAGGGAGCGGCTATATTGCAAACCAGAAAAATCGCTCAGTCGGAGCATGGCTTGTGCTAGGTTTCTTCTTTGGGATAGTGTCACTAATAATAGTGGCTTTACTTCCAGCATTACCTAAGAGGCTAGAGTTGTGATTGTAGTAGATATTTTAGGTAGTTATTACATGATTATAACAGTTGTGCCTACATGGCTAGTGCTTTTTGCGTAGGAGGTTATAATGAGAATATTTTTAATGTTTATAGGACTGGTCCTTACAGGTGTTTCACCACTGCCCTCTTATACAAGTATGGATCCACATGCTGTTTATTTTGAAAAACATTTACCGGTAGTAATTTCTAAATTGCAAGAGAAAGATTTTAAAGGCCCAATTGGCCCAATTATGGCCCAAATAGCTCTCGGTCGTCAAGTATTAGAAGATGGACTATCTAAGAAGCCCGAGAACAGTTGTGCTGGAGTATCAAAAGGTGGATTTAATTCCGCTATTGCTAATGAAGTTTTGAGAGATTATAATCTAAATATAGGGAGTATTAGAGACAGTTCAGGAGATGGTCCTTTCTTTTATTTTACTGGGCCACAAGCAAACATTGCTTCTACCATTATAATAGCTAAATTATTCGATTTTTATGTAACTAAATTTATGTCTGGGGAAGATAAAAAAATTTGGTATCGATCTAAAGAGGTATCCAAAGCTATTCAGCAAAATTTAGATTCTTTAGAATTAAATCACGACTTTTATTGTAAGCTCCAGCCAGATAGGATAATAAAAAAGAGTAACAGAATGTTTGGACCCAATGATAAATCAGTAGATCAGATAATTAAAAGGAGCCAAGTAAATGAAACTATGCCAAAAAATTGAAGACTTAACCTGTAAGAATTGTATTTATTCCAATATAGATACAGAAGAGGGTGATATAGATCCCAGCTATTATTGTTACTATAATTACACAGAACCAGAAGATTGTTCTGACAGGTGGGTGCCTGATACTTTCTTTTGCCACAACGGGGAGTGGGCAGCTAGGGTTAATGTAGAAGAAACTACTTATAATGAAGGAAAAAAAATAAATGTCACTATGGAAGAATGTGTAAAAGTAGCAGGACGTGCGCAGATGATATCATGCTTCTTGAATAACAATGTTTTTGATTGGCTGTAAATTATAAAAAGGAGGGATTTAAATCCCTCCTAGAAAGAGAAAAAATGTCAATAGTTATCGGCTGCTATGTTATTTCTCGTAATGATTTAGATGAAATTATAGAGTGTCTTAGGGCACAAGAAACATTAGCTAATGTTGTAGTTTTAGCTATAGACGCTCCTGCTTCTAAAGAGTTTACTGATAAATTGCTTGAATTTAAAGAGACCTATCTCCCTGATTTATATGTATTTAAGCAAATGTGGGAAAACGATTTCTCTAAGGCTAGGAATAATTGCTTATCTATACTACTCGGAAAATATCCAGAATGTGATTATGTATATTGGGTGGATAGTGATGATGTTTGGGATCCTTCCGTGAACTTTGATAGGCTTACGGAAAGACTAGAAGCGGCTAAACCTAACTCAGTTATTCTTCCTTATGAGTATTCAGAGGGATTAACTTTAAATAGAAAACGTTTCTGGAAAGTCGCAGAGGACGGAAAAAGTCCGTATATATGGGTAGGAGCAGCACATGAAGTAGAGCAACTTGTTTTGCCTGAATATGCCGGAGAGGTTACCTGGGATGAATATAAGCTTATTCATAATAAAAAAGAAACTTCTGAAGAAAGCAATAAAAAACGCGCCCGTAATATAAAGATTTTGCAGAAGGCAGTAGAAGAGGACCCGGACAATGTTAGAAATTTGTTTTATTTATCCCGAGAGCAGTATAATAACGCTGCTTATTCTGATGCTATTAGTAACTATGATCTTTACTTAAAGAAGAGCAATAATATTACTGAGAAATATCAGGCTTATCTTGATCTTATGTATATTCATGTACATTTAAAAGAATATGATAAAGCAATTGATGCTGGTCTTACTGCTGTAAATATGTATCCTAATGTTGCCTTTGCTGCTACTATATTGGGGGATATTTACAGGATTCAAGAAAAATGGGCCTTAGCTGCCGTCTGGTACGAGTACGCTGTTAACTCCCCTCATGCACCGGTGATCTTCGATTTCCTCTCTATGAGGACGATAGCCCCCTTAAGATGGCTCTCTGTTGCATGCCAAAGATTAGGGAGAGCAGAAGATGCTTCTTACTATCATAAAAAATGTGGAGATTGTGCGATTCAGGATGGACTTCAGGAACATAACAGTGTCTGGCTATTTAGTAATAACCATGTTCCTGATTATATAAAACCTCATTTTCAAGCTACTGAAAAACATATTGATCCTAATGATTATATGGTAGTAAAAAACTTTAATGATGCTGAAGTTAAGAAGGGTATAAAATCTATACTGGATTATAACTCTGAAATGGCTATAGTGAGAATACTAGACGAAGGCAAAGAAAACGCAGCGTGTGTAATCTTTAAAGGCTACCGGGACGAGATAGAAGGTATGACTGAAGAGGAAAAAGAGCAAATTAGAAATTACACTTATGATGATTTGGTTCACCCCGATCAATTTAGGCTATTTGAAGAATTTTATAAATTCGCCTTAGATTTTGCTCTAAATAGAGTTAGCGGAGGGCCCATTGATATTGTAGAATTAGGATCAGACCAGGGATTAAGCGCACGTTTCTTTATTAATAATTTAGGATATACCCTTAGAAAAGCTACCTTTATAGATACTAATATACACAAAAATCTTTTTCCACTTATTGATAATCAAAAAACATTTTTTATACAAGACTTGGCAGAAAATGTGGCGGAGCAATTTGAAGATAACTCGGTTGACGTGATCCATCATGACGTAAGTTCTCACGACTATATAAACGGTAAAAGAGAAATAGACATATGGCTTCCTAAACTTAAAAAAACGGGAATAATAATTATGCATGATGTAGGTAAAAGCGTACATTATACTTTTTCAGGCAGAAAAGTATTAGAAGAATTGAGATATCCATGGGCTGTATGTTTTTGCCCCGAAAGTCTAGGACTGGAAGATGTAAGCCCTGGTTTTTGTTATAGAATTGACTATTAAAATAGGAGAGTATATGATAGATAAACTGAAAGAATGGCTGTTGTCTTTCTTCCAGAAGGAAGAAAAGAGAATAAAAGTGGACTTGCAAATAGAACCAAAACCTGCAATTCAAAGAATCTTCCTTGATAATTATCAAGGATTAGAGCATGGGTGGTATATTGTTAGAGCCAATACCACAGATGGTATGTGGGAAGTTATAACAGGACCGGAGAAATAATATGACTGATGAAAAAGCTTTGAGACTTTTTAGAGACATGATTAAACTGTATAACACAGAAAGACCGGGGCAACTTTGGAGTGCCTTTAATGAGCTAGCTCTTAAAGAGCAGAAAGAATTCATAAACATATTTAAGGGATTACTGACATTTCACTCTATATCAGAGAAGCAACGACAACTTTTAGCGGAATCTGCAGGGATAGAGTTTATTCCTCAGGGGCGTCCTCCATGGATGGAAGGATAATGGTAGAGGAACATCTCTATATTGTTAGTTGGTATCCTCTTGGTGGTAATACATGGGAAGTAGTTTTATTTTCTAGACCTATACCTGACATGTTAAAAAATATTGATAAAGTGTATACTCATAATAATGTCAGCGGGGTAGATGCACACACTAGTTATCATGTAAATGTGATGGCCTCTTCTCTTGGGGAGGCTATAAATAAAGGCGAAGAAATTATTCTTAAAAGGAAGAAATAAGGTGGAGCTAGAGAAACTTGACGTTGATTGCTACGTGGAGGAAAGAATATGTAGGCTGTTGAAAGTTGAGAGAGGATTCTTTATTGAGATTCACGAGAAGATATATAATCATTTTAATCAAACGGGAGAGGGAAAGGAAAATGACAAAAGTAATAGCAATTTGCATGAGCATTCTAGCAGTAGCCACTATAGCTAATGCACAAGTATCTATTGGAGTTTCGCCTATATATTCTACGCAGACAACACAAAATTTATTTTTGAACAGTGTCTTTGAAAATAAAAATATTTCTTGTGAAGTGGAAGTAGGACTAGTATCAGTTTGTACTATTAGAGGTTATCACCTATGCAATAGAGAGTATAATGCAGCTGTTAGTATTTTTGACGAGAAGGAAAAGAAGAGCCTACCGGCTACATTTACTTATAGATTTAGTGCCAGTAGAATAGAGATAGGGTATCCTTTTCGTCTCTCTGGCGCATTAATTGAACCCTTCTTTGTGGATTCTTACACAAGAAATTATAATACTGTTGTAGGAGATAAAATAAATTATGTAGAAAATTCAATAAGTAATACGCGTGGTCTTGGCGTATATTATTCTCAACTATTGTATAAAGGAAACAATGCCAGCGTAAAAGGATTCTATACTCCAAAGGATTATGCTATAGACTTAAGATACAATCGTTTTAATAATAGGGCTGCTTTAGGGCTAGGATATTCCTATAGAGTATATGATAATATTAAGATAAGTGGGCCTTCAATTAATTTACTATTAACATTTTGACGGAGGTTGTGTGCCACAAACACAAGAAGTCTTTGAAATTTCCGTGGAGTCTCCTGGGGCTCCTAAATATTTTGTCTACAAAGAGCATCTAGCGAATCAACTAAAAGAAAAGCTTGATAAGGAATATGGTAAAAGTTATAAAATCTCGTTAAAGAGGCACCTTGATAAGAAAAACGTGTCAACCAAAAAAATTGCTTGACAAGCATTAAAAAGTGTGATATAAACTCTTTCATAGAAAATAAAATATGAAGGAGTTTTTTTATGTTAGCCTATGAAATCACCCGCTTTAATAGAGATTACAATAGCGATGAGGAAAATGATCCCTCTTATACAAAAAAAATAATGTCTAGCCCTATAGAAGTTTTGAGATTTCTCGAGACAGGAATCCTCGAGGGGTCAACCGTAGTGTTGATTGTTTGGGATGAGAATAAATTTGTGGCTAGTTTTACTTACGGGGCTTAAAAATTGGATAGTTATTCTAAAATATTAGAAGAATTTGGAGTGGAGCAAGAAGAGGAGGCAGTCTCTATTTTAGAGCATGTGCGCTTTGTCTATCCCACTCCATCTGAAGATACATATCGTATATTAATCGGTATGTTACGGCTGAATTTTGGTGTACCTAGTAATATGAGAAAGATTATGAAAGAATTCTGTCCTAATGATCCCGAGCTGGATGAAGAGTATCAATCCACAGCAAATAAAGTTGCAGGATATATTAAAAAGTTAATTAGGAAAGGAGACGAGAGTGACATTTAATATTGAAGAAGACGGAGAGCTCAAAGATGTTTGTTTAGACTACTACATACAGGATGTGCTAAAGGTATCTCCTGACTCTTGTTTTGGGAATCTAGCAAAGGATTGGGTAGGAGCCTATCCCGAGCAGGAACCACAGATAGGCTTTGGTTTAGCAGGTAAACCGCTCGCTGTTACTCTTCTATCTGACTATGTAAGAATCTTTGGGGACATCTGTAAAATTCGATACTCAAAGAGGCGAGGTTACAAAGGAAAAATAGTTCGGGACGGGCGCAAAATAAGGTGGGCATAACATGATAGAGTTAATACAAATAGCCTTTCAAATTAAAATGAGCATTGCTTCGGCAATTATACTTTCTACTTTATCTTTATCTAGTGGTTTTTTGCTGGGGTTTTTAGTAGGAAGAGAAAAATGATGATTGACTTATACACAATCTTTTATTGGTATCTGCTAATAAGTATTTTTTCTTGCTTCTTCATAGTAATATTTTGTATTACTTGCTTAATAGTAGATTGGCTAAGGATGGATAATGAAAAAGAAAAAAAGTGAAGAAGACGAATTTCTTACCTCTGCTTCAGTCGTGCGGCAGGGATACGACGTAAATATCACGTCAAATAAGG
>Ga0265593_1001646_pt1 | contig 10196 bp, 9 predicted proteins | sample saktaG_8_FD_190136 | JGI IMG/M metagenome (GOLD analysis project Ga0265593, IMG submission 190136) | Saline water microbial communities from Sakinaw Lake, British Columbia, Canada - sak_2011_5_24_36m | ecosystem: Environmental > Aquatic > Non-marine Saline and Alkaline > Saline ... | reverse complement strand
TCAGCAAGTGCTGGGTGATGTTGCCAGTGACGCCTTTCCAATATGGCCAGAAAACTGGCCAACCTTTGAAGTGTTTTGGCGGGTTAAGCATCAATGGAATATAGTCGCGGGTTTTGGCGGTGTTTTTTACCAAGGGCTTAATTACCCGGCGATTGAAAGCGCATTGCGACTACTAAAAATAGAAGATACCGCTGAAATTTTTGATGGTTTGCAAGTGATGGAGCTGGCAGCCAAACAAGTATTAAATGGCGAGTGATCTAATTAACAGCACAAATAATATGAGTGGGATAAGCCAAAACAAGGAATGTCCGCTCAAAACAGCAATAAAACAGAAGGCGGTAGGAATGATTAGTGCGCCGCGTATGGCACCGGTGATGATGGCTTTTTCCATATTGTTTTAGGTTCTAATTTTTAACGGAGTTAAGTGATGTCTGAGATTGTAGTTGGTATTAAACTTAAAGCCAATACCAGCGACTTTAATCAAGCCGCAAAACAAGCCATAGACGCTGTGAATGCGCTGGGCACTGCGGCTAAAAATTCATCCAGTGGCACCGATAAGCTCAACGATACGCTAAAAAAAGCCAAGGTTAATTTAGATGACTCTGCCGATGGGGCTGGTCGCCTGACAGGTGCTCTCGCTAAAATTGGCCATTATGGCGCTGGGCTATTTGCATTCAACGAAGTTATAAACTTTACTGAAAGTATTATCCAGGCAGGCATTGCCACTGAAAAGCTAAATAACACTTTCAAATTTACGACTGGCAGCACTGCGGGTGCCGTAGCCGAGATCGCTTATCTGCGTGAGGTTTCTACGCGGCTTGGTTTGGAGTTAAATAGTACTGCGAGCGCTTACGCTAAACTGTCAGCCGCTTCTGTAGGCACTTCAATGCAAGGTCAAAAAACACGGGATATTTTTGAATCTATCGCCTCGGCATCTACCGTGATGGGGCTATCAGCCGCAGAAACAGAAGGCGCGCTGTTAGCCATTGGCCAAATGATGAGCAAGGGCGTAGTGAGCGCAGAAGAGTTGCGCGGCCAGTTGGGCGAACGCTTGCCTGGGGCATTTCAGGCAGCTGCACGCGGCATGGGTGTCACTACGGCTGAATTAGGCAAAATGCTGGAAAGCGGCACTATCATGGCCGATGATTTTTTGCCAAAACTAGCAAAAGAGCTGAAAAACACACTGGGCGATGCGCCGCAGGATGCCGCAAAAGGCACGCAAGCACAACTTAATCAACTCAGCAATACTTGGCTGGAGTTTAAGAAAAATATTGCGGATGCTGGGGTGATTACAATTGCGCTTGTAGGCGCCGAGACCTTAAATAATATAGTCAAGTTAATGCCGCCGCAAATCTCCAACAAGGCTGCCCAAGAATACAGACTTAAAAGATTGTTGGATCAGCAACAAGAATACAACTTTACGACTCCAGATTGGTTAATTGCTCAAGACAAATCCGAGATTAATAGATTAAGGCAAGAATTAGGCATTTTACCAAAGTCACAGTTCCAGCCAGCGAATGGCTATCAAACTCAAGCATCACCCGCGCCTAATTTTAATGTAGTTAAAAAACAGGGTGGTTATGATGCTCGCCACAATGAAGATATTGCCAATAACAAAAAACACTCGTCAGCCGCCGTTAATAAAATATCCGATTACGAAAATTTAACGCAGCAGGTCAACCAATACAGCGCCGCATTACAGGCTGAGGCTAATGGTACTGACAAGCTTACCAATCTGCAAAAATTCAGCTATGAAACGATGGGCAGAGTATTGAATGGCCGCTTGAAACTCAACCAGGGTGAAAGAGAAGGCTTGTTCATTCAACTGGAAAGCACGCTTAAAACCGAAGCGGCCATTAAAGCTAAAAATGATGAGAAAGAAGCCATTGAGGCATTAGCCACGGCCAATGATAAGGCATGGGCTGAACATGCGGCGATACTGAATCAAAGTACCCAGCGCAATATTGATGATCTTGACTCAATGCAAACTGATACCGCTGCCATTGAAGAAAAAATCAAAGCTTTGCAGGCGCAAGCAGAAGAATATGGTTTAAGTGATGAAGCCTTGCAGGCGCTTAAAAACACCAGGCTAGAGGCAACCATTGCCGAGCTAGAAGCAAGCAAAGCGCTTGTTGAAGAGTCTGATTTATCTGGCTCTCAAATCCAGGCGATTGATGACAAGATTGATGCCCTTCGCCGCTTAAGCGACGAGGAAAAAAAACAGTCTACCAACCTAGATAAAAATAAAAGCATGGCTAAAGAGCTAGGCATGACCTTCACCAGCGCCTTTGAAGATGCAGTAATCGGCGGTAAAAAATTCAGCGATGTACTCAGCGGCATAGGCCAAGATATTGAGCGCATGCTCCTGCGCCGTATGGTTACAAATCCATTGATGGGCGCGATGGATAATCTTTTAGGCAGCTTTGATTTTGGCAGTTTATTGAATTTTAATGCAAAAGGTAACGTGTACGAAGGTGCTGGAATTTCACAATATAGCGGCTCTATAGTTAGCCAACCCACCATGTTTGCCAGTGGAGGTAACGTGATGGGGGAAGCAGGGCCAGAGGGCATATTCCCACTTAAACGCGGCAAAGATGGCAAGTTAGGCGTGAGCGCAGAAGGTGCCATCGGTACGAATGTGGTGGTGAATTTAATTGAATCACCGGGTAATGGCGGGCAAGTGAACCAAACGCAAAGCGGCAATAATCTTACGCTAGATATTATGGTGGAAAAGATTGAGGGCATGATGGGGCGCAATATCAGTCAAGGTCGCGGCATTGCGCCAACGATGGAACGCCAATACGGGCTTAACCGAGCGGCAGGGAGTTACTAATGTTAACGTGGCCAATAATATTACCGTCTCCCAACATGTCTGGGTATCAGGGCGAGATCGGCGCAAAAGTATTAAGAACTGATTTTGATTCTGGGCCAGCGCGCCAAAGGCAACGTTTTACAGATTGCCCGGATGATTTAAGTGTTAACTGGAAATTTAAAGCCAGTGAGATGCAAATATTCAAGACATTTTTCAAAACAGATATTCAATCTGGGGTCGATTGGTTTTGGATCATCCTCGATATTGGCGATGGATTAAATGAATATGAAGCACGTTTTGTCTCAGCGAAATATCAATATCAAATATTGCCTGGCATGAATTGGCTGGTCAGTGCAAAACTGGATGTAAAAGGATAAAACATGCCTGACATTAGCTTACAGCAAGCACTCAAAGAAGCCTACGCCAGCGCCCCAAGTGATGTGGTCATATTGCATACGCTTGAATTTCGCCACCCCAACTTTACGCAGCCAATCCGCGTGGTGCTTGACCATGTAGATCATTCCTTAAAGCTAGAAGCCTCCGCCCCTAGTGACCCTAGCAGTTATGTCACGTTTATTCGCTTTGCGTTTGATTTTACCCTACCTGAAGTACAAAGCAGCGCCACGCCTGAAATTATGATTAGCATGGATAACGTGAGCCGCGAAATTGAGGACAACTTAGCGCTGGCTGTAGCTTCACCTTATAAAGTTGAAGTGACGTATCGGCCTTATTTAAGCACGGATGATACCGCCCCGCAAATGAATCCACCCTTAACTTTAACGCTTACGCATGTTGAAGCGGACGATTTTAAAGTGACCGCCCGCGCTAGTTATGGCGATGCGGCAAACAAGGCATTTCCAAGTGAGCTATACACCGCCTCACGATTCCCAGGGCTGATTCGCTAATGCACTGGGCATTTAACTATTTGGGTAAGCCTTGGGAGTCTGGAAAAGAAGGCCCTGATGCATTTGATTGCTGGGGTCTGGTGCGTTATGTGCAAAAGTTGCATTACCAGCGTGAATTAAGCGCGATTCATGTAGATGCAGACAACGTGCGCGCCGTAGTGCAAGCCTTTACCAGTAACGATGAGCGTACCCGCTGGCAACAAGTCGCGATTCCGCAAGATGGCGACTGCCTATTGCTGAGTCAAAGTAAAGAGCCTACCCATGTGGGCGTTTGGCTTGATGTGGATGGTGGCGGTTTGCTACATGCTGTAAAAGGCGCGGGCGTGGTATTTAGCAGCGCGGCCAATATTCGATTGATGGGTTATAACATTTTAGGCGCATACACATGCTTGCAACCGTAATTTACGCCAACAACCCATTTGACCCATCGCGTGACCGAAAACAGGTACAAATTAAACGCCGTAGCAGCTTGCAAAAGCTCGCGCCTAAAACACCAAGCCCTTTTATTTGCCTGGTGAATGGTGCGCCCGTATTACGTGCCAATGCAGGCTGGAAGCGTACGGTAGATAATGGCGATGTCGTCGCATTTATCACCTTGCCGCAAGGCGGTGGCGGCGGCTCTAATCCGTTAAAAATGATTTTAATGATTGGGCTAGCTATTGCTGCACCGGGGCTTGGTGCAGCATTAGTGGGTAATAGTTTGGCTGCAGTTGAGGCGTTTGGCGGCATTACTTTTGCATCATTAGCCAGTACCGCCATTGGCTTTGTTGGTAATGCCCTGATTAATGCGCTAATCCCACCACCAAGACCCACCAGTTCATCGCAAGCACAAGGCAGCGCGGCGGCCTCGCCTACTTACAACTTAAACGCACAAGGCAATAGCGCACGCATTGGGCAATCTATACCCGTTTTGTACGGCCAGCATTTAATCTTTCCAGATTTCGCCGCGCAACCTTACACCGAGTACGCAGGTAACGAGCAGTATTTATATCAACTTTTCTGTATCGGCCAAGGCGAGTATGACGTCAGCAATCTCAGGATAGAAGACACCGCCATTACAAGCTTTTCCGAGGTAACTTATGAGGTAATCAATCCCGGCGCACAGGTGACATTGTTCCCATCCAACGTGATCACAGCCAATGAGGTATCAGGGCAGGAGTTGCTGACTAATACAGCGATTGGGCCATTTATGGCAAATCAGGCGGGCACACAAACGAATTCAATCGCTGTGGATATTGTTGCGCCTAGAGGGCTATATTACGCCAATGACAATGGTGGATTTAACGCCGTTTCAGTGTCGTTTAAAGTTGAAGTGCGTATTGTTAATGATGCTGGCGTTGCACTCGGCGCTTGGGTGAGCTTGGGCGAAGAAAGCTTTAGTGCGGCCACCGGCACGCCGCAGCGAAAATCTTTTAAGTATGCCGTAACTAAAGCCCGTTATGAGGCAAAAGTGACGCGCACCGATACTAAGCAAACGGCATCGCGCTACGGCCATGAGCTTAATTGGGTATCGTTGCGTGCCTACATTCCTGATGGTCAAGACTATGGCGATTTAACCATGCTGGCGATACGCATACGCGCCACCAATAATATATCAGGCCAAAGCGCACGCCGTATTAACTGCATTGCACAACGCAAATTGCCCATTTGGAACGGCACTACGTGGAGTGCAAACACGGCGACGCGCTCTATTTGCTGGGCATTGGCTGATGCACTGCGTGCTGATTATGGCGGGGGCATTGCTGATAGTCGTATTGATTTAGCACAACTATTGGCACTCGATGCCATTTTAAGCGCCCGTGGTGATAAGTTCGACGGCATATTTGACCAAAAGCAAGTGCTGTGGGAGGCGCTTACCCTGATTGCCCGCACAGGCCGCATGAAGCCCTATGTGCAAGGCGGCATGTACCATTTTACCCGTGACGGCGTAGTCACCTTGCCAGTCGCTTTATTTAACCAGCGCAACATTGTTAAAGGCAGCATGAAGGTTGAGTATATGCTGCCAAGCGATGAAACGGCTGATAGTGTTTTAGTCACTTATTTTGATGCCGCAAAACAAAAGCCACTTGAAATTTTGGCACAACTACCGGGCTATTCTGCAAATAATCCTTTCCCTATAGATTTATTCGGCGTGACCAATGCAGACCAAGCATGGCGCGAGGGCAGATACATTGCAGCGGCCAATCGCTACCGCCGACAATCCATTATCTTCACCACTGAAATGGAGGGTTTTATCCCGACATTTGGCGACTTGATTGCCATTGCGCATGATCGCATGCAACGCAATGTTTCAGGCGATGTGCTTGGCTATGATGCTTGGACAAGGGTGCTAACACTTTCAGAGCCTGTGACGATTGCTGCTGGTAGCTATTACTTTGGCTTTAAATTACGCGATGGCAGTTTCAGTGGCCCGTGGTTAGCCACAGCGGGTGAGGATGAATATCACCCAGTATTGACCAACCCGCTAGACTTCGACCCTGACACCACCAGCAGCCGTGAAAAAACATCATTCACCTTTGGCAAAGGGGAAGAATACCGCAAACTGGCGCGTGTGCTTTCAGTGCGTCCGCGTTCTATTCATCAGGTAGAAATCGTCTGCATTAACGAAGATGCGGCAGTGCATACGGCGGATACTGGCACAACGCCGCCGCTATCCACCTACTGGAATTTGCCCGCAAAAATCACGCGGCCTTTGGTCACAGGGTTATCGGTGACGCTTTCAGGCACACCAAGCAACCCGCAACTGGCCATTGATTGGCTACCAGCGGCGGGCGCTGACCATTATTATATTGAAACCAGCTATGACAGCGGCGCAAGCTGGCAACGTAGGGGTGAGGTTTCTAGTTCTAATATTTTAGTCACCGCACAACGTGGCACGGTGTATGTGCGCGTGGCGGGGGTAGGGTTAAGCCGTGGTGAGTGGGTAACATGGATAGGTGACCCTTATTCTGTACCACCTGCTGATGTTTCAGGCTTTTTTGTCAATGTGCAAGCCGATGGCACCCGCCAGTTTGATATGGCGCTAGCACTTGGTTTGCCACCAGACTTCGCTGGCTACCAAATACGCTACAAGGCATTAACAGGTGCTTATACATGGGCTGAAATGACACCCATGCACGATGGACTCATTACCCAAAGCCCGTTTGAATATAACCAGCTTGAAGCTGGGCTTTATACCTTTGCAGTTAAAGCCATTGATACTTCAGGCATTGAATCGCTCAATGCCAAATTTATTACCGCCGACCTTGCTGACCAGCGTTTAGCGGGTGTGATCTACAACCAGTTACCGCGCAATTATGGCTGGCCTGGCACTAAAACAGGCTGCATTGTGGATGCTGGCACAGGCGATTTAATCACCAGCGATTCCGCCACCTGGTCAACGCTCACCACATGGTCAACGTGGACAACATGGCCTAAAACGCCCACATCACCCATGACTTACCAGCACACCACCATTGATTTGGGTTCGGTTGTGCCAACCGTGCCAATTATTACCGCCACGGCGGATGGCACGGTGCTAATACAAGAGCAACACAGTGATGACAACATCACTTATTCAAGCTGGGCAACGGCTGGCGCATTGTTACTCTCGCGCTATATTCGTGTGCGCGTCACCATTACAGGCGCGCTGCCTATTTTGTATAGCTTGAATATTCAGCTAAGTGGTAATTCACTCAATGAGGAGATCAACGACCTCAACACCGCCATTTTAACGGGCACGCATCGGCTGGGCGTGGGTGATATTCGCATCCCATTCGGTAACCCGTTTTTAGTGATTACGCAGTTACAAATCACCCTGCAAAACGTGGGCGCAGGCTGGACGTATGAAGTAATAGATAAAAACGTTGCCGTTGGCCCACGCATTAAGATTTACAACGCCAGCAAGGTATTGGCAGACGCAAACATTGACGCATTTTTGAGAGGATTTTAAATTATGGCATGGCCTACAGTAGTGGTGGATACCACCAACATGGATGCAGCCGGGGACAACCCCGGCAATGCCCGTGCTGCAATCAAGCAAATGGCAGATAACGTGAATGCCATAAAAGATAGCAAAGGCACCGCCAGTGGCGTTGCTGAGTTAGATGCTGGAGGAAAAGTGCCTATCGCGCAAATTCCAGTAGTGACGGCAGTTAAAGGGGGTACAGGTCAAAGTACATTTACCATTGGTGATGTATTTTATGCCGATACTGCAACTACACTTGCCAAACTTGCAGCGGGTGCAATTGGCACGGTTTTAACCTCTGGCGGCGCTGGCGTTGCCCCAAGCTACCAAGCAGCGGCCGCCGTTTCGTTTCCTGCTGGCACTCGCATGACGTTTAACCAAACCGCCGCACCTACTGGTTGGACAAAAGACACAGCAGCGGCATTGAATGACAGCATTATGCGAATTGTAACGGGTGCGGTGGGGAGTGGCGGCTCAACGGCTTTCAGTACATGGAGTGCAGCTAATCCTTCTGTTGGTGCAACAACTTTAACTACGGCACAGATTCCATCTCACTCTCATACTAAATCTGTAAATAGCAGTGGCTCATTGGGCAGTAGCCCAACATGGGGGTATACAACAACTTCAAATACACCAGTGATAAATGATATGGGTTTAGCGGGGGGCGGCTCAGGTGGCTCACACACCCATACAGGCGGTGGTGCACCTGCAATCAAATACAACGACTTCATCATTGCTCAGAAAGATTAATTAAATGGCTAAAGATGCAAAAATAATATGCCCAATGATGGGGGGTGACGAATGCGTTGAGGATGGTGCTATCCGTAACGGTGAATTAGTCAAGTGCCGCTTTTGGATTCATGTGCAAGGACAAAACCCACAAACAGGTGAAACTATTAGCAATGGCGATTGTGCGATGGCTTGGATGCCCGTGCTACTGATTGAAAATAGCAAGGTCAACCGTGAAACTGGTGCAGCAGTCGAAAGTATGAGAAACGAAAGCGTAACAGCCAGCCAACAAGTGGCGGGGGCTTTAATGCAATTAGCCAACACTAAACAGGAGTTATTAAAATGAGATTAACAATTATTGCGCCTGATGGCACAGTAGGTATTGATGGCGAGTTTCGCCATGTGGATTTACCTATGCTTGATGCAAATATAAGAGCTTTGCAGTGGGATGGCGTAGTAGGTCATATTGAATTTAATGATGATGACACACAAAATGCAACCATTCATGATATTGACCCGTTTTTGTTAGTTGTAGATGCATGGCATGCACTCACGCCACTGCCACCAGTGCCACTAACCGATGGTGAGTTGCAACAACAATCAATTGAATCTATCCGCGCTGCGCTGCAATATACCATTGATGAAAAGGCAAAAACATTGGGCTTTAGTGGCGGAAATACGCTGATGCTTTATGCAGGTTTTGCCAATGCGTTTCAGCCACTGGCGCAAACCTTTGCCACATGGGAGGCCAGCGTGTGGGTAGATGCAGAAACTTATAAAGCCCAAGTGATTGCGGGTACTCAGCCAATGCTTACCCCCAATGCGGCGGTGTTAATGATGCCCGACTATCCTATATAAAAATGAAGCGTTACTTTTTTAACCTATTGATTGCACTCGATCAGCTTGTTAATACATTGCTGATTGGCAGCCCTGACGAAACGATTAGCAGCCGCATGGGTAAATATGCGGTGAATGGTCGTGGGTTTATCCCCTGCCAGCTTTGCAAGTTGCTGAACCTATTTGAAAAAGACCACTGCATTAAAAGTATTGAGCTTGATGAAGGTGATTAAGTAAAAAAACAGGGCGAGTGGCCAACGTGTTAACTGCAAATTATAAGCTGGATTAGTATATTTATAATAGTCGCAAATTATTTGGTACGTTAAAGCATTAGCTCTTGTTTTTGTGTACCAAATAAAGCGCAAATTAGTGCCAAATATCGCGCCGCCTTACACTAGCTGAAAATCTCTAAAAGTATTTTTCCAGTTTTTTTCTACTGCTGGCGGATAAACTACTAAAATCTTGGTGTAATCACGACCATTTTGCATTAGGAATTTTTTCGCAACTAAAGTAGCAATAACAGTTTTGCCTAAGCCGACCACATCAGCCAGAATAAACCCATTGTGCTTTAATAACATATTAAAGCCCTCATTTACCGCATCTATCTGGTAGCTTAATTTCTTGAAGTTATCAGGCAGGTCGCCTAATGCATCTGGATCATAATCAATATTCTTGCCAAAGTATTCTGTAAGCACCTTAATATAAAGCTCGAATGGCGTTACTGTGTCGCTTAGGTGTGTTTGCTTTTTAATGTCTTGCACATCGACGGGCAATAGTTGAATGGACTCTGCCCAGAGCTTTTCAAATTCATCCGTAGCAAACTTTACATCTTGATAGTCATTAAGTTGCACGTTGAATTCATAATTATATACTTGATTAGCACTGATATTCAGGCAAGCGCAACCATGCTTCGGTCCGCTTAGATGTAACAGCGGCGGCGCGCAAAAGACGTGGCAGAATGATCTTC
>Ga0265593_1001642_pt1 | contig 10212 bp, 9 predicted proteins | sample saktaG_8_FD_190136 | JGI IMG/M metagenome (GOLD analysis project Ga0265593, IMG submission 190136) | Saline water microbial communities from Sakinaw Lake, British Columbia, Canada - sak_2011_5_24_36m | ecosystem: Environmental > Aquatic > Non-marine Saline and Alkaline > Saline ... | reverse complement strand
CAAATACCACCGATGGTCTCGGCGATTCGTGTTGACGGCAAGCGATTGCACGAACTCGCCCGAGAAGGTATTGAGATCGAGCGCAAACCACGGCCAGTGACGGTGCATTCGTTTGATGTGCAACCAACTAATGATCCGCTTGTTGTGCGCATAGTCGTCAACGTTTCATCTGGCACCTACGTGCGCACGTTGGCAGCCGATCTTGGAACACTGTTGGGGGGTGGCGCGCATTTGCGAAACCTCAAGCGCACCTCGATTGGTGATTTCACGATTAGCGAAGCACATTCACCAGAATCTGCAGTGTTGTTGTCTCCGATAACTGCGTTGCGCTCAATGACTCAAATTGTTGTCGATGCCCAAACTGCTGACATGGTTCGACATGGGCGAGTGTTGCCGGCATGGAAACAAAATGCACCTTGGGCAATCGTTGATGAGCAAGGCGTATTGCTTGGTGTGTACGACGTGTTCGAAAGTCATGGTCAGGCGGATGTCACACGCGCCAAGCCCACTGTGGTTTTAGCCGAAGCGATAGCGTAAAAAGCCATGCACGTAATCCGCGATAATCAGCCGAGCAATAGCGCGAAGCGTTCGGTTGTAACGATCGGCGCGTATGACGGTGTGCATCGTGGTCATCAGGCTGTGATCGGCCAAGTAAGAAATGAAGCTTTGCAACTAGGTTGCCAAAGCGTTGTTGTCACCTTTGATAAACACCCTGCATCGGTTGTGCGTCCAGAGTCCGCACCAAAGTTGCTCACCGATCTGGATCAGAAACTTGAACTCTTACAGCAGACGGGCATCGATGCGACACTTGTTGTTGAGTTCAACAGGGAGCGATCAACCGAAGACCCAGCCTTGTTCGTGAAGAGAGTTCTTGTAGATGCTTTGCGGGCCGAAGTGGTAGTAGTGGGCGAAGATTTTCATTTTGGTTTCAATCGGGGTGGCAATGTTGCAATGCTGCGCGAACTTGGCAAGCAATTTGATTTCCAAGTCGAACCAGTCAAGTTGATTGCCCGCCCTGATGGGGTGGAAGAGCCAGTGAGTTCAACATCCATTCGCCGTGCGTTGGCGGGCGGTCAAGTGGAGGTGGCGAACACGTTGTTGGGGCGGCCATTCGAGGCTCGGGGCGTTGTCGTCACGGGCGATAAGCGTGGTCGCACGCTTGGTTTTCCAACTGCCAACGTCGAAGTTCCTAACGCAATGTGTTTGCCTGCCGACGGAGTGTATGCCGGTCATTTCACGCGTGAAGATGGTTCGGTGCACGCATGTGCGATCAATCTTGGTCGTCGACCAACTTTTTTTGAGCATGCCGACCACTCGCTGCTCGAGGCCCACCTGCTCGACTTTGATGATGACTTGTACGGCGAACATGTGCGGGTCACGTTTGAGCACTTTTTGCGCAGCGAGCGCAAGTTTGATGGCGTCGAAGCAATTAAGACGCAGTTGCAACTCGACGTTGCTGCAGCACGCTTAGTGAGCTAGTACTGCACCTTCTCGTGCGGGCTCGCGGTCGGGACGACCGTATGTTGTGTCGCGTTGCAAGAGCGAGCGACCAATTGGTTGGGCGATGGCACGAAATGCATCTTCGGTCATGCCCTGACCATGGCTTGCGCCTGCCGCACGAGAGATGTTTTCGTTCATCAATGTGCCACCCATATCGTTGCAACCTGCTTGCAACAATTGCGCTGCGCCAATCGGTCCGATCTTTGTCCACGACACCTGAATGTTGTCAATCAGACCGTGGTAGGCGATGCGCGCAATTGCATGCATCAACAGTGTTTCTCTGAATGTTGGGCCGCGACGTGACTTGTGCTGCAAATAAATAGGTGAAGCCATATGTACGAAAGGCAAGCCAACAAATTCGGTGAAGCCACCAGTCTGTGCTTGCAATGCGCGAGTACGCACGATGTGCTTGGCCCAACTGAGTGGATGCTCGACAGATCCAAACATGATGGTGATGTTTGAACGCAAGCCTGCCTCATGAGCCACCTGATGACACTCGAGCCACTCTTCGGTGTTGATCTTGTCTGGGCACAAGATTGCACGAATGTCGTCGTCCAAGATTTCGGCTGCAGTGCCAGGCAATGATGCAAGACCGGCTTCTTTGAGTCGCATGATGTAGTTGTAGAGCGGCTCTCCGAGGCGCTTGGCCCCCTCGGTCACTTCGAGCGCAGTGAAACCATGCACATGCATCTCTGGCACTGCGTCCTTTACTGCTCGCGTGACATCGATGTAATAGTCGCCGTCGAAATCGGGGTGAATGCCACCCTGCAAAGTGACTTCGGTTGCTCCTAAGTCCCATGCCTCGCGTGCGCGATTGGCGATGTCGTCGAGCGTGAGCAAGTACGGGGTGCCTCGCAAGTTGAGAGAGAGGGGACCCTTGGAGAACCCGCAGAACTTGCACTTAAATGTGCACACGTTGGTGTAGTTGATGTTGCGGTTGTGCACCCACGTGATGGCGTCGCCCACAACTTGTTTGCGCAAGTCGTCAGCAACTTTTGCAATAGCGCGCACTTCTTTGCCGCGAGCACTAAAGAGTGTGATGATCTCGGCTTCGTTGATGCGCTGTCCGAGTCGGACTCCATGCAGGATCTCTGCGATGGGTCCGCGCAATTGGTCAACGTCAACTTCATCGAAAGGTGTGCCGTCGTGTTGTGTGCCGATAAGCGAGGGTGGCGGATTGTTTGCACCCGAATACCACTGTGTTGAGCGGTGGCCAATCAGAACAACTTCCGCTCCGTCCAACACCACGTCGGCTGCAGTGACTTTTTCTGGCCACACCTGACCCGGGTCGTCGCGACCCAAACCTTCTGCGTCACTTCGATCTTGAATAGGGAAGTGCAACGCTTCATCCACCCACACCGTTGGGTTGATTGCAAACTCTGGATAGATGGTGAGGCGAGGCGCAAGTGCTTTGCCGCGCTCTTCGGTGACGATGCGCAGTTTGTCGAGCGCTGGCCATGGACGTTCTGGGTTGACATGGTCTGCTGTGATTGGTGAAACGCCACCCCAATCGTCGATGCCCGCGTCGAGCAATATGCCAAAGTCGTCACTTAGGTTTGGTGGTGCTTGCAAGTGAATGCTTGGAGGCAAGATGATGCGCGCAGCAGCGATTGACCACAGGTATTCGTCTTGTGGGCAGGGTGCTTCGTGTTGCATGCCGGTGCGTGGCTTTGGCAAAAAGTTTTGCACAATCACTTCTTGCACGTGACCGTGTCGAGCATGTGAGGCAGCAATTGCTTCAAGCGCATCAATTCGATCTTCGCGAGTTTCACCAATGCCCACCAAAATGCCGGTGGTAAATGGAATCTTGAGTTCGCCAGCCCACTCGAGCGTGTCGAGCCTGCGTTGTGGAACTTTGTCGGGTGCACCCCGATGACAATCGAGGTCGTCGCGCAACGATTCGATCATCATGCCCTGTGACGGCGAAACGCTGCGCAACATTGCCAACTCGTCTTTATACAACGCGCCGGCATTTGCATGCGGCAACAAACCAGTTTCTTTGAGTACGAGTGCGGCCATGTCGTGCAAGTAGTGCACGGTTGAGTCGAAGCCGTTTGCTTTCAACCATTCGGCTGCTACGTCGTATCGCAACTCTGGGCGCTCACCCAAAGTGAAGAGCGCTTCGTGGCATCCGGACTTGGCGCCTTGCTTGGCAATTGCCAACACTTGATCGGCAGAAAGATATGGATTTTCGAGTCGTGCTGGTGGCTGTGCAAAGGTGCAGTAGCCGCATTTGTCGCGGCACAACATGGTGAGCGGAATAAAAACTTTTGGCGAATATGTAACTCGACTACCAAATTGACGGTCGCGAATCGTGCGCGCATCAGTCAATAACTGATCGAGGGGTGTTTCAAGCAAGCGCTGATGTATCGACAACTGAACCCTCCGTGGGCCTGAATGAAGTTGGATTGCCAGCGCCCGACCAAGTTGCTTCACCGTGTTAGAGGGGCGAAGTTTCCTGTAATTGTCGTGCGAACCCCACCATAGCCAAGTCTGCTCACTACTGCAACCACAATGGGTGTTTAATTGAGTCCCAGCACTGCTTGGATTGCATCATCAATTGCCCACTGTTCGTCAATTTCGACGCGTCCAATCTTCTTGCCTAAACGTTCTATCGAAATGGCACTCATTTGTTCAACAAGTACTTTGGTCGACTGCTGGTGCACAATGATGTCGGGTCGGATTGAAGCCTCTCGAGCACTTTGGGATGTTGGAGCGACGATGATCACGGATCGATTTGCCAGGCTGTCTGACTGAATTACGACTGCAAATCGTTTTCCTTGAATTTCATGCTTGCCATTTTTAGGGGGATTGAAAACATGGATATCACCCCTATTCACTGAGCTCCTCCATGAATTTTGCTATCAGCAACATTTCAGCTCTGTCTGTTGGGTCGGATTCCAGTGCAGCCATTTCGGCGGCCAGCTTCTTTGGTTCGCGCAAGGCTGATGCTGCATCTTGTATCGCCATTCGTATTGCATCGGATTGTGACAAACCCATTTGTTGCAACTTGATCAATGCGCGTCGCGTGTTTGTGTCAAGGCGAACCGAGATGAGATCGGGCATACGGATCAATGTATCACGATATGTCATACAACAAATCCTTCCCCGATTTATCGGTCGGAGACGAAGTGAGCGACCTGCCGTCGGGGTAGGTAACGCAGAGTTGGCGAGAATCGCCATGCAGTGACAGCTTCCAACCGCCTTCATGCACACAACGATGATGCTCTGGACACAGGGGTATGAGATTGTGCATGTCGGTTGTGCCATCATCACGCCAATAACGAATGTGGTGCGGCTGGCACTGGGCATTGGGGATATTGCAATGCTCAATGGCACATGTTGGGTACATGACTTCAAGCGCCTTGCGCTGGTAGCGAGTGGCAAGGCGCGTGGCGCGACCGATGTCGAGCACGACACCCTTTGAGTCGAGGACAACAGGAATGATTTCTGCTTCACATGCCATGCGCCGAATTGTCTCGATCGGCAACTCGACATCATGACCTGTATGAATCACTGACTTGTCGTGCAAGCCATGGGTGAGCGTATGCAAATCGATGACCACGGAAACTTCGGCGCGTGAGTTGGGTGACGAACTAGAGAGTGCAGAGCCATCGACGAGTGCAACAAGCGCTAGTGCTGCAAGATGACCATGCTTGCGCTCGTCGGTGGGGCAGTTGGTTGGCACCGCTGCGTGAAAGAGCTGTTCGACAGTGTTGTCGAGCCGGCCAATGAAGCGAAGACCGCTCTCGGGGTCGAGTCGGCCGTTGACACAAAACATGCCTGACTCGCGGTCGACCCAATGCTTGAGGGTGATGTCGGTGCGCTGACGCTCGAGAATGCTCACACCATCATCGTTGTGGATACGAGCAACTTCACTCTTTAATGCACGGGCAAAATTGTCGGGCGTGGCATGAGTGGCAATGGTGTTGATCCAAGCTCCGCGGTCGGTGAGTTGTTGGCGCGCAGAGTCGTCGAGATGAAACGCAACTCGCATGATGGCGTCGATGTGTGCAGAAGAAATGCGGCCATCTACAAAGGCCTGCTCGAGAGCAGGGAACTGTTGCAACGTATTGGCGCGATTGACCTCGCGGAATGCATCGGCGCGCGAGATGTTGCCGATAGTTGCGAGCACTTGTTGGGGAACAATGGACGGAGTAGTGGATGAAAGCGCCAATAATTGTCGAGTCAATTGCACTTTGTGGTGGTCGAGCCACGATTGCATGGATGCAACATGGGTGAGTGCCAGGCGCACCTGTGGCTCAGTACCGGTCTCGGTGTGAAACGTATCGAGATAATCGATGCTTGAAGAAATGTCTGATGGCGCGCAACGAAAGACGTCTTTTGCAGTGTGCATTGGTTCCCCTGAATACCGAATCGAGCTAGAGGATCTAGCAGTTGGATTACGAGTGATTGAGAAATGAGGGGGAAGGACTTGTGTGCGACTGTAGAGCGGGGGTGTTACACGGTTATTTGTGTACTCTCGCGACAGCCGATATGTGGGTCAGCAGGGGATTGCTGGCTGTTGTAGGGGCAGATTGAAGATCCGCTAAGGATATTGGGGGAATGTTAAACGTTTGGGTGGAGAAATTCCTGCCAGCGAGCAGGCAGCCGTGACTACATTCCCGATGTCTTTTTCAGTTCGTGATACATCGTGTAGAACTTCATACTGAATGATGAGTCCATCGACTGCTGCCACAATGAAATTGGTTAGCTCAGGCAGGGTGATGTTTATCTTCTGATCTTGCAAAGATGCAGCAAAGATTTCAAGTGTTGACGATGCGTATCGTGCGTATTGCCATTCGGCAAGCCACTCAAACCCTTCGGTTCTTCTGCAAAAAATAGTGAGTTCATACTGCATCAGCTGCAAACCATCATCTCGTTGCACATAAGACCAGACGCCAAGGATTGCATCATTGATTGCTTGGGCGAGACCTTGCTTCGGGTCCACAGATCTGTGGAGAATTTTTTCAATCTCGAGTGTTATTGCCGCGACCACCGCGGTCAGCAATTCGTTTTTATCTTGGAATGCGTAATGAAACACCCCTTGGGTGGTTCCCGCTTCTTCTGCGATTCGCCGAGTTGTAGCACGTTCAAGACCCTCGCTGGACATCACCCTGATGGCTGCCTCGACGAGCTGCTCTCTGCGTTCTTGCGCACTAATTCGAGCCACGGCTTCAACACGTCCGATCACTGTTTGACATGGGGAGGAACCATCAGTATAGTTCTGGTCAATCAACTTGGTCACTTGACCAAGTTGTTTCGGTGGATCGGGGGTCGCTGTGGAGTCAACTGACGTAGTCGTCATTGGTGGTGGGCTAGCCGGTCTTACCGCAACCCGAGAATTGATGCGGAAAGGAATTTCTGTCATTCTCCTCGAAGCGCGCGATCGAGTTGGCGGGCGCACGCATTCCGTCGTTGAAAGTGGGGGCACTCTCGTTGAACATGGAGGGCAATGGGTTGGTCCAACTCAAGATCGAGTTTTGGCACTGATCGATGAATTAGGTCTAGAAACTTTTACGCAATACAGCGATGGCGAAAATCTGCAGTACTCACATGGAACACATCTTCGTTATCACGGCGCAATTCCAACAGGTGATCCAATGCAAGCTGCAGACCTTGTCGACGCGATGGTTGAACTGACTTCGAAGGCAATGGAGATCGATCCAAGTGCGCCATGGAATCATCCACTTGCTTCTTTTCTCGATTCGATGACAGTGGAAACATGGATTGCATCTCAGCAGTATTGCGATGGAGCAAAAGATTGGATTCGTACGCTCTGCCGGGCGCTTTTTCCCGCCGAGCCTGGCGAGATTTCCCTCCTGCATGCATTATTTTATTTCCGCTCAGGTGGTGGTGTAGAAAAAATGATTGGGACAATCAACAGTGCACAAGAAACTCGTGTTTCGTTGGGGGCGCAAGAAATTTCTAATCGACTCGCGCAACAATTGGGCGATCGACTGCGGCTCAATTCTCCTGTTGTGCGAATAGACCACACTGAAAGTGGTGCCGTGGTTCATCATGAACATGGTGTTATAGATGCCAAGAGAGTGGTTGTCGCAGTTCCTCTTGTGCTTGCAGGGCGAATTCGTTATTCACCACCAATGACTGGTGTCCGCGACCAGTTAACGCAGCGATCGTTTATGGGGTCGGTACTTAAAGTGCACGTCGTCTATTCGAGTCCATTTTGGCGAGAATCTGGTCTGAGCGGACACATCACGTCCGATACAGGGAAGGTCCAGATCACCTTTGATCAGAGTCATCCAGACCGATCCGAGGGAGTCATCGTTGGTTTCATGGATTCTCATTTGGGAAGAATTGCGACACAAATGTCTTATGAAGATCGAAAAGCGGAAGTAATTGCAGACTTGGTGCGACTGCTGGGTGAACAGGCTGCAAATCCAATTGCTTATTACGAAAAGGCTTGGATTGATGAAGAATATTCACGCGGCGCGTATGTGGGAATGATGACACCAGGTACATGGTCCACTCTCGGACCGCTGCTTCGCGAGCCAGTGGGTGTTATTCACTGGGCGGGAACAGAAACCGCAATCATTTGGAACGGTTACATGGACGGAGCGATTCGTTCAGGAGAGGATGCAGCAATACAAGTTTTATCCTCACTGAGTCGCGAGGAGATAATGAAGTGAGTGACGAAAAAGAAAAAATCTCTTCAAAAGAATTAGAGCAAGCGTTACGCGAATACGTAGATCGCGCAAACGCGAGTCCACGAGCTCGAAAGACGCTTGCTAATTGGACTTGTCGAATTCACATTCAAGCAGTCGATGTGGATGATGCAGCGTTTACATACATTGTTGAAAAGGGTCAGTCTCAGCCATTGGTGTTAGGCCTCGAAAATGTTCCAGACCTCATCGTGCGCGGTCAAAGTTTTGACCTGGCAGAAATATTTTGGGGCGATGCAAACCCGGTTTCTAATTACATGCAAGGTGCAATTAAAACTCAAGGCAGGGCAGACGATGTCATGCGACTTGATGCAATGGCGATGTTTATATTTCTCAACCAATGAAAGTGAGCTAAGAACATGAATGAGCAACAGACACTGAGCAGATCGCTTTCGCTGGGAGGTGCATCGGCTATTTCAACTGGCCTCGCATTTGCCGCCTTAAATTTTTTGGGTATGGCACAGATGCTGGACTACATCAGTGGTCCGTTCGCATGGGTTGCTGTTTTGGCTGGAGGGGTATTGATCCTTGGAGTTCGGGCATGCTTTTCTGAACTTGATGGTATTTATCCAACCGCTGCAGGCATTCGACTGTGGATGGCTCGGGCTATGAATGACCGTCTTGCGCTCATCATCACGCTTACATACATGACGGCAATTGTGTTGGTTATTGCTGCAGATGCATTCATCATTGGAGAAGCAATGGCCTATGCCTTTGGCAACGGAAGGGTGCTCGCCGTGGTTTACGTGGCGCTACTTTTGGTTCTTGCAACCATTTTAAATCTAAGGGGAATCAAACTTGCTGGATCTCTTGAAAAAATAGTGACGTCAATTGTCGTTCTGGCAAGTATTGGAATTGGGATTACGGCAATTGTTAAGAGGGGACCAACACCGCCGAAGTTGATTGGTGGTGGTTCTCCGCTCCAAGCATTGATTCTCGGAATTTTCTTGTACACCGCATTTGAATGGGTGACAACAAACTCTGAAGAAGTTGTAAAGCCAAAAATTATTCCACGGGCAATGTTCATCGCAATATTTGTGCTTGCAGTGAGTCAGTCAATTTTTGCTGTTGCGATGGGTTTGAATCTTGGTGTAGATGGTCGCGCATCCGCCTATCCACAGTTATTGGTTGCAGAACAGACGATGGGCAACGTGGGAATGTTGCTGATGCTTGCTGTAACCGCGTTAACAGCAGTGAACACATTCAATGGTGGTTTCGTAACACTTTCCCGATTCATGTATGCGGTAGCACGTGAAGGGAAATTGCCGAGGTCGCTGACAACTCTTAATGATCGTGCGGTTCCAGTTGTGCCGGTCATTCTGCTTGGGGTCTCTTCGTTGGTTCTTGCTGTGGTTGTGGCAATTACAGGTGCATGGACAATGATCGTTTCAATGTGTGCAGCTCTTGAAATGATGATTTATGCCACTGCGGCGTTTGTGGTTTTCCGCCTCAGGAAGCGTCAAGCCGAAGTCGACCGACCATTCAAATTGTTGGGAGGTCGGCCGGTTGCAATAGCAATCATGATTCTGTTTGGGTTTTTGGCAGTTGTAAGTAGCACCACAGTTGGCAAAGAAACGAGTGCAACGCCACTCATCACATTGGCGGTGATCGCTGGAATAGTCGCGTTGTACGTATTCCTATATGTGCCGCGACTGGAAAAACGTGAGGCAGAAGAACTTGCAGCACGACGTGCTGCAAGAGCAGCAGCGCGCAACGCCTAAAAGCTATTGAGAACAATGGTTGGCAGTTAGATCTTGCCGAGGGCAGAAAACAGCGCTCGCACATTGTGGCCGCTGATGGGGACGCGATGGCCGGTACGACTGATGAAACCCAACTGCACGCCTGTTGCTGGGTCGACAACTGTAAAAAGCTGTTCGTGTCCGGCTGCATCAACCACTACGTCGGTCAGTAGGGGAATGCCTGCTGCTGCGAGTGCTTGCTGTACGAAGCCGGCGTTGAGCACCTCAATAGCGATGTGTTGAACGCCAGAACCATGAGCATCCAAATGCGCACGCACCGCAGGGTCATT